>Ga0184605_10000177_pt1 | contig 18375 bp, 14 predicted proteins | sample PLM0_30_coex_FD_132995 | JGI IMG/M metagenome (GOLD analysis project Ga0184605, IMG submission 132995) | Groundwater sediment microbial communities from an aquifer in East River, Colorado, USA - PLM0_30_coex | ecosystem: Environmental > Terrestrial > Soil > Riparian zone | place: USA: East... | reverse complement strand
TCCGTCGCGTATCTTTCGCAGGTTGGTCGGGTCCTTGGGATCGCGCTCCTGGTAACGCGCCTGGTACAGGTGCATGAGAATCTGCTTGTTCGCCAAATCGGCTTCGAGCATGCCCGTGCGCGCATACGTCACCTTTACCGGCAACGAGTTCTGGTTCAATTCGAACACCGTGATATTCTCGAGCTTGTTACCTTCTTTCTTCCCAACGTAAATTTTGCGCCCGGGAAACTGATCGATCACCTGATCGCTGCCAAAGAGTGCCATCGGATTGCGCGTAGCGAGATCGAATATCGTGCTTCGCAATTTTTCCTGTGCTGCCGGGGCAACCTGAACGTTAAGCCAGAGACAGATCACAGTGCACATCACTGCGACACCCCAAAGCGAAAGGCACACGCGGGGAACGCTCACTCCGTTCGCGCGGAGCGCGATCAACTCATTGTCCGCGGAAAGCCGCCCGAACACGAGCAGGATCGCCGTCAACAATCCCCAGGGAATCGTGAAGATAAGTGAGAACGGCAACACGTAGGCGATGAAAGTGATCAGGTATTCCATCGGTACGTCGTGATTCACCAGCAATGGAAGAAGCTTGCGAAAAATATTCCCTACCACGAGCACTAGGCTCAGCACGGCGATTGCGAACGACACGTTCACGATCAGCTCGCGACTTACAAATCGATCGATCAACTTCATCTTCTGGCGCAGAAGTTAGCACAAATCGGTAGCGTTGCCGTGTGGTGGCAGGGGTTGGCGCGCTGCGCCAACCGAACGAAACAGCTCGGCGTGCTACCAAAATCTGGACAATTAGCTAACATCAATCGGACGATGAGGATCGGATGAACGAAGAAACAAGAGGCATCGATGTCGGCCGAACTGGTTGGCACAATATCATGGGTCTGATTACGATTCACAGAACCCTGATTACGGTATTTTTATCCTTTTCGGCGATTACCGTATTTTGCGTAACAAGCTGCGCAACCAATTCATCCCACAGTTTTTCAAATCCGACGTCCGATTGGCAGAGCAAATCCGGTCAGCTAATGTATCATACGCCAAACACAGCGCTCATTGGCGAGGTGCTCGTCCGCTTTTCTAAAGATGGTGACTTCGAATTAACGGTCTCCAAGGGCCCGGGAATCACGCTGCTTTCGCTGCGGCAGGACGCGACGTTCGCCGAAGTCAATGGGGGATTGGCCGGCCACGGGTGGTCGGGCCCTGTAACACAAGCCCCGCCGCAATTGCGCGGTTGGCTTGGCTTGCGAGATCGATTCTTACACGCCCCGAACCGAAAGACCATGCGCTACGCCGCCGGCAACGAAACGTTTTTATTCCAGTTTTGAAACTCTGACTATCGGCTGAGGACAGCCGACTCTACAGCATTGGGGGCTGTAGTGTGCGCTGTCCTCAGCGCACCTTCACAGAACCAAGCGGGCAAAGATGCCCGTCTGCCGAGTTAGGCTGGCAGTCCGACTTCCAAGTTCTGCTACAGCATTGGCGCAACGGCGTCGATTCGTGTTCAATGGTGGCTCGCTCATGCGCATTAGTGATTTCATTGCCCGAACCATAACCCAGCGCCGCGCACTGGTGTGGTGCAACGTTTCTTTGCTGACCGCCGTTTGCATTGCCATTCTTGTTAGCTCGCTGCAGCTTGATTCTGAAATCTTTAACGTTTTGCCCGGTAAGTTTTCGTCCGTGCAAGGTCTCAAGATTTACGATCGCGATTTCGAGCAAACCCGGGAGCTCACGTTCGCGCTTCAATGTGAGCCGAACGACGTAGATAAACTGGAGGAGTTCGCGCCAGTGTTCGCCGACAGATTGCGACAGCAGCCCTGGTGCACGCGCGTGCTCGCCGGTTCCCCAATGTCCACGCCTGATGGAATTCGCGATCTTCAGTCGATCGCAGTTCCCTTACTTCTCAATCTGGAACCAGACTCCTTCCGCGAAACCATATTGGTCCTGCAACCGGAGAGAATAGGCGATCGTCTTCATCGTTTGCGTCAACAGATCGAGGCAGGTTCGCCGCGCCCGGAGTTCGAGCTTTCGTTCGATCCACTCGGTCTGATCACGCCGGCGCTAAAGCCTTTTGCAGAAAGCACGATCATTGAGCAGGAACAACCGCTCACGTCGCCAGACGGGACGATGCGAGTTTTCCTGGCGGAAACGAACCAGCAGTCCCTCAGCGCCTTTGAATGCCAGCGTTTGATGCGCGAAGTAAACAAGTTTCGTGCAAGCGCCGCTGACGGATGGAATGGCGGCCCGTTGCAAGTCCTCGTCACTGGGCGCTCGGCCTTTGCATCGGAAATTTCGCTCAGCATGCGCCACGATGTCGTGGCGACGTTGCTTGGTTCGGTACTCCTGGTAGGCACGATTTTCTTTGTTGGCTTTCGACGTTGGCTTCCCCTGCTTGGCATGGCCCTTTGTCTTCTCCTCTCTTGCCTGGTTGCTCTAACTCTCGGTCAAGTTCTTTTCGGGCGACTCAGCATGATCAGCGTCGGATTTTGCGCGATTCTCGTCGGCCTCGGAGTCGACTTCGCGATTCTCACCATAGGGCGCTATCACCAGGCGCGCTCCGATGGAGAGGCGCATCGCCAGGCGATCGCAACATCGATAGCAAAACTTGGACGCGCGGTTTTCTTCGGCGCGCTCACCACGGCCGTCGGTTTTCTTGCCCTAGTCCTGAGTGGCTCCATGGCTTTCTCGGAGTTGGGCGTGCTAATTGCCATCGGCATTTTCGTCGCCGGACTGTTCATGTGTTCGATTTTGTTCTTGTTTGTTAGGGAACGGCAGGCGGCAGTTCCTCATGATTGGCTTTTCGAAAGCGTAAGCAAGTATGTGCACTGGACCGTGCGAAAACCCATGCCGATGCTGATTTTCTCAAGTGTTGTCTTGTTGGTTCTGACCGCGATCGGTTTTTCGCCCATTCCGCCACTTCATTTCGAGGCCAGCGCTCGCTCACTGCAACCGAAGAACATTAGCGCAAGCCGGGCGCTCGAAAAAATCATGCTCACGATGCCGGTACGTTGGGAACCGGTATTGGCAATTGTGCGAGCGGCGAATCCGCAGGAGTTGCATGATTACTGGCAGAAGCTTGTCGCCCATTGGCGAGAGCTTCAGGCGGCCGGAAAGATCAAGGGCTTCTCCACTCCCGCTGCGCTTTGCCTTTCACCAGATTGGATGGAGATAAATCGGCGACAGCTAAGCACGATCAATTTCCAAGCTGCACGCGAAACGTTGGAACAAACTCTGGACGCTGAAGGTTTCAGCCGGGATTCATTTGTGCCAGCGTTCACTCTGCTTGACGACTTACAACATCTTACTGATCCCAACCTGGCTCTGCCAAACTGGCGCGATCAGCTGCCCAAATCATCCAGCTGGTGGTTCCTGGTTGATCGCTACTTTGGCAACGATCCGACGTTGACCACCGGGTTCGTTACAACCAACCAACCAATCCTGGCTCACGCCCAAAGCAAAGACCTGGAACGCGAACTTCCGGTGGCCGGGGTTCCCATGATTCTCTCAGGCTGGAGTTATGCGCTTGCTGACCTGCTGCCGTGGTCGCGTCACCAACTGCTGATCATCAGCGCGTTAATGGCGATCTTCGATATCTCGTTACTGGCCCTCTTGTATCGGAATTTTCGCTTGTGGATGATCCAAGTCGTCACACTGGTATTCGGGATTGGAGCGATGATCGCTTCGATGAAGCTGTTACACATCAATTTGAATCTCCTAAATGTGCTCTCGTTCCGTCTTGTTCTCGCAATCGGCGTTGACTACGGGATATACGTTGTACTGGTGTGGCAAAAAACGCGCGAGATTGAGCACGATGTTGCGGGCGTGGTGAAGCCGGTTTTGCTTGCGGGTTTGACTGCGGTGAGCGGGTTCGGGTCGCTCGTCCTTGCGCGAAACCCGGCGCTCACCGGTCTCGGTATTACATGCGCCATAGGGATCTTCTGGAGTCTGATCGCCACAATTTTCTTTGCTCTCCCGGCAATTGCTGCCACTCGGCCAAAAACATAACAAGCGAATCGCGCCACCATATGCCGGCACTTTCGAACTGGTGAAACGCTGCTAAACTGGAAACAAAATGCGTCTCTGCGGGTTCCTGTGGTTTAACGCACTGTTTTTTATCACGCCCGTTGCGCTATTGGCGGGCGCCGTCGTCGAAGGGCGCGTAGAACTACCGAAATCGCATTCGGCGCCCGTTCAGACCAAGAGATACGAAATCGTCACCAAAGCCGGGGTACTTTCCACGCAGCCGCCGCTGGCGGTGGTTTACCTCGACGGTGCTTTCCCGCGTCCAGCTTCGCTCCCAACGAAAGAAGTCGCGCAAAAGGATTTGACGTTCATTCCAGCGCTTCTCCCGATACGAGTTGGTACAAGGGTTGCATTTCCGAATCTTGACGACACTTATCACAACATCTTTTCCTACTCGCCTGCCAAGCGATTCGATCTTGGCCGTTATCGCGCGGAGGAACGCCCTATCCCGGCAGAAGTTTTCGATAAGCCGGGCCTGGTCACACTGCGGTGCGACATTCACGACCACATGCGTGGACTTATCCTGGTATTGAATAGTTCGTATTTTGTGATGACAGACACAGACGGGCACTTTCGATTAAGCGGACTTCCTGCAGGTCGTTACACACTTAAGGCCTGGATCGACAGCAGGACCACGCGCGAAAAATCTGTCGAGCTGAAAGACGACCAGACACTGCACGTTGATTTCCCATGAGGTCGGCAGTTCAAGCGAGAAACGAAGGTGTAGCAAGCTTTCGAACTCGGTTGTTCACCGCGATAATGGTTATCGTAGTAACGCTGACCGCACTTGGTTTTTACCTGGCGCAACGCAAGGTCACCGCCGACGCAGAACGAAATTTGCAGGAGAACTTCCAGGCCGAGATTTCTTCGCTGCATAAGCTCGAAGAATTGCGTCACGCAGCCCTGGCCGAGCGCTGCAACATCCTTGCTGCCAAGCCGCGGATCCATGCGGCTATTGAAGATAACGCAATCGACCTGCTCTATCCCAGCGCGAAGGACGAGCTGCGCGATCTGATGGAAGGCGACGAACCGCCTCCGGAACAGGCGATGCAATCGCTGCATGCGAGATTTTATCGGTTTCTCGACAGTACAGGTGCAGTCATTAAGCCGCCAAATATCTACGACGTGGGTGAACTTGATCCCAAAACGGAAGCGCAACTGGCCTTGAGCAGATTGCCCGATACGCAACAAATCGGTTATATCCGGGAAAATACCGAAATCGACAGAGGAACCATCGACGAAGTAATAGCAGTGCCGATCTTCTCCAGCTATACGGGCGACGTCATCTCCGCGCTCGTCATCGGGTTCAAACCGCTTGAGCTCGAAGAGAAAAACGCTGAGGCGGGAATGAGAAGTGGCGTCTGGGTTAGGGGCCAACTGCATTTGCCTTCGCTGCCGAAATCTGCGCAGGCATCCCTCACCGAAAGAATAACGAGTGCGGTCGCAAGTTTTGATCGCGAGCAAGACAAGTTTCGCGTCAATGTTGATGGCTCGCCTCACCTTCTGTTTTACAAGCGGCTTAATCCCGGGTCGCTGTTCCCGGCCGCTTACGAAATTTGTGTTTATCCCCTCGCCTATTCGATGGCTCAACTGCATCGCCTCCGCTGGCAAATTGGCGGCGCAGGCGCGTTGCTCTTGTTAGGCGGTTTCGTCGCAAGCCATGTGGTAGCGCTCAGGTTCTCGGCACCCGTGAAAAAACTCGCGCTGGATTCGGAGGAGAATCGCGCGCAACGAAAACGCGCCGAAGCAGCGCTTGCCTCGACCACACAGGAATTGGAAAGATCGGCACGATATTCGGCCGATGCCTCCCATCAGCTGAAAAGCCCGGTCACGGTTCTTCGTGTCGGCTTGGAAATATTGCTGACTCGCGAAGGCTTCAAGCCGGAAGTTTACGAGGAGTTGTCTGGCCTCCTCCATCAAACGCATCGTTTGACTGGCGTGATTGACGATTTGCTTCTTTTGTCGCGCATGGATGCTGGACATCTTCAAATTGCGTCCACACCCGTGAACCTTAGTGAGCTCGTCGATGAGTGGCTCGATGATCTTAGCGCGCTTCCCGATTCGCCTGATGTAAAAATTGAGAAGGAATTTACCACCGGTTTATTTGTGGCCGGAGAAAAACGGTATACCTCCCTTATTGTGCAGAATCTCCTCGAGAACGCACGAAAGTACAACCGGCCTGGCGGGTTGATCCGAGTCAGTGCAACCCGCGCTCGCGGGACCAGAAATGTTGTGCTGAGTGTAGGGAACACGGGCCGCACCATTCCGCCCAACGAGAATATCTTCGAGCGTTTCCATCATCGCTCAACGCCTTCGTCTGTTTCAGGTCACGGAATAGGTCTAAATTTGGCTCGCGAGCTCGCCAGATTGCACGGGGGCGATTTATGCCTGGTTCGCTCGAAAAACGACTGGACTGAATTTGAAGTGCGCTTTCCTGCTGCAGACGGTGTTAATGCTGTTGCATGAAGCTGCGCGCCCTCAGTCTGTGCGTTTTTGCCTGCACAGCCTGCGGCTTTGACATCGATGATTTTTTCGATCAGCTCGACACCACTCTCACCGCCTCGGCATTTCATGATAATCTGCGCGTGCGATTAAGCGGCACTCTCGATTTAGAAATCTATCACTTCGAGCAGCCGGCGCCCGGCCTAATCGACAGCAGCAGCGACACGCTTTTCACTCCGCGTTTGACACTCTTTCTCGACGCGCAAGCCGGCTCTCACGTTTATTTCTTCTCACAATCGCGGCTGGATCGCGGCTTTGACCCGAGCGATAACGGCGCTCAAATTCGGCTCGACGAATATGCGATGCGTGTTACGCCCTGGGATGATGGTCGCTTGACGCTGCAAATCGGCAAGTTCGCGACGGTCGTCGGCAATTGGGTTCCGCGGCATTTATCCTGGGAGAATCCCTTCATCAACGCGCCGATAGTCTATGAAAACGTCACGCCAATTCGGGACAAGTTCGCGCCTTTCTCGGTGTTCGACTTCGTTTACGGGTTCCACTACTACCAAAAGTACGCGTTTAATCCGGTAATTTGGGGACCTAGTTATGCGAGTGGCATTTCTGCATCCGGCCGGCTGGATCGATTTGATTACGCTATGGAAATGAAGAATGCATCATTGTCGTCGCGTCCAGAATCCTGGAACGTTACCGAGAGTGGTTTCGAGTATCCAACATTCAGTGGGCGACTCGGCTACCGGCCTAACGAGGCGTGGAATTTTGGGTTCTCAGGGAGCGAAGGACCATATTTTCGGCGTGAAGCCGAAGCCACACTGCCGCCCGGACGCGGCATCGGCGATTACCGGGAATTTGTTCTCGGACAAGACGCCAGTTTTGCCTGGCGCCATTTACAGGTGTGGGTCGAGTTTTATGAAGCACGTTTCGAAGTGCCCCGAGTGGGAAACGCTGACACGTTTGCTTACTACATCGAAGCGAAATACAAGGTTACGCCGCAACTGTTCGGCGCGATTCGCTGGAACCAGCAACTCTTCGGCGACGTGAGTGATCCTTCCGGCGGGAGCATTCGCTGGAGTGAAGACCTCGCGCGGATTGACTTGGCCGTTGGTTACCGCTTTACATCACATACTCAATTGAAGTTTCAGTATAGCTATCAACGCGAAACGACCGGTCAACGGAACAACAATCACTTGATCGCAGCCCAACTCACGACGCGATTTTAAGGTCGTTGCCACCTAAGAAACTTATGCATATCCTGGTAGTTGAAGATGACACTGTATTAGCGCGGCGAATTGCATCGACGCTCACCGAAGCCGGGCACGACCCAATTGTCGTCCACGACGGTGAAAAAGCTCTGGATAAAACAAAGGCGACGCCGTTCGATTTGATCGTGCTGGACATTATTCTCCCCGGAATGGATGGCTTTGAAGTTCTGCGGCATCTGCGTGCGCAACATCTTGTCAGTCGGGTGCTGATGCTGACCGCTCGCGGCGAAGTGAAGGACCGTGTTACCGGGCTACAACTCGGCGCAGACGATTACTTGCCAAAGCCATTCGCAATGGGGGAACTGGTAGCACGTGTAAATGCACTAGGACGACGCTACCCGGAAGAACCTACACTCAAGCTTCGGGTTGGTGACCTGACACTTGATCTGGCAAGCCATGAGGTGCATCGCGGCGCACGCCACATTCATTTGTCTGCGCGCGAACTGATGCTGCTAAAGGTGCTTATGCGGGAACCGGGCCGCGTGTTCACACGCACGGAGTTATGTGAACGGGTATGGGAACACCCCCACGAATACGACACAAAGTTGGTAGAGGTTTTCATCGGACGCCTGAGAAGAAAAATCAGCGATCCCCCGCTTATTCAGACGGTGCGCCATGTAGGTTACACAATTCGCTCTTAGAAGGAAGTTAGGCTTCCAGCCTGACTCGGCTGGCGGGCATCTTGCCTGCCGAGAAGCAGCGAAAAGTAACAACGGCGTTACTATCCCGATACCCCGATTGGCATCGCTCGTTACGATTCCCCTACATCAAAACAATCCTCACACCTATGAAAACAACTTCTTTTTATTTAAAAATTGCAGTGCCTTTATTCGCACTGGCAATTCTAACGGCGGCCCCGAACGCTTCCGGGGACACTTATTCGTGGACAAACTTCCAATCCGACATCGCGGGTGTAGCGCAGCATATCGATGAAAACCTTGTTAATCCGTGGGGTATGGCAGTCTCGCCAAACGGCACGATTTGGGTCAGCGACAATGGCACCGGTGTTTCCACCCTTTACGGACAAGACGGCACGGCGCGTTCGCTGGTCGTAACGATTCCGACGGCCGCCCGAAACCGAGAAGGAGGGAATCCTACTGGAGTCGTGTTCAATGGCACGCAGTTCTTCCAGGTGACAAAAAACCAAACCTCGGCGCCTGCCCTGTTTATCTTTGTCAGCGAAGACGGTTCCATTTCAGGCTGGAACCCGAACGTGGATCCGACAAACGCCATTATCGCCGTTGATAACGGCAGGAACCGTGGCCGCAACAGCGCAATCTACAAAGGCGCAACCCTCGGTGTGGCCAATGGTCACAACTTCTTGTATGTAACAGACTTTCACACGGGCAAGGTCGAAACCTATGATGAAAGTTTTCATCGGGTTAATCCTGGCGGCTTCGTCGACCCAAATCTACCTGCGGGTTACGCCCCGTTCGGAATCCGGAATTTCAATGGCGAAATTTTTGTGACATATGCGCTTCAGGATCACGCGAGGGAGGATGATGTCCCCGGTCCCGGCAACGGCTTTGTCAATGTGTTTGATACTAGCGGTAATTTCCTGAGACGCCTTGTTTCAAACGGCAACCTCAATTCCCCATGGGGCCTTGCACTTGTGGAAGGCGAACTTTGGGTTGGCAATTTCGGTGACGGCCTCATTAACAACTACGACCCAAACACGGGCGCCTTTATTGAGACCCTGATGCGCGCTGACGGAACGCCTCTCCAATTCGACGGCTTATGGGATCTTCTCCCTCAGGCCGAGGGAGTCTTTTTTACCGCTGGAATCGCGGACGAAGAACACGGTCTCTTTGGCATAATTACCGAGGACTAAGACCGGGGGAACGCTAACCCAGGCTGAGCATCACGCTGGAATTAGCGTGGGATATCAAGCTTATTGCTCTGAACTGTGTTGTGTACGCGCCTGTGGGAAATTGGGCTTGACATACTGTGGGGATTTTTCCAAACTCAACACCGCGAAAGCGGATCTGAACCCAGGCGGAGGACTTCCTCCCCGCTCGGTTCTTCGTCTCGTCCGGACCCGCAATTCGAGAAATCAAAACCAAGCGGACAAAGGAAGGAAGAACGATGAACGCACTGAATCCCCTCAACAAAGCAGCCACTTTACTGTTCGTGCTCGCGATGTCTCTGACTGCGGCTACGGCGACAACGACGAACGTCATCTTTAGCTGTGAAGAAGATGAGGGCGAATACGCCGACACGGATTTGGAGACGGACAACGCGGGTAACATTTATGGCACGACAGTCCTCGGTGGTGATTTTGGAGGTGGCACAGTTTTTCAGCTTAGTCCCACAGCGAATGGCTGGGTGCACACCGTGCTCTACAGCTTCACGGGTGGCGCCGATGGTGGTGAGCCTTACAAAGGAGTCACACTCGATCGCAAAGGAAATCTGTACGGCACCGCGGTTACGGGTGGTTCAGGCAACTGTGAAGGCGGATGTGGTGTGGTTTACAAGCTAAGTAACATCGGGGGAACTTGGACGCAGACTGTGATCCATGCGTTCACCGGCGGAGATGATGGCTCCGGGCCTGGCGCAAGGGTAACAGTCGATGGCGCAAGGAACGTTTATGGAATGGCTCCGACCGGCGGCGGTCACGGTCTGGGCACCATTTACAAAATCCATCAGGCATCAAATCGGGCCTGGACCTTTGGTGTCCTTCACGCTTTTACGGGCGGCACGGACGGCGCAACCGGCTCGGCCGGAAGAATGATTTTGCGCGACGGGCGCTTGTACGGCGCGGTCACTGCGGGAGGCCGTTACGGAAGCGGAGTTGTTTTCGAGCTTAACGCGGGCGGCTTTGGAGAGCGGGATCTCAAAATTCTTTACGCGTTTAGGGGTCAACCGGACGGTAGTTTTCCGTACGGAGCGCTACTTTTTGACCAGTCAGGCAATATCTACGGTACGACTTACTATGGTGGAGCTGACGGAATTGGCTCTGTATATAAGCTCTCCCCACAACCTGTCGGCGAATGGGCCGAGGACGTACTTTACAGCTTCCAACAAGGAACGGACGGCAATAGTCCCATTAGTAATCTTGTTTTTGATGTAACGGGCAATCTTTATGGAACGACTAGTGAAGGCGGCCTGGGCAGTGGTACGATTTTTAAGTTGAGTCCCGTTGGCGCGGGCAAGTGGACGGAAACTGTTGTTCATGCGTTCGAGGGTCCCCCCGATGGCGCCTTCGCCTACAATGGGATGGTTGTCGACATATTTGGAAACTTTTACGGCGCCACAGTGCATGGGGGCGAAAACGACGACGGATCTGTCTACAACTTCACCCCCTGAGGCCTAAACCGCTTTACTGGTTATTCAGAGGCCGTTCTCGTTTCTGGCTTGCTCGCCTCAAGTCCGCCGGCCGTACGGAGCGGCAGACTCGCTGTGGCGAGCTGGGCGTTCACCTTGTCCAAGCCAGTGCTGAGTGCCTCGATCTGCTTTTGCTGTCTGGCTATGATCGCTCCTTGTTCCTCCCCTTTGCGATGTTCTTTGAGGAACTCGTTGAGCAACATGGCGTTGATTTGCTCGTAGCGGACGGACTCGGGCTGGCCGGTGGGATTGCGTCCCACCAAACCGGGCGCCGTTTCAGCCACTTCTTCCGCGATCAGGCCGAAAGCAAGTATCTGGGTCGGATCATATTCCTTGTTAAAACGGAAGCTGACCGGTTTAAGCGCGTAGAGTACTTCGCTGGCTTCCGCGATCGGTTTGATGTCATGTTTATACCGACGCGACGACACGTTACCGCGGCCAAGTCTTCCTGTGCTTGTTATTGTCACCGAATCGGGATCCATCCCCACAATAGGCTGCAGGTTGGAGTAGATATTCCCGATGAAGCAGCTGTTGTTTACGTTCGCTCCCTCGGTGCCGATACAAATAACGTTACTAGCCGTAGTAACGCTTAGCCCTGCTGAGATGCCCAAAGCCGTGTTGGAATCGCCAGTAGTGTTGTCGAAAAGCGCGCCATTACCGATGGCTGTATTGGAGCCGCCTGTGGTGTTGCCAACCAGCGCGTTCGTGCCGATGGCGATGTTTGCGTTACCGGTGGTGTTGCTCTGGAGTGCTTGATCACCCATGGCCGCATTACCGAAACCGGTGGTATTACTAGCGAGCGCGTTAAAGCCGTTAGCCGTGTTGTTGGCTCCGGTAGTGTTGCCCTGGAGCGCTTGGAAACCGGTAGCTGTATTACTGTTGGCAGTTGTATTGTTAAGGAGAGCGTTCACACCATTGGCTGTGTTAAAGCTGCCCGTAGTGTTGTTACCAAGCGCAGCAAACCCAGTGCCTGTGTTGGACCCACCGGTAGTGTTGTCAAAAAGGCTGAACACGCCGTTTGCCGTGTTGCTCTCCCCGGTGATATTACTTAAAAGAGCCCCAGCACCAGTGGTCGTATTGTTGTCTACGGTGTTGCTGAGAAGGGTCCCGGCACCAATCGCCGTGTTGAAATTACCGGTGAGATTACTTTCCAGTGAAAACAGACCAACCGCCGTATTGTACATGCCGGTCGTGAGATTAAGAAGGGCGTCCTGTCCTTCCGCGGTGTTGCCGCCGGGATAACCTCCATCCGGCGGCGGACTGACTGCCTGCGCTCCATGCAAGAAGGCGATGCAAGCGAGCACGAGTGTAATAGGAAGTAAATCGTTCCGCCAAAGCGAACAGTTGATCGAATTTTTGAATGGAGTGGTCGTTTTAAGGAATCTTGAAAAATCTCGCCCGCAGTTGCGAGACAAAAGGGAACAAAGGTTTTTGAATTTGCCAGGACGCTAGAATCGCAGACGACGAACACGGCCTCTGTCCATGGCATCAAGAACTAAATTTGGGCCGTCCATGGCATTCTTTCGATTCGTCGTTCACAGCTGCTTTTCTTCGCATAATCTTTGGAAAGCAGGATCGGCACGCAAAGGGTCCCAGAGCGGATCGAGCCTAAGAAGGGCCGGCGTGATGGGTGCCGGGCTATAAAGCCAGCCCCCATACGGCGTTCGTAACAGCTGCGTAAGAATTGAGATCGCACGGCTGTTGTCGCCAACAATCGTCTCAACCAGGGCTAGGTTCTCTTCGAACCCCGGCCCGGATAACTGATCTTTATTACTCGGCACAAGCGTGATCGCATGCTCCGCTTCCTTCAGGGCTGACTTCTTCTCGTCGAGCACCGCGTAAGCCACTGCCAGCGCTGCCGCAACGAAGGCGTTATCTGGTTGCTCCTTGCTGAGCGGCTCAAGCGTGCCGCGCGCCTGTTCAGCGGAAGCTTTTGCCTGAGCGGCGTCTCCAGCAACGCGCTGGATCAATGCTAGCCCGCCTTGCTTGATGCCCTTGTCAATCGGAGAAGCAAAGTGGAGTCGAGTTTGTCGGGGTTGCACAAACTTGGTGGCCTCAGTCTGATTTCGTTCAAGTCTCAATTGGGCGAGTTTGACCCGAACGGCTGGGTCCGAAGTCGTTTCCGCGGTTACATGAACGAGCAACTTAGCCGATTCCTGCAGGTTACCTTCGGCCTGGTAGATGCTGGCTTTTGACGCCATTAAGAACAACTCGTTAGGAAGAATATCGAGTGCGCGATCGTAAAGCTTTATGGCTGTCGGGAATTGCCGAAGCGCGGCGTAAGTGAACGCCACTTCGGTTAGCAACACAGTATTCCGCGGATCGAGGGCGAGGCCCCGTTCCCAATAGGCAACACTTTCGGCCCAATGTCCCTCGCGCCGCGCGATTGCCCCAAGGGCGTATGAGACCTCGCTGCTACCTGGCAACATCTTGCTGACGTGTGTGAAGGTGGCTTTGGCCAATCCGTAATCGTGCAGCACCCAATACTGATAATAACCCAGGAAGAGCAGTGTTTCGGGTGAGTTCGGCTGCAGTTTCTGAGCATGCTCCAAAGCTTCTTTGGCCGCATCGCGGCGCGCTGCAGTTGCGTCGCCGCGATTAAAGTAAAGAAGCGCGTGCGCACCAGACAGTCGTGCCCACGCGAGCGCAAAATTCGGGTCAAGCCGCACCGCCAGGTCATAAAAATCGATGGCTTTGAACAGGGCATCGCTCGAGTAGTTGCTGCGCGCTTCAAAAGCCAGCCCGCGTAAGTAAGCGTCGTAAGCTTCCGGATTGTTTGTTGGGTTCGCAGCCAAAGCCTGCTCTTCGCGACCGGTCAGCGTCGCTTGCAATGATTCCGCTATTCCTTTCGCAATCTCGGTTTCGACGGCAAAGATGTCACTTAGCTTTCGATCATACGTCTCGGCCCAGAGTTGCGAGCCGGTTTGCACGTTAACCAGGTGAACATTGACCCTCACCTGATTGCCTGCCTTCTGGACGCTACCCTCAAGGATGTTCGCTACGCCAAGCTGCTTCGCAATCTCAGCAAGATTGCCCGGTTCACTCTGATACTGTTGTGTCGAAGCGCGCGAAATTACTTTCAAATCCGCGATTTTAGCCAGACGCGTCAGGACTTCCTCCTGGATACCGTCAGCGAAATAAGCGTTCTCTGGATCGCTGCTCAAATTTTGAAATGGCAGCACCGCAACTGATTTATCGACCTTGTGCCAGACGGCCCGCGGCAAAAGAAAAAATCCAGCGGCGGCGGAGACGATGACTGCGGCGACGATGAGCAAAATGAGATTTCGCCGGCGATGGGTTCCTGTTTGCGGCGTGATCTGAATTCCCTGCGCTGTAATGTCGTACGCCCAGGCGAGTATCAGCGCGATCGGAAAACCGACCAGCAAAAGCGCGATCACAAGGCGCAAACTCCAATTCGGCACTTCCCATGCTGGAAACACGGCCGAGGCGATTTGAATCAAGAACCCCGCGGCAACGACGTAAGCGGCGGCGACGCGATAAACCTTTCGGCGCTGCAATTCCTCAAAGAACCCGCTCATGATATATATGGGTCGATCACGACCATAGTCTGATGCTGCGGGTTCGCAGCCAAATATATGTCCGGAAGCGGTTTGTTAGCTCATCGTTCTATTTGCGACTTTGCTAGGCAAAAGCGCGTATGCAGATGTGAAAATCATCCAACCTTGGGGTCGCCAGGTGCCCTCCTACCCATGCTGTAACCGCGTCCGTCTACTCCAGCCCGAATCCACCGGTAGCGGATGGGCATGTCACTTCGGACACACGCGTTCAAACGGACTGTGCGTAGGCGACCCTATAAAGCTTGGCGGCAAGAACAGCGTGATCGCGGCGATCCGGGCTAGCTTTCCACTGCGTTTAGCGCTGGCTGTCAGCGCCAGCGTCCGTTCAGGGCCCGACCAAGCTCCAGCCGGCTGGAAGAACGGGGCCGAACGCGGCGCTGATATACACGTTGTTGTTGAGGTACCAGATCGCTGTCCGGCGAGTGACTACATTGTAAAGCAGATAATCCGGGTGCCCATCGCTGTTGAAGTCGGCCGTAGCCACCAATATCCACCCACTCGAAATGGTGGGTCCGTAAGCGCCCCGAATCAATGTTGGCCCGGACAGATACCAGATCGCTGTTTGGTGAGTACCGGAGTTAAACAACAGATAATCTTCATGGCTGTCGCCATCAAAATCTGCTATCCCCACCACGTTCCAGTCAGGCGGAAGCGTTGGCCCAAAAGCGCCGCTAACGTAAACGTTATTAAGCAGATACCAGATTGCCGTCTGGTGTGTGCCCGCATTGTAAAGCACATAGTCCGGAAAAAAGTCGACGTTAAAATCGCCTGTCTCTACCAGCTCCCAGCCGTCGGGAAGTGTCGGCCCGTAAGCGCCCCCAATGAATGTTGGTCCTGACATGTACCAAATCGCTGTTTGGTCGGTCGTAGGATTGAACAGCGCGTAATCTCGATGCGAGTCGAGATTAAAATCTGCTGCACTCTTCAGGAACCACCCAGTGGCGATGGTTGGACCTAAAACGCCACTCAGGAAGATGTTGTTATTGAGATACCAGATCGCCGTCTGGCGCGTGCCGGCATTACGCAGCACGTAGTCCGGATGACCGTCGCCGTTAAAGTCAGCTACTGTAGCCCTTGGTGTGGCTAAGACATCATTACCGATGTCACTAACATTTGTCTCTTCTGGTGATGTCGCCATGACGATGCTACCTGCAAGGATCGTTACACCAATGACAATTAGCGAAGTTGCGTTTTTGAATCGAACGATTGGATGCATGTTTTTCCTCTCTTTTTTCACTACCCTCGGATTTTGCGATTATGGCCCCGGAAGAGACGAAAAATTGAGCAGTGGAGAACGTGTCCTCCGCCTAATCGAGATCCGTCTGAAATAAAATCGTGGTACCTCTCCAATCTGGTTGGAAAAATTCTCGCTCTCTTTCGTAAGATGCAGCAGCTGTCTGTGCCTACCAGTTCCGCGAACTTACTTTAGATGCGTCGTAGCGGACGGTGTAGGGTTTTCCTTCTTTATCTGACCGCACCAGCGCGGATTCACTCTTCTTCGGCAATCAAACTAACTTGTGGTGCGTCTTTGCTGTCCGTCTTATCGTGGAACGTAACTGGTCGAAGTAACAACAGAGCTTCACTGGTTTTGTCCATGCTCGCGATATCCTTCTTGATGTCTTACCGTCAAAGGCCCGCGTTTCATGCAGCGCATACTGCCTTGAGGTCGATGGGCCCGTACGCGCGCCTGCCCTTGCTAACTCATCAATATTTTTCGTTTATGCCGGAACTCGAAGCGCAAATTTCGAATGATTCCTAGGGGAGATGCCTCAGGATCTCAACCGCTTTCATGGCGGGCTGAGCTCCGACCTGGTTCATGCCGATGAAGATGGCTGCGTCCTTTGTTGGATTAATCGCGATCACAGTTCCGAATCCTGACGTTCCTCCGTTCTTAACAATCACGGGATGCAGGTTCGGATTGCCTCGGCCCATATTATTCACCCAAGCCATCGCCTGCTTGTTGCCGTTCGGTATCGCATAGATCGGTTTTTGCGCCAGCTGCATCGCCGCGATCAATTCAGTGGAAACCGGTTTGCCATTCACTTCCTTATGGCCAAGGCAGGCTTCGCCAAAGCTGATCATGTCCTGTGCCGTCGAGCGCAGTCCACCGGCAGCGTACCAGGCGAAGATGGGCCAGCGCGGTGCATCCTGGCCTGCACGGTTATGTCCTTGTGCCAGGCGCTTCTGCTGATCAGGTGTGGGTCGCAGAGTGGTGTCGGGCATGCTCAGCGGCTGGAAAATCTCGGAATTCACCTGATCTTCCCAGGTTTTGCCGGTTGCGGTCGCGACGAGGTAGCTCAGTAGCCCGATTCCGGCGTTGGAGTACCGATAGGGTGCAGGCAATTGAGTCCTCGGTTCGTAGTTCGAAGCCCAAGTGAGAAAGTCGTTCACCGTGTAGTGTTCGATACTTCGCTGTTCGAGCCCGCGCGGCAGGTTGGACGGATCGTCCGACATTCCCGAGGTGAAGTCCGCCAATTGCAGCGGTGTTAGCTGCTGCGCGCGCAGCGTGTAGCCATTGGGCATGTATTTCTGGGCGGAAGCGTCAGGGACGATTTGATTGCGGTTAATCGCCAGCGCGAACAGCGTGGTGGTGAAAGTCTTGGTGCAGGAGCCGATCTCCACGAGAGTGTCGCCCGTGAACGGAGCGCCCGCGTGGGTAGCTTTTCCATACGGGAAGAAGTAGCGATGGCCGTTCAGCGAAACCGCGACGATCGCGCCCAGAGAAGGAGACCTCCTCCATAGGCGGCCACCGGCCCGACGTTGTCCCTGGGCCAAGTACGGCTGCATGATGCTGTCGACCACTCGCTTGACCGCTGCTTCCTCGCCGCCATTAGGCTGTAACTGCGAACCCGCGGCCGAGGGCGACTGCTGCGCCGCAACTTTCGCCGCCACCAAAACCGCGACTGTGACGATCAGGAGCGAAATGAGAAACAAAACAGACCGTGCTAACGAACGGTGAATGTAAATTGTAGATACAGTGTTCATTTACCGCTGATTCAAGACCGTTTGCGCAGCCGGCTTGCTCGCCTCGATTTGGGCACTCACCTTCTGTAAGCCAGCGGTAAGGGCTTCAATTCGCCTTTGCTGTTCTGCAAACTTGGACTCAAAGTCCTTCTTCATCTGTTCCATTCTGCGGTGCTCCTTTAGGAACTCGTTGAGCATCATCGCGTTCACCGCGTCGTAGCGCACTGTATAAATGTCGCCGTTTTGTCGCGCACCACCAAGTCCGGATTCACATCGGCTACTTCTTCAGCAATCAAACCAAATTGTGCTACGCCTTTGGTGTCAGTCTTGTATTGGAACATTACTGGCTTCAACTCGAGAATCGCTTCACTAGCCTTATGCATCGATTTGATCTCCTTCTTAAATCGGCGAGAGGAACTCATCGTGCCGAGCTGATTTGTTGAGTCGATTAACACAGGTATGGCGTCGGCGGTTTGTGTTGTCACATCGCGAATCTTCCCGATAAAGCAGCTGTTGCTCACCGTTCCTCCTGCGCTTCCGATGGCAATAACGCCACTGGCCTCCGATATGGCAGTTCCAGCTCTGACTCCTAATGCAATATTCCCGCTGCCATTGCTGCCCATGAGCGCCCCAGTTCCAACCGCCGTGTTGCCGCTGCCGTCGACATTGCTATACAGTGCATTAACGCCAACGGCAGTATTCAGGTCGCCAACCGTGTTATTAAAAAGCGCAGCACTACCGATGCCCGTGTTAAG
>Ga0184605_10000174_pt1 | contig 18482 bp, 18 predicted proteins | sample PLM0_30_coex_FD_132995 | JGI IMG/M metagenome (GOLD analysis project Ga0184605, IMG submission 132995) | Groundwater sediment microbial communities from an aquifer in East River, Colorado, USA - PLM0_30_coex | ecosystem: Environmental > Terrestrial > Soil > Riparian zone | place: USA: East... | reverse complement strand
TCCCCCCGGAAAGCCGTGCGCGACGAGCGTCGTCTCCAGCGCGACCACGGGTCGGCGTGCTTCCAGGGCGGCTCGCACCTCAGGATGGATGCGGAGCAGTTCCACTACGGCATGGCTCCCATCTGCCCGACACAGCGAGCGGCAGCGTGCACCGCGAGCCCCGGGCCGCCGAGCAGGAAGCCCGCGGCGAAGGCGTCGCCCGCTCCGGTGGAGTCAACCGCTTCGGCGGGCTCGGCCGGGTACGCGCGCTCCTCCCCGCCTACGTAGACGGAGCAGCCTTGTGCGCCGCGCTTCACGACGAGCGTCTCCACGTCAAGCCGACCCGCGAGCGTCGCCTCATCCTCGTTGGCGAAGACGACATCGGGCTGTAGCTCCGCGATCACGTGCCGCAGTTGCTCGACGCCCGCCGTCCGGATCACGGCGGTCGACGAGAGGTCCACGCTCACGGTAGGAGCGAGCCTGGCAGCGGCGAGCGCGGCCTCCCGGATGGGAGAGAGCAGCAAGCTGTAGGCGGGAAGGTGCAGGCGTTCGCAGCTCTCGAACCACCCGCCGTCCAGCTCGTCTGGCCGAAGCTCGGGAGCCACGCCGCGATCGCTCAGCATCGTCCGCTTTCCGTCGGCAGTCGCGATCGAGACGACCGTGCCGGTGCCGGTCTCCACCTCTGGCCCGGCGACTTCGACTCCTCGGGTCTGGAGCTCCTCCGAGACCAGGCGTCCGGCGGTGTCTCGCGCCCGCTTTCCGACGAAGCGTGCCTGGCCCCCGAGTGCCACGATCCAGGCCGCGACGTTCGCCGCCTGGCCGCCCGCTCCGACTCTCGTGTGCCCATACGTATCCGTATCTTCCGCGATCGGACCCGCCAGGCGGACGACGACATCGAGGAGTAGATCTCCCAGCGAACAGATCATTTGTGGCATTTTTCGCACATGGACAACGAGCGCGGCCGGCGTCTTCGCTCCTTCCTGATCGGGGGACTCCTGGGGAGCGTCGCCGGCCTGGCTGCCGCGGGCCGCGTCCGCGTCCGTGCGCGTCCGGCAAAGCGGACCACCCTGGCCGGGCTCGCGGCCTTCGAGCAAGCCCCCTGCTACCAGGAGCTCGTCGAGCGCGAAGCGGCCGCGGAAGAGCGCTAGCGCCGGCCCTGGGTGCGCGCCAGCGCGGTCACCGCCGTCTGGTAATTGAGTCCAGCGTCGCCGATCCCGATCAGCCTCCCCTGATACTCGACGACGGCGGTGTCCCGGAAGAACTTTTCCGCGGTCAGCACCGGCTTCGATGTGCGGATCACGAGGAACGGGCCGAAGGCCCTGACCTCGAACTGCGGCCCCGGGCTGACGTTCGGAACGCTGAAGCGCTGCTTCGAAGCCTCGAGCTGGTCGGTGGCGTCGAAGATCCACACGCCCCGTCCGAGGGGCTTCCGCGCCTCCGCGAGGGTGTCGAGCGCAAGCTTGGGATCGGCCCGTTGCACGATCACGCTGCCGAACGGCGCCCCTTTCTCGAACGCGTCCAGGTAGAGCGGCTCGTAGGCGAAGAGGACGTCGTCGGAGCGGCTTGTCGCCGCGAGCCAGGTGGCGGCCCGGCCTCGCGCCTCCTTGCGAACCGCGGGCTCGCCGCCGTACATCCACGGAGTCCGGTGCCAACCCCACGCAAGTTCTGCCGACAGCAGGAGAGCCATTCCAACGGCGAGGCTGGGGAGAGCCAAGTCACGGGTGAGCGCCGCCAGCCGCAGGAGCCCGGCTGCGACGAGCATGGCGAAGAACGGCAGGGCGAAGATGAGGTGACGGCTCTCGAGCGAGACGCTGCCGCCCGAGCGGGTGATGAGGAAGGCGGCCGTGGGCACGAGGAGGACTGCTCCGGTCAGCAACGCGGCTTGTGGCCGCTGCCGCGCAAGCGCGACGAACCCGACGAGCGCCACCACGAGGACGATCGCGACGGCGGGAGTCCAGCCCGTGGTGAAATCTCCGGCGACGCGCACCAGATAGGCGAGCACGTCGACGGGAGAGCCGAGCTTCGAGCCGCTCGAGCCCGTAACCCCGACGTCGAACCGGTTCGCGAGCACCCGGTAGACGAGCCAGAGCGGAAGGGCGAGCAGAGACGTTGCGGCCACGGCGGCGAGCGCCGGACGGAGCGGAGCCGGTTCCCACCGCCTGCGCACGACCACGAAGAGAGCGCCCGCGCCAAGGACGAAGGCACCGTACGGCTGGGTCGCGATGGCCGCGAGGGTGACAAGACCCCATGCGACCCATGGCCAGACGTCTCGCCGCCCGAGGGCGCGCAGCAGCAGTAGGAACGAGAGTGCGCTCGTGAACAGGAAGAGCGAGTACATGCGCGCGTAGATCCCGTGGTAGACGGTCATCCAGCTCGCCGCTGCAATTGCGGTGGCGACGAGTGCTGTCCTCTTGTCCGTCAGACGACCGACGAGCGCGGCGATGACGGGCACGCTCGCCACAGCAAAGACGACGGAGATCAGGCGGAGTCCGAGGAGGCTCGACCAGACCGAGTCGACGGCGTGCGCGAGCAGGAAATGGAGCGGGGCGCCGCCTCGCTCCTCGAACACCGTCGAGAGGAGATTCGTCAGCGGCTGGCGGCTGACGAAGAAGACCAGGGTCTCGTCCTCGTGCGGCGGCCAGTGGATCGCCTGGAGGAGGAGGAACGCCGCCAGCGCGCCAGTGATCGCGCCGACGCCGAGGCGGTACGCGTCCGCAAGCCCCCACCGCCGACTCCGGCCCGATTCGGCTGGCACTCCCTCGGCGCGAGTGCCGGGGAGAGCCGTGCTCCCTGCTAGCATTTCTCGCCGCACCGCGGCCCTTTCTCCGATGCCTACTTATGAGTACCGCTGCCCGAACGGCCACACGTTCGAGCTTTTTCAGCGGATGAGCGATCCGTCTCCGTCAGAGTGCCAGATCTGCGGTGCGGCACCCGTCGAGAAGGTGCTCTACCCCGCGGCGATCCATTTCAAAGGCTCGGGCTTCTACAGCACCGATTACGGCCGTGGGGGCCGGAAGAAGGATGGGGCCCGCGACGGCGAGAAGTCGGACTCGCAGGCCAAGGACAAGGCCGCGGACAAGTCGTCGGAGAAATCCTCGGAGAAGTCCTCGGAGGCCAAAAAGCCGGCCGAGACCTAGTAGGACGCCTACTTGCCGACGAGACAGCCGGGCCCGAACGGGCCGGAGCCCGGAAGCGGCGGCTGGGGCGCCGACTTGCCCGTGACCATCGCGATCACGGATACGTTCTCCTCGCTGCCGATCACGTAAGAGGCCCCGCCGATGTTGGCGATCGTCCCGCCGAGCCGGCAGCGCAGCCATCCGCTGCTGGGAGTCCGCCGCTTCACCCACCCGAGTTGGAGGATCTGTCCTGCAGAGAGATCCGTCGCGAGCGGCCTCACGAGGTCGTCCCCTATGAAGGGCGCCTTGAGGAAGGTGCTGAAGCTGGTGGTCTTGTCGGCGATCGCCTGGATGACCGCCTGCTGGCGCTCGCCCCGTGTGAAGTCCGACTCTCTCGGGTTGAGCTGGTTCTCCCGGATGCGGGAGTAGATGAGCGCTGTATGGCCGTCCATCGACTGTGGCCCCTTGCGGAAGCGCCAGCCTGGCCAGCGAGCGCATTGGGCCTGCGTATGGCGGGGACACTCGAACTTGTTCGACAGGATCGGGTGCGGGACGTTGATGGTCACGCCCCCGAGCGCATCGACGACCTCGCCGAACGTCGAGAAGTCCACGACGACCACGTGATTCATCCGGAGGCCGGTCACGCGCTCGACTGTCTTGACCGCGAGCGTGGAGCCACCGAACGCATAGGCCGCATTGATCTTCTCCGTTCCGTGGCGCGGGATCTCCACGCGAAGGTCGCGCGGGATGGAGAGGAGCGCGATCTTGTGCTGGTCCGGGTCGGTGCGGATGAGGATGATCGTGTCGGCGCGCCCCTGCGTGCCCTGCCGGCTCTTGCTGCCCGTGTCGGCTCCGAGTACCAGGATGTTGCTCGCATTCGAGAGCAGTAGGCCTTTCTGGGGCGTGAGGGCGCGGGCCGCCAGCGGATCGAGCCGCTTGTTCGCGTCCTCGATTCCGCTCCGGAAGGCGAGGTATCCGAGGACGGCCCAGACGAGGAACAGGAGGATGACGCCGGTGAGCGTCCATAGGATTCTTCGCCGCCAGCGCCGCGGCTTGCGCGCCGGCTTCGGCCCTTTGTAGGTGTACCCGTCGCCGTCGCGGCGGCCGGCCTTCTCTTTCAGAGGCTCGTGGCGGATGGGCCCTTTGGCCCGACCCCCCCTGTAGACGCGGTATGGCTTGTCCTTGCCGGCCACCAGGACGGGTTATGGTAGCCGCCGGGATGGCCGCCCCCCGTGTGATCGCTGTCGACCTCGGCGGGACCAAGCTCCTGACCGGCGTCCTGGACGAGGAAGGCGTTATCGTGAAGCGGACCGTGCGCCCGACGACGCTCGGGAGCGAGGAAGAGCTTCTCGCCCAGGTCGATGCGGCGATCGAGGAGCTGCGCGCGGAGGAAGTCGGAGCGATCGGCGTCGGCATCCCCTCGACGATCGACCAGCAGCGGGGCTGCGCGGTCAGCTCCGTGAACATCCCTCTGGCCGGCCTCGACTTCCGTGACCACCTCACGAAGCGCTTCGAACTCCCGGCAGCGATCGAGAACGATGCCAACGCGGCCGCGCTGGCCGAGCACCGTTTCGGCGCCGGCCGCGGGACGCGCCACATGGTGATGTTGACGCTCGGCACCGGGATCGGCGGCGGGCTCATCCTCGACGGAGAGCTCTACCGCGGCGCCCAAGGAGCGGCGGGAGAGCTGGGTCACATCACGCTCGACCTCGACGGGCCCCCGTGTCAGGGCACCTGCCCGGGCCTGGGGCACCTCGAGGCTCTCGCCTCCGGAACGGCCACCGACCGCATGGCGGCAGAGGTGGCCGCAGAGCGTCCCGGGGGCGACCTCGGCCGCGCCCTGACGGCGGGGGAGACCGTTGACGCGCGCCTGGCAGTCGATCTCGCCGCTGTGGGTCCCGGGGACGCCCGCGACCTCCTGGAGCGGGTCGGCTTCGTCCTCGGGAACGGCATCGCTTCGCTCGTGAACGTGTTCAATCCCGAGCTCGTCGTCATCGGAGGCGGATTTGCGCGCGCCGGGAACCTGCTCCTCGATCCGGCCCGGAGAGTGGTGGCGGAACGTGCGCTCTTGCCGGCGCGCGAGCTGGTTCGCATCGTCCCGGCGCTGCTCGGCCCGGAGGCAGGGTTGGTTGGCGCCGGGCTCGTCGGCTTCGAGGCGATGTCAGCGGCTTCGGTCTAGATGCCTCTCGTCGTTTGCCCGACCCCGATCGGGAATCTCGAGGACGTCACATTGCGCGTGTTGCGGGAGCTGGGGGAGGCGGACCTCGTGTTGTGTGAGGACACGCGCAGGACCCGGACTCTCCTGGATCGGCACGGCGTGCGGGCCAAGCTCCTCAGCTACCACAGGCACAACGAGGCCCAGCGGGTGGAGGAGCTGTTGCCGCGGCTCGAGGCCGGCGAGCGGATCGCGCTTGCGAGCGACGCGGGTCTGCCCGCTCTCAACGATCCCGGAGCACGGTTGATTGCAGCGGCGCTCGCCCGTGGCCTGGGGGTAACCGTCCTCCCCGGGCCGTCCGCCGTCGAGACCGCCCTCGTGGCGAGTGGCCTCGTCGGCGACCGCTACGCGTTCGCCGGCTATCTCCCCCGGCAGGCTGGAGCGCTTTCCCGCTTCTGGAAGGAGACCGCAGCGTGGGAGGGCCCGGTCATCGCGTTCGAGTCGCCGCGGCGGCTCCCGACGAGCCTCGCCTCGCTCGCGGCCGAATCCCCTGAGCGCCAGGTAGCTGTATGCCGCGAGCTCACGAAGCGGTTCGAGGAGGTCGTGCGGGGCCCGGCGCGCGAGGTCGCCGAGCGTTTTCGGAAGGCGCCGAAGGGCGAAGTGACGCTCGTGGTCGCTCCGGCCCCGGACGCTGTAGCCGGGGCGGACGAAGAGGCGAGCCTCGCCGCCGTCGCTGAGCTGGTCGCCGCCGGAGTCCCGCGCCGGCGCGCGGCGGATCTCGTCGCGAAGCTGACCGGTGTTCGGCGAAACCGGCTGTATCGCAGCTCTCTGTAGCCTGGATTGACAACATCCGGCCGAGTTGCTACCTTAGCTGTGTTTCCATAACTGACAACGAGAGGGGAGCAGACGATGAAGCGCCTCGTCATCCTGCTTCCGGTCCTCCTCGCGTTCCAGGTCGGCGTGCAGCCCGCGCTCGCCTGGACCTGGCCCGTGGCTGGGCCGGCGCTACGAACCTTTAAGCTCGGCGACAACCCCTACGCGGCCGCGCAGCATCGCGGCATCGACATCGGGGCCCCCCAGGGAACGTCGGTGCGGGCGCCCGCGGGTGGGAAGATCAGCTTTGCCGGGACGGTGCCGGTCAGTCGCAATAGCGTGACGATTCAGACGCCGGACGGGTACTCGGTCACGCTCGTCCAGTTGGGGACGATCGGCGTGACGCGTGGGGCGGATGTTGCGGAAGGCACGGTCGTCGGGACGATTGGGTCGAGCGGGGAGCCCGGAGTTGCCGGGCCGCATGTCCATCTCGGCGTTCGCCTCACGTCGGACCCGAACGGCTATCTCGATCCGCTTCGCTTCCTGCCGCCGCGGCCGGCCGAGACGCCGGAGTCCGAGCCGGCTCCTGCCCCGGCTTCCGAGCCCGCGCCGGCGCCTGCCGCGAACGCTTGGGCCCCGCCGGCGGCTTCGCCGCAACCCACACCCCTTCCGCACTCCGTTGCCGAGCAGCCGGCGGTCCAGAGCCACGTTCGGCGGGTCGAGGCTCCTACGGGTGGACATCTGGAAGCGAAGAGGAGCGGCCGCCTCTTGAGTCAGCGCCGGATCGAGGACGCGGTGCAGCGAGGCGCGGTCGAGATTCGCCCGGGGACGCCACCTTCTCTGCTCCCGGCGCGGACGGAGCGGCGCTCGTTCGAGCCCTTGGTAAACCGTGCACGCCAGGAGGTCACGCCGATGTACGCGCAGGGTCAGGGCGCGCGTTGGCCCTTGGCCTTGCTTCCGGCTCTCCTCGCTGCTGCCGCGGGTCTAGCCGTCCTGCGTTGCCAGCTCCGCGATGCAGGAGCGACAGACAGATCTCCCGCGGTATTCCTCCAGCGGGTCGTCGCTTCCGCAAAAGACGCAGACGCTCTGCGGCTTCGAGAGGAGGATCGTCTCGTCCTTGACGGAGATCTCGAGCGGGTCCTTCTCACTGAGGCCGAAGCTCTTCCGGATCTCGATCGGGATCACGATGCGACCGAGCTCGTCGATGTGGCGGACGATCCCGGTTGTGGTCACCCCTCGCGGCGAGCGCGTCGCCGATCTCATCGCCTGTCTCGCGGCCATTGCCTCCGACCCTGGTGTCCGCCCGTGCGGGCTCACATGTGAGCTTTCCTCCGCCTTGGTCTTTCTAACCCTGCAAACGAGCGAAGCCCGGCGTGGCGCGAGGCCGTCCTTATGATTGCTCGCAGTGCGCGTCTACTTGACCACGCCCATCTATTACGTCAACGCGACGCCCCACATCGGTCACGCCTACACGACGATCGCAACGGACATCCTCGCCCGCCACCATCGGCAGCGCGGGCACGAGACGTTCTTTCTCACCGGCACCGACGAGCACGGGACGAACATTCCACGTATCGCAGCCGAAGCCGGGCTCGACGTCAAGGAGTTCGTCGATCGCAACGCCGCTGCGTTCCGCGAGATGACGGAGCGGGTGAACGCGTCGAATGACTTCTTCATCCGCACCACGGACCCGCGCCACGAGGCGGCCGTCCAGGAGTTTGTTCAGAGGATCTACGACGCCGGTGCGATTTACGAAGACGTCTACGCGGGGCTCTACTGCCCCCGCTGCGAGGCCTTCTACACCGAAGCCGAACTGGTCGACGGGAGATGCCCCGTTCACGGGATCGTCCCTGAGTACGTCGAGGAGAAGAACTGGTTCTTCCGGTTGTCTGACTACCAGGATCGGCTGCTTGACTTGTACGACCGGAACCCTGAGTTCGTGCTTCCCCGCTTTCGCTACAACGAGGCTCGCAGCTTCATCGAGCAGGGGCTGGAGGACATCAGCGTCAGCCGGGCCTCGGAGCAGTGGGGCGTGCCCGTCCCGTGGGATCCGGGCCAGACCGTCTACGTCTGGGTCGACGCGCTGATCAACTACTGGAGCGCCCTGGCGTTCGCCCGCGAGGGCGAGGATCTGCGCCCCTTGCTCTGGCCGGAGGTGCGGCACGTCCTGGCGAAGGACATCCTCAAGTTCCATTGCGTCATCTGGCCGGCCCTTCTCCTCGCGGCCGGGCTCGAGGTCCCTCGGCAGCTCTTCGTGCACGGCTACCTGCTCTTCGGCGAGCAGAAGATGTCCAAGTCGCTCGGGAACGTGATCGACCCGCTCGATCTGATCGACGTGTACGGCGCGGATCCTGTCCGCTTCTATGTCGTGCGCGAAGTTCAGTTCGGCCAGGACGGCAACGTCTCCATCGAGGGAGTGCACGATCGCTACGAGCGGGAGCTCGGCAACGACCTCGGCAACCTCGTCTCGCGGACGACGGCGATGATCGCGAGGTACAGGGACGGTCGTCTACCGGGGGCGACAGTCGCAGGGGCCGGTGGGGATGAGCTCGCCGCCCTGGCCAACGATGTCGCGCAGAGACTCGACTCCTTCGACATCACCGGGGCCCTCGAGCGGATCTGGAAGCAGGTGCGCTCGTTGAATGCGCTCGTTGAGGAGCGAAAGCCGTGGGAGCTCGCGAAGGACGACTCGCAGGCTGCCGCACTCGACGGGACTCTCTACGAGCTTGCCGACGGGCTGCGCGCGGTCGCCGTGGCGCTCGCGCCCTATCTTCCGGAGACGGCGCCGCGCGTCCTCGCATCTTTGAACCAGCCTCTGGACCTCAGCTGGGAAGGCGTCGCGCCGGGCAAGGCCGTCGCTGCCGAGGGGATCGAGCCGGCTGCCCCTTTGTTTCCCCGGGTGGAAGCTCCCTCCGCCGCCGCCTGACGTGGTCGACACGCATGCGCACCTCGATGCCCTCGACGGAGAGGCGACCGACGCGCTCGCACGGGCGAGGGAGGCAGGCGTGACGAGGGTGATCGCGGTCGGCTCGGGTCTCGATTCGTGTCGCGCGACCCTCGAGATCGCCGAGCGGGAGGAGGGTGTCTTCGCGGCCCTCGGCCTCCATCCGCACCAGGCCGGGGACCTGGAGGAGGGCGCCGTCGGGCAGCTCCAAGAGCTCCTCGCCCACCCGAAAGCGGTCGCCGTGGGCGAGGCGGGCCTCGACTATTACCGTGATTACGCGCCGCACGACCGCCAGCTCGAAGTCTTTCGCGTTCAGGCAGGGCTCGCAGTGAGCCTGGGCAAGCCGCTCGTCGTCCATTCGCGCGCCGCAGACGAAGAGACAGTCGTAGTGCTCGCCGAGCTTCCCGAAAACGTTCCGGTCGTCCTCCATTGCTTCTCGTCGGCCGGGCTCCTCGGCCCGGCGCTCGAGCACGGCTGGTACGTGTCCTTCGCCGGGAACGTGACGTATCCGAATGCGGCTGAGCTCCGCACGGCCGCGGCGCGAGTACCGTCCGACCGCCTCCTGGCCGAAACGGACAGCCCATACCTCGCGCCGCAGGCCATGCGCGGACGGCGCAACGAGCCGGCCAATGTGGTCCATACACTCGCCGCACTCGCCGAGGTCCGCGGTGTCGACGCCGCCGACCTCGAGCGGACCATCGACGAGAACGCGACCGCCGTCTTCGAGCTGCCGTGAGGGTCCCGATCGCTCGCAAGCGGGAGCTCGGCCAGCATTTTCTCGTCGACGAGAACATCGTCGCCCTCGCGGGGAGGATGGCTGAGCTTGGGCCTGACGACGTTGTGCTCGAGGTCGGTCCGGGCCTCGGCGTGCTCACCTCTCACCTCGTCGACCATGCCCGCTTCGTGCACGCGGTCGAGATCGACTGGGGTCTCGAGCCGCACCTCCGCCAGCGCTTCGGCGCCCGAACGAACGTGAACCTCGTCTTCGCCGATGCGCTTCAGCACCCGCTCGTCGACCTCGAGCCTAAGCCGAACAAGTTCGTCTCCAACCTTCCCTACAACGTGGCGACACCGCTCGTCGCGGAGAGCCTCGACGGCCTCCCGTCGGTCCAGCTCTGGTGCGTGATGATCCAGCGCGAGGTTGCCGACCGCTTCTTCGCCGCGCCCGGGACGAAGAGCTACGGGGCGGTCTCGGTGCTTGTGCAGCTCACAGCCGAGCGGACAGGCTTCCATCCGGTGCCCCGCAGTGTCTTTCGGCCTCCTCCCCACGTGGACTCGGCGCTCGTCTCCTTCCGCAGGCTCGTCCAGTGGGGGCCGGAGTTCGCCGCTGTGAAGAGAGTCGTCCAGGCGGCCTTCGGTCACCGGCGGAAGACGCTCGTGAACGCGCTCGAGCTCTCCGGTGTGGAGAGGGCTCCAGTTGCCCGCGCACTCGACACGATGCAATTGGCCGCCGACATCCGTGCGGAGCGCCTCGCTCCAACCGAGTTCGTGAAGCTGGCCGAGCTGCTGCAGTGAACCGCGTTCCGGCAGCGGCGAAGATCAACCTCGCGCTCTTGATCGGTCCCCTCCGGCCGGACGGCCTGCACGAAGTTGTCACGGTGATGCAACGGATCGACCTTTGCGACTCGGTCACGCTCGACCGCGCGCCCGCACTGGTCGTCGAGGGGTACCGCAAGGACACGCTCGTGCGCTCGGCGCTGGCGAAGCTCTCGGCTGCCGCGGGAAACGGAGGTGCTTGGCGGGTTCACCTGGAGAAGAGGATCCCGCTCGCGGCAGGTCTCGGAGGTGGGAGCGCCGACGCCGGGGCCGCCCTCGACCTCGCCAACCGGACGCTCGCGAAGCCGCTCGCTCACGACGAGCTGGTAGGAGTGGCCGCGGACGTCGGAGCCGACGTCCCTTTCTTCCTCACGCCCGGGCCTAAGCTCGCTGAAGGAGCCGGCGAACGCCTTCGCACACTCGAGCTGCCTCAGGACTACTGGGTGCTAATAGCTCTTTCACGCTTCGCTCGAAAGAGCTCAACTGCTGACATCTACAAGAGGTTTGACCACATGAAGGGCGCCCGGGAATTCGAAAGACGACGTGAAGACTTCCTGGAGGCACTGGCCGCCGTGCGCCGTCCTCGCGACTTCGCGGCCTTCCCCCCGAACGACCTCGCGGACGCCGCGGGCCCCTCCCGCCTGGTCGACGAGCTGTTCGAGCGCGGCGCCTTTCGGGCGGACCTGAGTGGAGCCGGGCCGGCCATCTATGGGCTGTTCCACCATCGCCGCGATGCCCAAGCGGCCGCCCGCAGGCTGCGCACGCGGGCTCGGGTCTGGGTCGTTGCCCCAGTCTGGTAGCGTCGCCGCAGTGAGCGTCGAGCCGGTCGTCGAGCACCGCGAGAGCGCACCGGCCCGCTGGCTGCGCGAGCGGCGTCTTCGCATCGCGCTCCTGATCGCTCTCATCGAGAGCCTCCTAGTGCTCTTCAATGACCACGGTTGGTGGTTCGTGGTCGCGGCTGCGGCGATTGCTGTCGGTCTGTATTGGCTCGCTCACCGAAAGATGCAAAACGCGCTTGCGCGTGAGGCCACCTGGATCTTGGCCGTTTCGCAGCTCGTCGCCGTGCTTGTGCCCGTGCTTTGGGTCCTGGTGAGAACCCTTGCGATCATCGCCCTCGTGCTGCTCGCGCTCTTCTTCCTCGCAATCCTGCTGCTCGATCGACCCGGCCGTGGGTGATTCCCCAGTCGCTGGCATACGATGGGCTCTTGACGGTGGGGCGTAGCCAAGCGGTAAGGCAGCGGGTTTTGGTCCCGTGACCGGAGGTTCGAATCCTCCCGCCCCAGCCATGACCATCCCCTCGTGACCCGGCCCCTCGCAGCGATCGTCATGGCGGCGGGCCTGGGCACGCGGATGCGCTCCGACCGGGCGAAGCATCTCCATCCCCTCCTCGGCCGGCGGGTCCTGGACTGGGCGCTCCTTCCCGCGGAGCCGCTGGGCCCCGATCCCCTCGTGGTCGTCTGCTCGCCCGCCACGCGCGACGAGCTCGCGTGCACCCTTCCCGACCACGCAGAGCTCGCGGTCCAGGTGGAGCCGCGCGGGACGGGAGACGCTGTCGCCGCGGCGCGACCGGCGCTGGAGGGTTTCTCGGGAGACGTCCTCGTCCTCGACGGGGCCGCGCCTCTGCTCACCTCCGAGGTGCTCGAGGGCCTCGTCGCCGAGCACCGACGCTCTGACGCATCCGTCACCGTCCTCTCGATCCAGCCTGAGGAGCCGCTCCCGTACGGCCGAGTGTTACGCGACGAGAAGGGAGGGCTCCGCGGCATTGTCGAGGAGGCTGACGCCAGCCCCGAGCAGCGCGCCGTGCTCGAGCTCAACACTTCCATCTATGTGTTCACGGACGACCTCTGGCCCGCCCTGGCGCGACTCGAGGGCGACAACGTCCAAGGCGAGCTCTACCTCACAGACGCGGTTGGCCTCCTCATCGAGGACGGAAAGCGCGGCGCCGTGTACCGTGCCGCGGACCCGATCGTGGGCCTCGGCATCAACAACCGGGCGGAGCTGGCGCAGGCGGCGGGGGTGCTACGCGCCCGCCTCCTCGACGAGCATATGCGTGCCGGCGTCACGATCGTCGATCCCGCGACCACCTGGATCGAGGAGGGTGTGAAGATCGAGCCGGACGCCGTCATCCACCCGTTCACCGTCCTGCGCGGGAGCACGATCGTTCGGGCCCGTGCCGAAGTGGGCCCGCACGCGGTCGCCGTCGACGCGCAGATCGGGCCCGAGGCCACCGTCGGACCCTTCGCCTATCTTCGTCCGGGAACCGTCCTCGGCCAGGGCGTCAAGGTCGGGGCTTTCGTTGAGGTGAAGAACTCCAGCATCGGGGGTAGAACGAAGGTGCCCCACCTGTCGTACATCGGCGACGCCGACATCGGCGAGGACTCCAACATCGCAGCGGGCGCCATCACCGCCAACTACCGACCCGAGCTGGGGGCCGGCGGCAAGCATCGGACGGTCATCGGGCGCAACGTCCATACCGGCAGCGACAATGTTTTTGTTGCGCCCGTCGAGATTGGCGACGATGCTTGGATCGGAGCAGGATCCACGATCACCGAGGACGTACCTCCGGGAGCGCTTGCGATCGCGCGGGCCCGGCAGGTCAACAAGGAAGGACGCGGTGGAAAGCCCAACGACTGAGCTGCCCCGGCTTCCCGGCCTCGAGGTGCCGGAGCTTCAGGTGACTCACCCGAGTGGCGAGCGCGGGCGGTGGATCGAGCGCGGCCCCTCGGGCAAGCTCATGCTCTTCTCGGGCCGCTCCAATCCCGAGCTCGCCCACCGCATCGCCGATCAGCTCAACATCGAGCTCGGCGAGGTCGAGCTCGAGACTTTCGAGAACGGCGAAACCTACTGCCGCTTCCGCGAGTCGATCCGCGGCGCCGACGTCTTCATCGTCCAGTCGTGCCACGGTCGGGCGACGAACGACCACCTGCTCGAGCTCGTGATCATGATCCAGGCGGCAAAGCTGGCCTCCGCGAATCGGATCACGGCCGTGATGCCGTGGTTCCCCTACTCACGCCAAGACAAGAAGTCGTCTCCGCGCGAGCCGATCACCGCGAAGCTCGTCGCCGACATGCTCGGCGCGGCGGGCGTCGACCGCGTCCTGACGATGGATCTGCACGCCGGCCAGATCCAGGGCTTCTTCAACATCCCGGTCGACCACATGACGGCGCTGCCGCTCTTCGCGCAGTACTACCGCGACAAGGGCTTGTACGGCGACGGGATCGTGGTCGTCTCCCCGGATCCGGGGCGCGCCAAGATGGCGACGAAGTTCGCAGAGATGCTCGAAGCGGAATTCGCGCTCATGCGCAAGACGCGGCCCGCCCACGACGTCGCAGCCGTCACGGAGGTCAGCGGGCGGGTGGCTGGAAAGACGGCGATCATGACCGACGACATCATCGTCACGGGTGGCACGATCATCGCCGGGGCGAAGGCCCTTCGCGAGGCTGGTGCGACCGAGGTCTATGCCTGCGCGACGCACGCGCTCATCCCCGACGGCGCCTTCGAGAAGCTCGGCAAGAGCGAGCTCCGCGAGATCGCGGTGACCGACACCGTGCCCGTGAACCCGCTCAACCGGCCCGACAATCTGCCTCCGCCCTTGACCGTGTCTCTCCTCCTCGCGGACACGATCAAGAATGTCTTCTCGGACGAATCAGTCTCGGCGATCTTCGCCGGGGAAAACCAGCTCTTCTAGCTACGCCCCGCGGCCATGCGCCGCTGTGCCGCGTTCGCTAACCGAGGGGGCCAGCCGGGCATGGGCCTAGGGCGTCCCGGCTTTCTCGCGATCCCTCGAGCCGTGGATGGAGCTGCGATGAAGCTCGGGCCTCGATGCTAGAGTGCGAACGCCCTCGCCCCAACCGCTCGGCGGGGCACCTCCGGCTCCGACACTTGGCCGGCGTAGCGCGCCGACCCTCTTGGTCGCGCGGAACGCAAGCGTTAGGAGTCGTAGATGTCTGCTTTGGCGAAACCGGAACCGCCAAAAGAACTGCCAACGTTGGCGGGCGATTCTGAGATCTCCTTGCTCTTGGGGTTAACCCCGGCCCGAATCTCGCAGCTGGTCAGGGCCGAGCAGATGCCACAGCCACGGCAGCGGCTGAGCATGGGACCCGTCTGGATGTTGGAGGAGATCTTTGAGTGGGCGCGGAACGAGGGGCGTGAGATCGTGACACGCGCTAGCAATGGTTCTGCCAGGTACTCGGGAGGACCCGACTTCGTCCGCTGAGGCGATGGCCGACGTGCCAAGCAGTTGCGCTCGCTGTGTCCTGCGAAGGCCGGATGCCGACACCGTCTTACCCGCTGGCGCGCGGGACGATCGCACCCGGTATGCGTTGTTTCCCACCACCCGCAGGTAGTGGTCGACCTCGAACCCTCGGCGTCGCTGGTGAGGCATCCCTCGTTCGAGGTCAAGCGAGCCGCACGCGCTGACGAGGTCCGATTCGAGACCGGGCACCGCGCCGGGCGACCTTGCCGCAGAGGTACCGTCCCGTGCCGCCCGGTCTCGTCCTGTCTTTCGAGCTCGGTGAGTTATCGAGCCCAGAAGTCAAGGACGCCTTCGCTACACTTCGCGGCCGAACATGGCCGGCGAACGCGTCAAGCTCAGGGTGCAGGCGCGGGAGTCGCGCGGAAGCGCGGCCTCGCGGCGCTTGCGTGCGAAGGGGCTCATTCCCGGGGTTCTGTATGGGAACGGCGGCGAGGCTCATCCGTTCTGCATCGAGGAGCGTGCGTTGCGGAAGGCGATCACGGGCGACCACGGCCTGCACGCCATTCTGGATGTGGTTCTCGACAGTTCGCAGAAGGAGCACCATGCCGTGCTCAAGGAGTACCAGCTCGATCCAACGCGGCCGCGGCTGCTCCATATTGACCTGCAGGAAGTCCGGCTCGACCAGGCGATCCATACGCAGGTCGTCGTCGAACTCATCGGTGAGTCCGCCGGCGTCAAGGAGGGCGGTGTCCTCTCCCAGATCAACCGCGAGGTCAATGTCGAGGCGCTGCCAATGGAGGTGCCCGACCGGCTCGAGCTCGATGTCTCCCGGATGGTGATCGGGGACTCGATGCGCCTTTCCGATCTCCGCGTGCCCGAAGGAGTCAAGTTGCTCGACGATCCCGAGACTGTCCTCGCGACGGTGAGTCCTCCGACGAAGATCGAGGAGCCCGAGGTCGTCGAGGAGGAGCTCGAGGAAGGCGAGCTGCCCGAGGGCGAGGTTCCCGAGGGGGAGGAGCCCGAGGGGGCGGCGGAGCAGGCTGCCGAGCCGGAGGGCGACGCGGCCGGCGAAGAACAGAACTCCGAGGGCTAGCTCGTGCGGCTTTTCCGTCGGGGCGAGTCCGCCTCGACGCTCGACCTTCTCGTCGCAGGTCTGGGCAATCCGGGCCGCGAGTACGCGGACACGCGCCACAACGTCGGCTTCATGGTCGCGGACGAGCTTGCTCGGCGCTATGGCGGCTCGTGGCGGGCGAAGTTCTCCGGTGATTTCGCCGAGATGCGGCTGGACGGCCTCAGGCTCGCTGTCTTGAAGCCGCAGACCTACATGAACGAATCGGGCCGGTCGGTCGGCGCGGCCGCTCGGTTCTTCAGGGTCGAGCCCGAAAGCCTGGTGGTCGTGCACGACGAGGTGGACCTGGAGCAGGGGCGTCTGCAGGCGCGCCTCGGCGGAGGACTAGCCGGGCATAACGGCCTGCGCTCCGTGGCGCAGCACCTGGGAACGCCGGAATTCGCACGCCTGCGAATCGGGGTGGGGCGGCCGGAGCGCGGCGATACGCGCCCGGTGGCTGACTTCGTCCTCTCCCCATTTCCTCCCGAGGTGGACGTGGAGGGCCTTGTGGGCCGGGCGGCGGACGCCGTGGAGACGGTCGCCCGCGAAGGGGTGGAGGAAGCGCAGAACCGCTTCAACGAACGCGGGTAGAGGCGTTCGGCGCGTTTTCAGCTCATTTCGCGTGCCACTTGCGCGCTCGTCAGGGCTACGCTCGAAAGCGGGTGGTGGTTCGGGGTGGCCCCGGGTTCATGGCGACTCGAGCCCTTCCGGGAGCTGCGACTCGTCGACCCGCACGCGTACGTACAGGCCCGCGCCCGTCCGGCCGTACTCGACCCGCATCGCCTCCGCCGAAACTCCCGCCAGCAGTTTCGCATTCGCGTCCTTCCAGTCGCGGAACCGCGCTTCCGCGTCCGGAGGATCGAACGACGCCACGAGCTTGGGGCGAAACCCGATGTCGAGCAGCTCGCCGGCCATGAGGCAACTCTAGACCGGCCGCTACCATGACCCGCGCGGAACCCCGGGTTCCGTCGTTCGTCATGGACCAGCCCGTACTTCACGTCCTCGCCCGCTACTTCGCCGAGAGCGAGCGCCTGCGCGCGTTCGTTTCCGATCCGAGGGCGGCGCGCGTCTCGGAGCCGCTGCTTCCTCTCTTCGTGGCGGCGCTCTGGCTCGAGCGTGGAGGTCCCCTGGTGTGCGTGCTTCCGGAGGACGCCGAGGCTCGCGACGTGGCCGAGGCAGCGGGTTGGTTGCTGGGTGAGGAAAACGTCGGGCTGCTCGCGTCCCGAGGCGTCCGCTGGGGCAGTGGGCTGGAACCCCCCCCGCACCTCGTCGGGGAGCGTGCCCGCGCCCTGGAGGTGCTGGCTAGGGACGGGCTCGTGTGCGCGTCGGCGATCGGGGCCGGCGAGGGGATTCCGCCCGCGGGAGCGCGTCCCGAGACGATTCGCCTCAGGGTGGGTGACGAGCCAGGCACCGAGGCCCTGATGGAGCGCCTCGCGCTCGCGGGTTACGAGCGAGTCGAGCAGGCCCAGGAGCGGGGCCAGTTCGCCGTTCGCGGAGGGATCGTCGACATTTTCCCCGCGACAGGGCGAGAGCCCGTCCGGCTCGAGTTCTTCGGGGACGAAGTCGAATCGGTCCGCGCGTTCTCCGCCTTCACGCAGCGCACGCTCCATCCCGTCGACGAAGCTGTCATCTACCCCGCCGCGGAACGTCGGCTCGATCTCGTGCAGCCCTGGCTCGAGGAGGGGTCGAGGCCGGCGCCCGGCGATCTGGTCCGGCCGCTCGCACGGGTTGACCTCGTCTGGGACGCGGACGAAGTCGACCGAGTGGCCCGAGAAGAGCTCGGCGAGCCGCCGTCTCTCAGGGGCGCCGTCAAGCTCTCCCAGCTTCCAGCCGGACAGCCCTATGCCTTCGAGGCCCAGAGGCCCGCCGTCGCCGCCCGCGGACTCTCCGAAGCCGAGCGCGATCTCACTGCGTTCATCCGCGCCGGCAACCGAGTCGTGGTCACGTTCGCCCACCGCGGAGAGGCGCTGCGCACGAAGGCTCTCCTTCGCCGAATCGAGGCTGTGGTCCTCGAGCCGGGCGATCAGCTTCCGGAGGAGCCCGGCCTCCTCTTCGCGGTCGCACCGGCACGCCGCGGCTTCGTCCTCCGCGATCTCGGCCTTGTGCTCCTCCCGGACACGCAGGTCTTTCGCAAGCGCCCGCCGCGTGCCGACGTTCGCGTCGGACGCGCGCTTCAGAGCTTCGCCGACCTCCGCACCGGCGACCACGTCGTCCACGAGGACCACGGCGTCGGCCGGTTGCTGGGCTTCGAGACGAAGACGGTCGCCGGCGTCACGCGCGACTACCTCTTCCTCGCTTTCCGGGGCGACGACCGCCTCTACGTCCCGCACGAGCAAATCGGGAAGGTCTCACGCTACGTCGGAGCCGACGGCCACGCCCCCGCGCTCTCGAAGCTGGGGGGCAAGGCATGGCAGACGATCAAGTCGCGGGCGCGGGCAGGGGCGCGCGAGCTCGCGGGCGAGCTGATCGCGCTCTACGCCCGCCGGCAGCGTGCGGAAGGCGTCGCGTACCACGTGGACAACGACCTCATGGAGCAACTCGAGGCGAGCTTCCCCTACGAGGAGACGCCCGACCAGCGGCGCGCGATCGAAGCAGTGAAGGAAGACCTGGAGACGCCTCGGCCGATGGACCGGCTC
>Ga0184605_10000170_pt1 | contig 18614 bp, 15 predicted proteins | sample PLM0_30_coex_FD_132995 | JGI IMG/M metagenome (GOLD analysis project Ga0184605, IMG submission 132995) | Groundwater sediment microbial communities from an aquifer in East River, Colorado, USA - PLM0_30_coex | ecosystem: Environmental > Terrestrial > Soil > Riparian zone | place: USA: East... | reverse complement strand
TTGGCTGCGGCTGTCAGCCGCGTACTCGGTGATTCGAGGTTCCGCGAGCGCCTCGGAACCCGCGCGCGCGCCCGCGCTGTCGAACGGTTTTCTCTCGACGCTTCGACGAACGCTCACCTCGACTGCTACGAGGAGATCGCGAGAGCCTGATCGCCTCGGCGCTGGAGTCCTTCCCAGTTCAAGCCATCTGACGCTGCCGCGCGCGGGAAACGAAGCCGTCCACAACCGCACGCAGACCGGCTCGATCACTCGGAGAAAGGACAGCGAGGTACACCACGTATACGGCGACGACGAGAATGACAGTGCTCCAGCCCAGCGACGCCGTCATGGTCCCGGGACGATAGGCGAAATTCAGAGCAACCGCCGCTCCGAGCACTCCATACAATTTGGCGATTTCGCTCCAATCGTACCGGATCGGATAATAGCGCTGTGCAAAGTAATAGATCCAGAAAAACCGGGCGGCGTACGCGCCGAGTGTTGCCCACGCCGCACCAAGTCCGCCGAGCCGCGGAATGAGCAGGGAGTTGAGCAGCAAGGTTATGGCGACCAGCACAATCGAGCCGCTGGCCATGACTTTGGTCCGGCCACTGATGTAGATGCCGGTACTCCAATATGCCGCCCAAACGAACACGACCTGCGCCGTCACAAGTAGGGGCACGAGCCGGTAGGCCGGCAGGAATGCATGATTGGACATGACCGAGAGGAAGTCTCTGATGAAGAGGCAGAGCACGAGGGCGATCGCTCCTAGGACCACGTTCATATAGAGGAAAACGCGCGCGTAGACTTCCTGGGCATCCGATTGCTTTGCAATCTCGAAGCGTTGTACGGTCCAGACCGTTTCGAAAGGCGTATAGGCGAGCACGCTCAACAGGAATGCGAACTTGTACGCCAGCGAATAGATGCCTACGACCGCAGTGTTGGTGTAGTAATTTAGAAAGAAGCGGTCTGAAAATACGAGGACGAAGCTGGCAAGCGACCACGGCACGATCGAGCTTCCGAAGCGCAGCATCTGCCGAAATTTCTCGTTACTGAACCTGATTCCAACGCGATGAATCAGGTAGGCTGAGAGCGTGATCGCTGTGGTAGTAGTTGCGATTATGTTGCTTATGAGAACCCCTTCGATCCCCATCCGAAAGTAGACCACGAACAGAATATTCAGCGACAGCGTCACGATAAGCTTTGTCGCGTTGACGGTCACGAACAGGACGGAGCGATTTTCCGCTCTCATGAGCAGAAAAGGGAGGTACTCGAAGGTCTGTAAGAAGTAGACTAGGAAGTAGAGGCGCAGATATAGGGGATGACCCTGGGGTCCGAAAATCAGCGCGGTCAGAAGGGGCGCCAGCGCGAGTCCGATCATGCTCGTCGCCGTCGCGAGGCCCACGGCTGACAGTGCAGCGGTGGTAATAACCGCATTCTTCCCCGCCTGGTCCTTGTCCTCGGAATAGAACTTGAATACGCCCGTCACGATGCCGATGCTGGTGATCATGCCGATCACATCGATGGTCATGCCGAGCAGTTCTAGCACCCCGTAGTCGGCGGGGGTGAGGTATCGGGTATACACCGGAAGCATCACGAAGCTGGCAATTTTGCCGATGATGATTCCCGCGGTGTATACGAGAGTGTGCTTGCCGAGCTGCCTTAGCTGCCCGCTCATCGAGACTTCGGTCTTTCGCGGATCATCTTGCCGCGGCGCGGGCGTCGGCCCTGAAAGTTCGTTGACCATCAATAAATGGTGCCCGCACACGGCGCGGTTTGGGCGACTTTTGCGCTCAATGTGTGGTTAAGAGAGAGGAGAGAAACGTAACATGAAGTTCGGGCCCACGTGCTCCGCCGGGATTCGGCGTCGGCTCTCATCGCTATATTAATTGACTTGGACTCGGGCCGCTCCCTCTCTCGAGTTGTAACGGATAACCCAAAATGATTGCTCGTTCCGAGTCAGAAGCTCTAGTCAGCGTCATCATCCCCGTATATGGAACCGCGCCTTTCGTTCCGGACGCGCTCGATTCCGTGCTGCGTCAAACCTACAGGCATTACGAGATCATCGTCGTCAACGATGGCTCTCCGGATTCGGACCTTCTCGAAAAGGTTGTCGAGCCATACCGGGACCAAATTACTTATCTCGTTCAGGAGAATCGTGGCAGTAGCGGCGCGCGGAACACCGCTCTGAAAATCGCCCAGGGCGAGTATGTAGCAATGCTCGACAGCGATGACTACTGGCACCCCGAGTACCTGGCTTCACAACTCTCTGTGCTGGCCGCTGACCGGACGATCGACGTGGTTTACCCGGATGCCGTTCGAGTCAGCTCTGATGGAAAAAGGAAAAGGCAGTTCTCGGATGAGCACCCGGTTGGGGGCGAGGTTTCCTTCTTACGCGTGCTCGTCAGGGAGGTTCAGATCTATGGAGGAGTGACCGCCCGACGAGAGCCTCTTCTACGTGTTGGGTTGTACGACGAGGATCTCGTGACCGGAGAGGATTTTGATCTGTGGCTGCGCGTCCTCAAGGCCGGGGGGCGGATCGCATATAACGATCGTGTCCTGGCCTACTACCGAGAACGCGCAGGAAGCCTCACTTCGAACAGGGTGTCGCTCAAGAAGAATATGCTGAAGCTTCTGGACGGGTTGGGAAGAAAGATGGAGCTTACCGCCGAGGAGCGTGCTGTGATTGATCGTCAGCGCTCGACTGTGGCTGCCAACCTTAGCTTGTCCGAAGGGAAGCAGGCTTTAATAGCTGGCGATCGGACGACAGCGATCACAAAGCTCACGGCAGCTTTCGAGCACACGAAGAGGCGGAAACACTGGGCCGCGATTGTCACCCTGAGAATCGCCCCCCGTTGGGTGCTCCAGTTCTACCGACTGACGGAACGATGGCAAAGAGCGCGTTAGCCTTCCAGGAGCGGTGAATCCCGCATTCAAGCATGTCGCTGAACGCGTGCTGGTGGCTTCTGGCGTTGCCGGATTCGGGCGTCGCAGGTCGCGCGGGCGCACGCTCGTGCTCGCATACCATAACGTGTTACCTGAGGGATTCCCGCCTTCGGGCGATCTAAGCTTGCATCTCCCGCAGCGTGAGTTCGCGCGCCAGCTCGACCACCTTGCGCAATCCCACGAGGTTGTTTCAATCAACACCCTGTCCGACGTTGCAACGATATCACAGCGCCCTCGTGTCATAATCACCTTTGACGACGCATACGCGGGCGCGCTCACCTGTGGCGTCGACGAGTTGGTCCGGCGCGGGATGCCGGCGACGATTTTTGTCTCTCCTGCTCTCCTAGGCTCCGTGCCATGGTGGGACCTCTTTGCCGACCGAAGCGGCGGGGTCGTTCCGGATGATCTACGCACACGCGCTCTTCACGCTCTCGGCGGTGAAGGTCCAAAGATCCTCGCCGACCCACAAGCCCCTGTGGCCGTTAGAGCGCTGCGGGTGCAGCTGCCAGAGATTGGCACCGAGCTACAGCTTTCCGAGGCTGCCTCCAGGCCGGGCATTTCGCTCGGTTCACACACCTGGTCACACCCAAATCTCGTTGCTTTACAGACCACCGCGATGGAGTCGGAGCTCACTCGGCCGGTGGAGTGGCTGCACGCCCGTTTTCGAAGCGTCGTCCCCTGGCTCAGTTACCCATACGGGCTTTTTGCGGATTCTGTTCAAGCCGCCGCTAAGCGGACCGGCCATCTTGGAGCCTTTCGAATCGATGGAGGGTGGATCCCCCGTGCGGAGTTTTCGTCATACGCGATTCCGCGCCTCAACATTCCGGCCGGCCTCTCAATCAATGGTTTTCGGCTGAGGCTGGCCGGATTTTGAAGCCTACTTCTGACGGCGGCGTGCGACCGTGAAATTTGTCATGGACGCCTACGCTCGCGCTCCTGTCTGGATGCAGAATCTGTTGATTTCTGCGTACGGTTTGAGGCTCCGCCAAATCAGGTACGGTTCGGTCGGACGTCAGACTCTGGCCAAGCTACGCGAGTCCGATGGGATCTCTACAGCGGAACTTCAGAGGCAGCAACTGCAAATGCTCTCACGGGTCGTAGCCGGTGCGGCGTCCGACGTTCCATTTTACCGGACGCGAAAACTACGACCAATCGAATTCGACTCGCTCGAGCAGTTGAGAGAACTGCCGCTGCTGAACAAATCAGAGGTTCAAGCCGCGGGCCGTGAGATGATATCGGATTCTTTTCGTGACCGGCGGCTCACCGAAATTCACACGGGTGGAACCACGGGGAAGCCGCTTGCCATCTACTGCGACAGCGTCACGTTGCAGCGGAACTACGCTTTCTTCGCGCGATTCAAGGAGTCAGCCGGCATTCGTGATGGTGCACGGGTGGCAACGTTCGCTGGACGTACGCTCGTTCCACTAGGGGCGCGCTCGCCTTATTGGCGCCGGAACGCCGCCGCCAACACGCTGCTTTTTTCCTCCTATCACATTGGACCGGCCACGCTTCCGGATTACGCCCGGGCTCTCAACAAGTTCAGCCCGGAGTTGATAGACTCGTATCCGTCGAGTATTGAGCCCATTGCGCGCTACGTGCTCGAGCAGCGCATCACAGGTATTCGCCCGAAGGCGGTGATCACTTCATCGGAGACTCTGTTCCCCGCCGTCCGCGCGCTGGTCGAACGTGCATTCGGTTGCCGGGTCTATGACCATTACGGTAGCGCGGAGATGGCTGCCCTCATCACACAGTGTGCATCCGGGTCGTACCACGTCGAGTCACAGTTCGGCGTCGTCGAGCTGCTTGATGAGGATCGCCCAGTCGGTCCGGGCGAGCGAGGTGAGATCGTGGCAACCGGTTTAATCAACCCCGTCATGCCACTGATACGGTACAGAATGGGTGATTTCGCCGTACGCGGCAGCGGGGCCTGTAGATGCGGTCGCCCAGGTGATACCATCGATCGGATAGACGGGCGAGTGGATGACGTGATTGTTACTCCGGAAGGAAACCTTGTCGGTCGACTCGATCCGATCTTCAAGTCGGTGTCTTCGCTGTATGAAACACGAATCGTGCAGGACGAGGTTGACCACCTGCGCGTCGAAATCGTGGCCTCCGATGGGTTCACTCAGGGCATGGAGGACGAGCTCAAGTCGCAGCTACGGTCTCGCGTAGGCCCGAGAATGCGGATCGACATCGTGCGTGTGCCAAGCATCGAGCGCACCGCGAGTGGAAAGCTCCGCACTACCGTGAATCTCGTGTATCGTCAGCCGTCGCAGCCCAATGCGGACCATATCCCAGGGTCGTGACAACCAACCCTAACGAAAGCATGGCGCGGCCTTGGCCGACGGAGTATATCGCACCGCCCAGTCGTCTCTCCATCCTGCATGTCGTAGCGCCTGCGGCTTTCGGCGGTTTGGAAAGCGTCCTTCGTGCCCTCGCGAGTGGCCACACGAACCTTGGGCATGCGATCCGGGTTGCTGTGGTGCTCTCGCCCGGGGGTGAGCCGCGTGCGTTTGCTGAGGCGCTCGCATCGGACGGTGTCGCTACTTCGCTGATTCGCGTTCGCGATCGCGACTACCGGGGTGAGCGCGCTGCGATACGCGCGCTTTGCCAGCGTCACAAGCCGCACGTGGTTCACACCCACGGATTCCGACCCGATGTCGTTGATGGATCTGTCGCCCGCGCAGAGCATATTTCCGTGGTCAGCACCTGCCACGGGTTCATCGATTCGAGCTGGCGCGCGCGTATTTACCAGTGGCTCCAGCGCCGGACACTTAGGCACTTCGATGCTGTGATCGCGGTCTCGGAGCCCATCCTACGGAGAGTTCAGGCCGCGGGGGTCGAGCGAGCCAAGACCCATCTCATCCCCAATCTGTTCGCGCCCGCTGGCGGCGGGATGTCGCGGGAACAGGCGCGACGGCGGCTCGATTTGCCTGACGTGCCAGTAATCGGATGGGTCGGGCGGTTATCACGGGAGAAGGGGCCCGACTTCGCGCTGGAAGCATTTGCGCGCCTTGGTCGTTCCAACGTTCGTCTCGCAATCATTGGCGGGGGACCGGATGAGGCGCTACTGCGCCGGCGCGCCGAACTACTCGGCGTGGGTGATCGAGTCCTCTGGCGTGGAGTCGTACCCGATGCCGACCAGTTCTACGCGGCCTTCGATGCATTTTTCCTGAGCTCGCGCTCTGAAGGCACTCCCATCGCACTTCTCGAGGCGATGGCTTCGAAGATCCCCGTCGTCGCCACACGGGTAGGCGGTATCCCGGACATGGTCGATGCATCCTCTGCGCGGCTCGTCGACAGCGAGGATGTGGATGGAATGGCACGCGCCCTCGCGGAGGTGCTCGATGAGCCGAGCGTTGCGAGCGCGCGGGCGGAACGCGCGCGGGCGCGGCTCGACGAGCGGTTTAGCTTGGCGGCCTGGCTGTCACGATATGAGTCTATCTACCGCGCCGTGTCAGGCCGTGCGATCTCGACACAGTCCATCAGTGCGGCGCAATGATTTTCGGATACGCACTAGTAGCGTTTCCCGTCCTCCTCGCCGTCTACACATATGTTGGGTACCCGGTGCTGCTATGGGTCGCTTCACGCTTCAATAAACCTGCACAGGCGGCGCATCCTACGGCCTTGCCGAGAGTGAGTATAGTCGTCCCGGCATACAATGAGGAAAGGCAGATCGCGGGCGCCATCGACGCGCTCCTGTCACAGGATTATCCGGCAAGACTTCTGCAGATTCTGGTGTTGTCGGATGCGTCTAGTGACGCGACCGACCAGATAGTTGGCGGTTATGCGACGCGAGGGGTGGAATTGCTGCGGTTGCCGCAACGAAGCGGAAAGACCAAGGCGGAGAATGTCGCGTCCGCACATTTGCGGGGCGAAATAGTCGTGAATACCGACGCCTCCATTCGTCTGCATCCCGCCGCCGTTCGCGCGCTTGTTGCGCGAATGGGGGATCCACGAGTCGGTGTAGCCTCCGGGCGCGACGTCAGTATTTCGGTCCTGCACGACGGGAGCAACCTCACGGAGGCTGGTTACGTCGGGTACGAAATGTGGATCCGCGGGTTGGAGACCCGAATGGGCGGAATCGTCGGCGCCTCAGGCAGCTGCTACGCGATTCGCACTGAGCTCCACCGGATACCCATTCGTGATAATCTGAGTCGGGATTTTTCAGCAGCGCTGACGGCGCGACAGCACGGCCTTCGCGCCGTGTCTGTCGATGACGCCGTTTGCTCTGTTGCTCGCACTCCATCTCTCAAGAGTGAATATCGGCGAAAGGTGCGAACGATCACTCGAGGGATTTCCACCCTTTACGCGCGGCGACACCTGCTCAACCCGGTCCAGTACGGCGTCTTCGCCTGGAAGCTTTTCAGCCACAAGTTGTGTCGCTGGCTGCTACCCGTGTCAGCCGTTCCCGGGGTGATTGGGTTGGCGTTTCTGGCGCCTTCGCACATCTGGGCGCAGATCGCCTTACTGATAATCGCCGGCATCGCTATCCTGGCTACTGCTGGAGCGCTGTGGCCCTCGGGGAAACCTATTCCGCGCCTGCTGTCAGTGGCTGCCTTCGGTACCGCGGCAAATCTTGCCGTAGTTCACTCACTCTGTAGAATTCTGGCTGGTCAGCGAGACAATGTCTGGGAACCCACTCGGCGTTCCGGGTAAAGCGACGACCCTGTGAAAACAGTCCTCCACATGATCGAGACAGGAGGCACCGGGGGCGCGGAGACCGTTTACCTCAATCTCATTCGCGGGCTCGATCCTTCTCGTTGGCGTCACCTGGCAGTTGTGCCGACGCGCGATTGGCTGTACGACCAGCTCGTCGACTCCGAAATCCAACCTTTTCTGATACCGGAACGAGGGGCGTTCGATGGCGCGTACTTCGCGCGGATGGTTGGCCTGGTCAAGAAATTCAAAGTCGATCTGATTCACGCTCACCTCTTTGGCTCCGCTGTCCGCGCTGGGATCCTGTCGCGCGTCTGCGGTGTTCCCGCCATCGCGACACTGCATGGCGGCATGGACCTGGGATCCCGCGAACGGTTTCGTGGATTGAAGGTGGCGATCATCAACCGAGGATTGAAGCGGATAGTGTTCGTCTCGGAACCGTTGCGGCACTCATTCCTCAAGGCAGTTCCACTCCGACCCGAGCTGGCGACGGTAATCCCAAATGGCATTGATGCGAGTCGGTTCTCAGCGGGCGGCGGGCAAGCGTTCCGCGCGGAATTCGGAATCACGCCGGGCGAATTCGTTGTAGGGGCGGTCGCGACTCCCGGACGCCCCGCAAAGGGTCTGGATGTACTTCTCGACGTGGCGGTACTGCTCAAGACCCGGTCCCCTGGAATCCGGTTCATCGTGATGGGTAACCTTGACGGTGGGCGAGGCATAGACCTGCTGAATCAGCGCGCTTCCCGGGGACTTACCGATGACGTGATCGTCACCGGCTTCCGCAGCGACGTGCACCGCGCCTTCGCCGCGCTCGACGTGTATGCGCTCACGTCACGCAGTGAAGGCTTCTCTTTGTCTCTGATTGAAGCCATGGCGAGCGGACTCCCGGTGGTGTCCACGCGGTGCGGCGGTCCGGAACAGATCCTCACCGACGGCGTGACTGGTCTGCTTGTGGAAAATGGGTCCGCCCATGCCGTCGCAAAAGCGATAGAGATGCTCCGCGCGAGCCCCGACCAGCGTCAGAATCTCGGAGCTGCCGCGCGCGAAGCAGTGAGGGAACGCTTTACGCTCGACGCCCAGCTCCGGTCCTATGAGCGGTTATATCAGGAGACGATTCGCCCCAGTGGGCGGCGAAGTCAATGAAGAGACGAGTGCTCGTTACCGACGGCGAGCAGCGCGCGGCCCTCGCTGTCGTTCGCTCTCTTGGACGTGCCGGCTACGAGGTCTACGTGTGTTCCGCCCGTCCGAGCTCGATCGCAGGCGCCTCGCGCTACTGCGCCGGCAGCTACCAAATCTCCGATCCTTTAGGTGATCCGGCGGCCTTTGTCTCTGAACTGATGCGAGTGACAGTGGCGACGAAGGCTGACGTCCTTCTGCCTGTGACGGAGGCCGCTCTGCTGCCAGTCCTGCCAAACCGTGAGCGGTTCAACTGTGTCATTCCTTTTCCGTCTGCCGGCGCCTTCGAGTCAATTTGCGATAAGAGCATGGTTCTCAAAGCGGCAGCAGCACAGGGTCTATCCGTGCCAGCTCAGATCGAACTCGCTCACGCCGGAGACAGCGCGACATTAAGTGGAGGTCCACAATTTCCTCTGGTGCTCAAGCCGTCGCGGTCGGTCACTGGTAAAGAGGGAGAACGAGTGAGGGCGGGTGTCGCGTACGCCGCCAGTACGAATGATCTAAGTCAGGCACTCACCAGCATTCCGGCCAATGCCTACCCGGTCCTGATGCAGCAGCGAATCAACGGTCCCGGCTTCGGAATCTCGGTGCTGGTTTGGGATGGCATCCTTCGCGCTGCTTTCGCGCACCGGCGTATCCGAGAGAAGCCACCGTCCGGTGGAGTAAGCGTGCTGCGCGAGAGTATACCGCTCGACCAGAATCTTCTGTCGCGATCACTCGCTCTCTTAGGTGACTTCGGCTGGGAGGGCGTGGCGATGGTGGAGTACAAGCTGGATGCGAGCTCAGGCACTCCATACCTCATGGAGATCAACGGCCGGCTCTGGGGATCGCTGCAGCTTGCTATCGATGCCGGAGTCGATTTTCCGAAGCTGTTGGTCGAGCTGGCACTCGGCGGTGATCCCGCGCCTGTCACGACATACAAGGTCGGGGTTCGATCACGGTGGGAATGGGGCGATGTAGATCATCTCCTCGCTACCGTGTTGCACGCCTCGAAATTCTCCGGTTTCTCCGACACGCGGCGATACCCGCGACTGCACGCGCTGGCTGGGTTTATTCGTGGGTTCGGCCAGAACAATCGCGCCGAAGTCTTTCGGCGCGATGATCCCGGCCCCATCCTTCGAGAAACTCTGGACTGGTTTCGCCGGCGATAGCATTTCCCCCTGGCGAGTGCCTAACGCACTAGCGCAGTGGATTCTGCCTCGTCGGTGCCATACCCCTTGGAGTATCGGAAATACTCGAACTCGTCCCTGTACTCAACGCAGTTCAGAACCGCGCCGAGAACGCTCACCGGCAGACGGTCCACCAACTCCAGCTTCGCCGCCGCCATGCGCCTTTCGGTTTCCCCGACCCGCAGCACGAGCAAAAGGTTCTGGGCGGCGGTGGCAATCGCGAACGCATCGATTCCGGCGGCTAGAGGCGGAGTATCGAACACCACGACATCATATCGGTCGCGGAGCTCGGCCGCGAGCGCTGGTAGTTGCGCCGATGTCAGCAGCTCCGGGCTGGTGCGCTGCTTCCTCCCGCGAGAGATAATCCAGAGCCTCTCGTGCTCTGTCGCGCGCACTGCGGCGTCCATTCCGGCGGTGCCCGACAAGAATTCCGTCAGGCCAGGTTCCAGCGGGATCCCGAACATCTCGTGCAATACCCCACGCCGCGTATCGGCGTCGACCAGCACTGTTCGAAAGCCTGCATCCGAAAACGACATCGCAAGATTGGCCGAGACGAACGATTTGCCATCGTTCGGAGATGGGCTGGAAACAGCGATCGACACTGGGATGCCCGTTGCGTTCTGGATGTGCATTCGCACTGTACGAATCGACTCGATGAGCTGTGACATCTGCTCCGGCGAGCGGCTGTTGACTCCGCCTTTCGGAAAGCGTGGGATCGCTCCCGCAATGCTCAACCCCAGCTCGTCGGTGACTTGCTCGGGGTAGCGGATCTTCGGATCGAATGCGTCCAGCAGCATCGCCAGGGTAATGGCTGCACCGAGGCCGCCCAGAACTGCCAGCAACAACAGCGATGGAGCAGTGTTTCTGGCCGGGCGTAGAGGGGCGACGGCCGAATCGAGAATGGTTACATCGGGTGTAGCGCTCGCTGCGGCGAGCTCGGCCTCGGCAGACCTGCTCTTGAGCGTCGTATAGAGTCCCTCAGACACGGCGACCGCTCGACGGAGCCGCATTTCTTCGATCGTCCGGGTCGGAATCGACTGCATTTCTCTCGAGGCGCTAGTTATTCGCTGATTGTATTCGCCTTCACGCTCTCTCAGTTGAACCAGCAACTGGGACACAAGACTGGGTATCGTCTGTGTCTGGAGTGTCCGGATACTCGTAGAAACCTCTTGAACCGCCGGATGCTGATCCGTGTAGACCTGCCGTTTCGCCGCGAGATCAGCCTGCTTTGCGTGCAACTGCGTGAACGCATTGCGCAGCGCTTCGGCGCCGGGGTTGGCTGCTACACTGGGAATCAGCAGCACCGCTTCCCACGGCGTGTCTCCGGATTTTACGCCGGCGATGACCTTTTCCAGCGCTTCCCGATCGTGCCGTACGTCGTCATAAGCGATCTTCTGATCGAAGAAGCTCTTGAGAGCGGGGTCGCGCGTCATTTCCAGACCGGGTGCTACCGGAGCCCCCTCGGAGGGAAGCGTTATCGTGTGAACGCGGAAATTCTCGAGTGCCCGCTCGGCATCACGCAGGGACGACTCAGCATAACGAAGCTGGCCACTCAGGATGTGGGCGAACTCCACCACATTTCGCTTCTTCAGCTCGCTGGCAACGGTGACATACTCATTCACCCATGTGTTCAGGGTGAGTTGCGCCAGCTGTGGATCCTGACCGCGAAATCTCAACCAGAGAAAGTTGCTCTGCTCCGGAACCTCGACGCTGAGCTGCTTCATGAGGTCGACTGCCGTCTCGCGCGGCGTCGAGACGGTGAATTTGATCTTCCTGGTCCCGTTCCCGTCGAACGCGCTGGCGGGAATGGCCCAGCGAAACCCGGCGCGCCGCCCGACGGAATCCGCCACGCCCCCACTATCGGCAAGCGCTCCACCCACCTGAGCGAGATGCCACCGTCTTTTCACGCGGTCGATCGCGACTTCATACTTTCCGGGAAGGAAGCGGTCGGAGATGTCGAAGCCCGAGAAAATCCCGAGATCAGCGGGATTGTCCGGACGCACGTACAGCGCCAGCTTGCGCACCACCGCGTCTACAATGCGATAACTCCTCACTAGCTGCACCCATGCGGAGGAGCTCAGAATATCGGGGGATCTGATCGGCCCAGAGGTATTGCCGACAGCCGTTTCAGGCTCGATCAATAGCGTGGCCCGCACTTCGTACAGCGGCTTTACCAATCGCGTCGCTACGATCCCGCAGATGACAGCAAAGGCTAGAATGCCGAATACCAGCCACTTGTATCGGCGGATAGCTGCGAAAGGGCGCTCATATGGCGGCCTCGGAACGGATGGTCCTGGCAGAACGGGACCTCCCAAACTCGATGCTGAGAGGGCCGCCGGGCGGACTGGAACGATGTTGAGTGGACGAGGGGCGTCAGTCATGACCGCGAGCCGGCATTTCGTTGGTGGTGCATCACCTATGAGTTATGGCGATCAAAACGCCTATCAGACCGGTCGCCGAGGATACGATGATCGGCCAATTGAATTGCCGCTGTTGGCCCACCTGGATCTCGTCGCCCGCCTGCATGTGAAGCATGTCCATCGACCTGCCAGCCGTCAGCGCAGTCCGGGTGTTGCGCTCGTCGAGAATGACTTGGGCGCCTCGACGTACCGAAACTTTGGAGAGGTTCGCGTCCGGGGCGGGCCCGCCGGCTGACATCAGCACATCGCTGAGTGGCAAATCCGCCGATGTGTAGTAATAGCCAGGATGGATGACATGCCCGAGGATGCCCACGCGCAGCAGCGGGCGCACGGTGATGACGGGCTGTCGGAGATATTTGCTCAAATGAATGGATAAGCGTAGAAGCAACTCAGACCGAAGCACTCCACCGAGCGGAAGAGCTGGTATCTGAGGCAGGTCGAGCAGCTGACCGGAGCGCACGGTCAGCGTGTCGGAAAAACCACCTGGGCCGCGGACGTTAACGAGTATCCTGTCACCCTCCTGGAAATCGCCTCGTTCCAGCCGATAGCGAATCAGGCGGGCTTCGATCTCCCGACCCGCCGCCTCGGCTGTATTCGCCTGGGCTTGGAGCTCACTTCGCGTCTCAAAACTGTGCGTCCCTTCGAAGGGAGCACGGGACTGCGCAACGGAGACCCGGGAGATCGATAGGCCGATCGAAAAAATCACGACAGCGGTATAGTGCCAACGTTTGCTCGGTATCATGTGCGGCTTGAATTGGTTGTACCCCGCTCGCTCATTAAAGGGCAAACCGGTTCGATGCTTCCAAAGACAGAAACTTGTGTGCGCAGTCAATTATGGGGATTCTATGCGGGTGATGCGAGACGTTGTCAGAGGGTTGCGGGGGCTGCTCGCAATGTGAAGCGAAGAACCTGGAACCTCCGCCGATCCTTACACGGCAGCTTCCATTCCAGATAATGACAGCCTTCCTTCACAAGCTAATTGATTGCCCGATAATGATTTGTCACTTCATGCCACAGGTTGTTGAATGCGCATAATGGTACCCCTCGTGATACCCCGGTTCCTTCATCGGGTGCGTCGGTGCGTTACGGACATGTAGAGGAACCTGCCATCCCGAGGCCTTACACCAGCCTCGTGGAAATACGATCCGAGAAGGCGACGAGTTTAGTTTTCCTGATCGGGGAAAGACACGCCGGCTTGTATGCACGCGAAAACCGGCCAGCGTTTGTTCCGTCAGCCGCGATTTGCGTAATTCGGACTATGCTCTTTGACACCACATTTCCTAATGGCCGATCGGAAAAGAGTTCTTGTCACAGGCGGCGCAGGGTTTATCGGCTCACATGTAGCCGATGCATTCTTGGCAGGCGGTTACGATGTCGTAGTGGTAGACAATCTCTCCTCCGGCCGGCTTCCAAACTTGCCTGATTGCTTTTTTGTCGAAGTGGATATTCGCTCGCTGGAATTCAAAGACCTTCTACATCGCGAGCATTATGACGTTGTTTGCCATCTGGCAGCACAGATCGATGTTCGCGCATCGCTCTCGGATCCGATACAAGATGCTGCTACGAACATTCTCGGAACACTGAATCTGTTAGAGGGTCTTCGTGCCATAGGAAGCGAGGCACGAATAATTTTCAGTTCGACCGGTGGGGCCCTTTACGGCTCGGCTGCAGTTTCTCCGAGCCCGGAACATGTTTCGAAGGAACCGGAGTCGCCATACGGGATTGCAAAGCTCGCAGCGGAGCATTATTTGTCGTACTATGCGCGGGTTCATCGCATGGACTCGATTGTTTTGCGATTTGGTAATGTCTACGGGCCGAGGCAGAACCCGCTGGCAGAAGCCGGAGTGGTTGCGATCTTCTGCGATCGGCTCTTACGCCTGCGGCCGTTGACGATTTTCGGAGACGGCGAGCAAACTCGCGATTACGTCTATGTCAAGGACGTAGCTCGTGCCGTCTTCCAAGCCTCACATCTCTCCCTCCCGCCACTCGGAGGACTAGATTCGCGAGCCTTCAACATTGCGACGGGTATAGGCACTAGCGTGCTCTTCCTCGCTGAGACCTTAAAGGAGGTATCGAAGATTGATGTTCCCCTACAGTTCGAAGCTGCGCGACCCGGCGAGGTACTCAATTCAGTGCTGCAGCAAGAAAAAGCTCATAGTCTCGGTCTTCTGTCAGCCACGACGAAACTGCGCGACGGGTTAGCCGCCACCTTCGAATGGTTCTCTATGCAACACTCAATGCACGACTCAGAACCATCCTTTCCTCTCGAACTCGATCAGAAATAGCCTAGCATTTCACGGTAGCGCCGGCCCGCCGGAGTCGTACAGCAAGATTGTTGGCAAGGCGGGCGGTTACGATCAGCTCGCCATTCTCAGTACGCTGCTCAATCACGTCCGCTTCTCGATGGACTTGCGCGAGCAACTTCCCGTCGCTGCTCGAGAATCTTATTTCAGCAACTCGTGTTCCTGCTCGTCCCGCTGCAAGAAGGGATCGCCGAAGCTGCTCCAATCCGCCCTCCGCAATGGAGCTCACGAACACGGAATCTGGAATCAGATTCGCTGCTCTCGCCTGCAGCCCCTTGAGCTCCGCCTCCGGCAGCGCGTCAATCTTGGAGAACACGTAGCGCACCGGCTTCTCGGCCGCCCCAAGCTCGGCGAGTACCTGGTCGACCACGTCTCGCTGTTCTTCCCAATTGGGATGGCTCGCGTCAATCACGTGCAGCAACAAATCCGCTTCGTTGACTTCTTCCAACGTCGCCCTGAAGCTCGCGACAAGATTATGCGGCAGCTTCCGGATAAATCCGACTGTATCAGTGAGCAGAACCTGTGAGTTCTCCCCCAGATCGATTTCTCTCGTCAAAGGATCCAGCGTCGCGAATAGTCGGTCCTCGACAAAGACCTCCGGCGCATTTCCCATCACGCGCAGTATCGACGACTTCCCGGCGTTGGTATAGCCAACAAGTGACGCGCGAAATGCCTCGCGGCGTCCAGATCGTTGTACTACCCGGGAGGTCTGAACGTCATCAAGCTTGTTCTTCAATAGCTTGATCCGCTGATTGATCAATCGCCGGTCTGTTTCAAGCTGCGTTTCACCAGGGCCCCGAACTCCAATGCCTCCCCGGAATTTCTCGAGGTGAGCCCACATCCGCATCAGCCTCGGCAACATGTACTGAAGCTGCGCGAGCTCCACCTGCATCTTGGCTTCGCTCGATCGTGCACGAGTGGCGAAGATGTCGAGTATCAGCTCGGCGCGATCCATCACGCGCTGGCCGGTCGCGTCCTCAATGTTCTTGCCTTGCGATGGCGATAGCTCGTCGTCGAACACGACGAGCGACGCGTTTTTATCCTCGATCGCCTGCCGGAGCTCCTCGACCTTTCCCTTCCCCAGATACGTCGCCGGGTTTGGTTTGTCGATCTGCTGTGTGACTTCTCCGACGACGAGGCCGCCGGCGGTGTCGACGAGCCTCTCGAGCTCCTCGAGATGCTCGCCCATCTGATGCTTTGCGTTCGACCCCTTGCGCGGGGCCCCGACGAGGATTGTTCTCTCGACAGGGGCCGCCAGCTCGATCAATTCTTTGGCGATCTGCTACCTCGGGTTATTCTGCGCCCCACCGAATGCGGAGAAGCGACCGGTACCAGTGTAAGGTACCGTGAAATTGCCGAGGGGTGTACCCACGGTTACGTCACCAGTAACGGTGTACGGAACCGAGCCGCTCTGCATCATCTGCCGTCCAGCGGCGCCAATGCCCGCGTAGGTGAAGTCGATCGGAATGCGCACGGTCGTCGAGTCGCGGTCCTGTACCGTGAAGCGCGAATCGAGCAATCCTGTGCCGAGCGGATTGTCACCCACCAACACCTTATAGGTGAGGCGCGTCGCGTCGAGCTTGAATCCGTTCGGATTGTACACGTTGAGATAAGCGTCAATGGATCCGCCCGTAATGCCAAGTCCTCTCACGCGAAGATCCTTGAACGTCACGATCGGCTCCTTGAAGCCGCCCATTCCGAGCGAAGCGCAACCAGCGATTGCGAATACTGCCAGTGCTGCCGCCGCGAGCTTCGTCCTGCGACTCATGGTGTTCCTCATTTTTCTTGCTCCTTGCGTTCGTCCGGCGATCCTTTCGCCGAGCTTACATGGTTCGGTCCGCTCCCGCTTTTGTCACCGACAGGTGACGGCGGCGTGGACACTTTTGCCTTCAGATCAGCCCACCATTGGAGGCGTTTCGCGACTTCCTTCTCGAATCCGAAGGGTCCAGGCTCGTAGAAGACGCTGCCGCGCAACTCTTCCGGTAGGTACTCTTGCGGGATGTATGCCTCCGGCACGGCATGGGCGTATTGATAGCCTTCGTTATACCCCAGCTCCTTCATTAAGCGCGTGGGAGCGTTCCGAATGTGCATGGGAACCTGCGCGGCGGGGCTCTCACGGGCTGCCTCTAGCGCAGCACTGAGGCCGCGCATCGACGCGTTCGACTTGGGCGCGGTAGCCAGATAGATCACCATCTCGGCCAGCGGCAGGTAACCCTCCGGCGGACCCAGCATGTGGAACGCGTCGCGCGCCGCGATCGCGAGCTGCAAGGCCTGAGGATCGGCAAGGCCGATATCTTCGGCGGCCATCGCGATCGAGCGGCGGAAGATCGTCATCGGATCCTCACCGCCCTCGATCATGCGCGCCATCCAGTAGAGCGCACCTTGCGGATCGCTGCCACGCAGTGACTTGTGAAACGCCGACAGCATGTTGAAGTGGACTTCGCCGCTCTTGTCGTGGTGCGCGAATCGTTTCTGCATCGCATCACGAGCGACCGCCACAGTGATGCGACCGCCCTCACCGACGTGATCGGCCGAAGCCTCGAGCACGGTCAATGCCCGGCGTGCATCGCCATCGGCCTCGCGGGTTATGATCTCGCGCGCGTCATCATCGACCTTGAGATTCATTCCGCCGAGTCCGCGTTTTTCGTCGAGCAGCGCACGATCCATCACCGCCCCGATGTCTCCCTCAGTGAGCGGATTGAGCACGAACACGCGCATGCGCGAGAGGAGGGCGTTGTTCAGCTCGAACGATGGATTCTCAGTCGTTGCGCCGACGAGGGTGATCGTGCCGGCCTCTACGTGCGGGAGGAACGCGTCCTGCTGCGCCTTGTTGAAGCGGTGGATCTCGTCGACGAACAGAATCGTCTGACGGCCTATCTGGAGCCGCTGCTCGGCTTCTGCTACAACCTCGCGGACCCTTGGAATTCCTTCCGTTACCGCAGAGAACGGGACGAAGTCGCGATCGGTGTACTGGGCGATCAATCTGCCGAGTGTCGTCTTCCCTGATCCGGGCGGCCCCCAGAAAACCATGGAGGTGACGCTTCCCTTCTCGATCGCATCTCTTAATGCCTTGCCCGGAGCGAGAAGGTGTTCCTGGCCGACAAACTCTTCTAGCGTTCGTGGACGCATCCGCGCTGCCAGTGGCTGCGCGCTCTCGCGGGCGCTAAAAAGGCTGTCTCCGCGCAAAGACGCGTTAGCCGGTGGGCGGCGGAATTTCTTTGGCATTCTGTGGCTATATGGGTGCAAAGGGCTGGCCTAGAAGCCGCTCGGGCAGGCTACCGAGACGGAAGTTTCATCCGGATTAGGCGGATTTCCGGATTGCGCTGATCGCTCCGAGTGGCGATACGGCTCCTCTTGGCGGGCCGGGATTTTTTGTTCACTGCCGCTCGGGATGCATCAGTCGCCAATCGGACCTGTACTAAGAAATAACAAAAAGACAAATCCGAGTAATCCGGTAAATCCGTTACATCCGGATGAAACTTCCGTCTCGGTGGCCAGCCCGAGCGGCAATTGCTTGGCCGTCATTGAACTAGTCGCCGCGCGAGGTAGTACAGGGCGCAGCCGAGGAAGAAGCTGACGGGCAGGTTCCATCCTTTCTTGCCCTGAAACTCGGGGACGAGATTAGACGCTCCCACGTAGAGCGTGACTCCGGCGGCGAGCGGGAGGCCCCATTGCTGGAGGAGCGGGAGTTGCTCCGTCAACAGCGCACCGAGCAGGCTCGAGACCGCGAGCGCGACACTAGCTGCGAGCGCGGCTCCTTTGGTCTCGCCCGCTGCGAGAAATAAGCTCGAGATCGCGAGTCCCTCCGGCAGCTTGTGGAGCAGTATCGCCAGGAATACGAGGAGGCCCAGCGCTTCGCTTACTCCGAATCCGCTGGCGATGGCGACGCCATCCACAAAGGTGTGGAGCATCAATCCCGCCAGCGCTGAAAAGCTCGCGACCTTGCTGACTTGATGGACTTCTTC
>Ga0184605_10000168_pt1 | contig 18843 bp, 12 predicted proteins | sample PLM0_30_coex_FD_132995 | JGI IMG/M metagenome (GOLD analysis project Ga0184605, IMG submission 132995) | Groundwater sediment microbial communities from an aquifer in East River, Colorado, USA - PLM0_30_coex | ecosystem: Environmental > Terrestrial > Soil > Riparian zone | place: USA: East... | reverse complement strand
TTGATGCCAGCCCCAGCCATACTCTCAATAAAATTCCTTTGCAGGAACATGTAGGCAACGACAACCGGCACCACCAAAACCATCGCCGATGCGAGCGACACCCCTACTGACCCCGCTCCTCCGCCGAGCGCAAAGACCGTGAGCAGCTGCGGCAGCGTCATCAACTGCTGGTCGCGGACGACGAGCAGCGGCCACAGTACTTCGTTCCACGAGCCCATGAAGGTGAAGATCGCGGCGATCGAGAGCACCGGCTTGGAAAGCGGCCAGAAAATCGTGAAGAGAATTCTGAGCTCGCTCATTCCGTCCATCCGGGCAGCATCGATGAGCGATTGCGGGATCTGGAGAAAGAACTGTCGCAGCATCAGGATCGCGGTAGCATTGAACAGATACGGCAGCATGAGCGCCGCATACGTGTCGATCAGTCCGAGCTGCACGATGAGCGTGTAGAGGGGAATCAGCGTCAGCTGGCCGGGAACGAGCAGCACCGCCAGCGTCGCGGCATTGAGCGCTGGACGTCCCCGAAATCGAAGGCGCGACATCGCGTAGGCTGTCATCGAGCCGAACACGAGAACCGACAGAGTGATCGTCCCAGCGACCAGGGTGCTGTTCAACAGCGCGCGGCCGAACGGCGCGCGCGCCCACATGGTGCGGTAATTGTCGAACGTGAAATGATCCGGAATCAGTGCCAGGCTTCCGAACTCCTCGCGCGGCTTGAACGTGCTGGACGCCATCCAGAGGAACGGGTAGATGAACGTCAGCGCCGCGAGCGCCAGCGCCGCATACAAGCCGATCCGGCGAAGCAACTTCATAGCGTCTCAGCCTGACCGATAACGCGACGCTGGATGAGCACCACTGCGCCGATGATCAACGCCAGCGCCACGCCGATCGTGGCGGCGTAACCCATCTTCTGATATGCAAAGGCGTTGTTGTACAGATAAAGAACGACCGAATAGGTGCGCCTCAGCGGACCACCGCCGGTCATTACGTACGGCTCGATGAACAGCTGAAAGCCGTTGATCGTCGAGAGCGTGATGACGAGAATCGTCTGCGGCAGCAGCGAAGGCAGCGTCAGGTATCGGAAGCGTTGCCACGCAGATGCCCCTTCGATCTCGATCGCCTCCTGGCAGCTTCGCGGTATGTACTGAAGGCCGGCCAGATAGATGATCACGTAGAAGCCGACGTTCTTCCACGTCACCATCACGGCAATCGCCGGCATCGCCGTGTTCGGATCGGTGAGCCAGGACACGGGCGCCAATCCGATTTTGACCAGCAGCTTGTTGATCAGGCCGACGTCGGTGGCGTAGAGATTACTCCACATGATGGCGACCACTGCACCTGAAATCACGACGGGAAGAAAGAACGCAGCCCGCCAGAAACCGCGGAGGACCAATTTCCGGTTGAGGGCCAAGGCCAGCCCGAGTGCGGTCACGATCTGCAACGGAACGTGGATGCTGAGGAAGACGAAGGTGTTCGCTACGGCGCGCCAGAAGCGCCCATCGTGTGCCAGCAGCCTCAGGTTGTCGAATCCGGCTGCGGATGGAGCAGTCACAAGGTCCCAGCGGAGGAATACCAGCACCAGCGCGAACACGATCGGATACGCGGCGATCACGAGTAGGAAGACGGCGTAGGGAGCCGCCATCAAGGCGCCCGATCGTTGCTCAGCGCGCATTCATGATGTTCCTCGCTTCGGCGGCCGCCCTTGCCAAGGCCTGACGCACCGGAACTTTGCGGTAGATCGCGGCTTCCTCGTAGGCTTCCGAGATGAGGTCGAATATCTCAACCACGTCGGGATCGATGTCGATGTCACGTGTTTGCTCGACGTACTTCGCATAGGTCGAGAGCGTTGGCCAGCTCGCCAGGGAAACCGTGAAGCGCGGATCCGTCGCAAGCCCGCGACGGTACGGCAGCTGACTGGCTTCCTGCAGTAACAGTCGGTCGGCCGCCGGCGACGTGAGATACGCGACGAACCGCGCTGCCTCGTCGGGGTGCTTGGTCGTCGAGAAGATGGCGATGCTGCGGAGATCGGCGAAAGCGAAGCTGTCGCCGGGCTTTGTACCGTCGGCGCCCGGAACCGGTGTCACGTCGAAACGTAGGCCTGTCACCTTCAGCTCGTTCAGCTCCTTCAGAAACCACGGGCCGATGATCTTCATCGCGACCGTTCCATCAATGAATGGATCTCGCCCAATCGCGAAGTTCGAGCTGGGCAGGCCGCCTTCCGCGAATCCGCGCCGCAACAGCTCGAGCGCCGCTACGGCGGCCTCGTTCTCGAAGACCACTTTGCCGTTCATGACCAGCGTTTTGCCGCCGGAGCCGGCGAGATATAGAGGGTAGAAATCGTAGAACCGCTCGTACCAGGTGGTCTTGAGCGTAGCCCAAAGTCCCCATTTATCGGCGCGGCCATCGCCATCGGTATCACGCGTCAGTCGCTTGAACGCAGCGAGGAGGTCGCTGTGTGTGCGTGGAGGGGGGACCCCCGCCGCCGCCAGCAGATCGATATTGTACATCAGCATCTCGGGGTTGGTCTTCCACGGAAAAGCGTAGATGCCGCTGTCTGGTAGACGCAGCGACGCCAGCATCGCCGCATTCGTACGCTCCCTGAGACGGGCGGCCGTCGCGACGCGATTGTCCAGACGCACGACACCTTTCGCCCGAACCAGTCGCGCCAGCAGCGCCGAGGAGACGTTCGAGCTGACGTCGGGCGTGGCTTTGGCGACGATCGCGGCGAGCAACACTTCTTCGGATGAACGACCGGCCGGTAACGGCTGCACCCGCACCTGAATGTCGGGGTTCTCCAGGTTCCACTGGGCCGCGAGCCGCATCGCGAGGCGTGTCTCCTGCGGATTTGCGGCGGGCCAGTATGTGAGCGTGATTGGAACAACTTTTCTGGGGCGAGCACTTATCGTAGCCGCAGTCGCCGGGCTTTGTGTGGTGCCGCTATCCGGATCACCCGCAACCTGATCGCCGCGCGCGATCTCTACGCCGGACGGGCCCCGACGCACAATCAGACGCTCGCCCGCTGGCCCGACGTACTCACGTTGATTCGGTACGCTAGCCAGCGACGTCGAAAGCTCTCCAACCGGACGATAGTGCAGGTACTCCGCCGCATCCGGATTGCTCGTTACACGCTGGATGGCCAGCAGCGCCTCGATCGTCGATTCGGCTCCGGAGTTCCGATTCACTTTCAACGGGGTCGGACCGTCGATCCCGTCGAACGTCCGGCCAGTCCTCTCGTCGTACATACTCAGCTTGGCGGGATTGGAGCCGAGAAACCAGCCGGCGGCGAGTCCGGCAAAGACGGCGTAACGGCGCTCATTACTTATTTCCGCCAACGCGAGGTATCCGTCGACGATCGTGCCGACACCGTAGGCTATCTGCGGATACCACGTCGCTGTTCCATCTGACGCCACGGTGGACGGGATTCGTCCCGCCAACAGGAATCTTCCCCACAACCCATCCGCTTCCTTTCTGGCCGAGGCTCCGTACTCGAGGCGGCCGATCGTATTCTGCGCCGTCGCCAGCGCCTCGGTGGATCGCGCTCCCCACGCGTGCCACTCAGCGCCGGCACCATCGATGTGTGCTCCCCACGGCGCCGTCCACATCGTGCCGGCAGAACGCGCCGCGAGCATATCGGCCGTCCGTTGTCCCAATAAGACGTGCGCAGTTGAGTGCTCGGCCTGCTGCAACGCGAGCAACCCAAGCAAAGCCTCCGCAGTAGCCGTAGTGGACCCACCAATCAGGCGTCCGGCGTCGATCTCACGCTCCATTCGCGCGATGGCGCGATCGAGCGTGGGACGCAGAGTCGCCAAGGTCGTCGAGTCTTTGCGACCGAGCACTCGCACCGCCTCCCCCAGCGCCCAGATGCTGCGCGCGGCCCAGTACGACATGCTCTTCCGGCTGCTCGGTGCATTGAGATTCAACCGGCCGGCGGAATCGATAAAGTTTACGAACTCTCCGTCACCCTGTTCCATCGCGATGATGAAGGCGAGTAATCCGAGTGCCTCATCGCGCGCGCGGACATCTCCGGACGCTTCGTACTCGCGCAGATAGAGGACCGCGGCTCGCGCGGCGTCGTCGACGCTGGCAATCCCTTCGAATCCGTCGCGAGCCGGCGAAGCGGTGGGACGATAGTCGGGCGCCTCGGCGTAGAGCGACACGACCCGAACGGGTCGGCCTTTGACGATTGCGTTGAGGCCGAGGTGCTGCAGGTGATCGAGGTTGACGTCTAGAGGCGTGGGACCGCGCGGTGCCGCCGTCAATTCTGCGCGCCGGCCGCAGCCGGTTGAGATGCCGGCGAGCGCGAGTGCCAGAAAGCTCAGACCCAGCCGCCCCGGCGTCACAGCGGGACGCCGCCCTCTTTCAGTTTGATGGCTTCGCCGAGCGACGAGATGAGGTCGCGCTTGTTGACTCGCGCTGCCGCAATCGAGACGTCGGCAGCGCCATAGTAGACCAGCAAATCGTCCCCTCGCTCGACAAGACCCTGGGGAAAGACAACCCGCACACCCGTCTTGAAGTTCGCCATGTCTACCTGCGGAATCGCATTGCGTTCGATTTCGTACGGCTCCTCGGGAGTGAGCGCAGGCGCATCGGAAACGTAGAGAACTTTTTCCGGCTTCTTCAGGTCGAGCACGCACCACCCCATCGAGTAGACGTTTCCCTCTTCGATGGAGGTCGCGCCGTGGAATGGCAACACCCAGCCGATCTCGGTGCGGATGGGTGGCGCGCCGGCACCGACTCGGGAGCTCCGCCAGGTATTTGGCCGTGGTCCAACCAGTGGGACACCATCGATCGGCCAATCCTCCTCGAGTGAGGAAACTCTTACGCAGACCATGCGCGGCATCGGCCGATGGAGGATCACGTACTTGCCGTCGATTTTCTCGGGCAGGATAACGCAGTTCTTGTTCTCACCGGCGATGCGGGGACCGTGACGACGGTAGCGCGCCGGCGAAAGCAGATTGTCGGTGGTGATCAGGCAAACCCGCGGACCGTCGCGCGAGTATCCGGTATAGGTAATCGCGTAACGCTTTTCGCTCTCGAGATAAGTAATGCGGGCATCCTCGACGCCCCACTGCTCGTACGGGGCATCGCGCGCAACCGCGGGACGATCCCAGATCTCATCGATGCGCTGCCCATCGGACGATAGCGCCAGCCCAAGACACGAGCGGCGCGCAGCCTCTTCAAAAACTCGTACGAGCAGCACGACCCTGTCGCTGGCGCGGTCGACCGTGACTCCGGGATTGAACGTGCCACTGGCTTTGACGAACGTAATGTTCGAAGGCCGAATCAACGGGTTGGTCGCGAGCCGCTCCAATGGGGCGATCATGCGGGCCTCTCCGCCACCCATTTCGCGTAGAGACGGGCGAAGTGCTTGCCCGGCGCGCGGTAGTATTCGTCGGCGGTGATGTCCAGCACTTGCGGGACTGCCACGCCTACCTGCGAACCAGAAAGTGCGCCTGCATCGCGACGCTTCCTGAGATTCCGGAACACCGCCGCGGCGGGCTTTTCGCTTCCATCCGCCCGCACGAGTCCGAAAGTGCGCTCACGTACAGCAGTCGACAACGGCGCCCGATCGAAGAGTCGGGAATCGTAGTCACCGTAGCACCAGGCGTATGCGCCGGTCGCGCCAGTGGATACCAATCGGTTCAGCACTGCCTCATAGTACGTCGCCGCCTCTTCTTCTGACGCCAGATATTGACGGACCGGCTGTCCCAGCCAATCGTCGGTGATCGTCTGTCCGGGTGAGCCCTGCGGCGAGGTGCATACGCCGAACTCCTGCATGAGCGGACGACGGCCAAGTCCGGAAAGCCCTGCCGTCAGGGCGCAGGAGAACGGCACCAGCTCCGGATCGAGAAATGAGCGCGCCCCATCGTAGTAAAGCGGGTACGCGTGCATCAAGTCTTCGTCGGCGACCCTGCCGATGTCGTCCACGCGCATGTAGTTCTCAGTAGTGAGTGACGGAAGGTGCGCGCCTATCTGAATCGGGACACCGGGAGCGACACGTCTTATCGTGTTCGCCAGGAGCGAGGCCCAGACCCAGCCCGCATCTCTCGTAAGAGGTCGCTGGGCATCGTCGATCTCGTTCGCCAGATCGAAGGCGCGGATCGTCTCGTCTCCGGAAAGGGCGCACGCGCACGTCTCGACCAGCATCGCCTGTGTGCGGAGTATCGTTGGATCGGAAAACAGGTCTCCCGGGCCACCCTGTGCATCCAGCATCCAGGCGGGCCACCAGAACTTCCCGCTCATGTTGATCACGACGAGCGTGGGCACGACTTTCAGCCCAGCGTCTCCCGCCGCGAGGACGACTTTCACAAGATTGTCGACCATTTCGCCCGCCACACAGAGCGGCCGCGGGAGGAAGTCCTGAGCCAGCGTGAACACTCTGACGACGTCGAAGCCCATGCTCCCAATGTGGGCCATCTCCTCGCGTACCTCGCCGATATCGAGCTCACGCCACATGTACATCGCGCTGCGGCGTGGCCAGTAATTGACGCCAAGCTCGAAGATTACGCCTCCACGAGTCCCGATAGAATCTCCTTTAAGGACAAGTCAGCAACCGCGATGACATCATCAGCAGCACCGTAATAGATGCGCACGAGATCGCCGTCGACCAAAGCGCCACAGGTGAACACGACACTCCCGAAGAAGCCCTCGCGCTCGTACGGCTCCTCGGGCTTGAGGATCGGCTCGCGCGAGCGAGCTCGCACTTTATGTGGGTCGTGCCGGTCGAGAAGCAGAGCGCCAAGGCAATACGTGGGGGGGTTGCCCGTCACGCCATGGTAGATCGAGAGCCAATAGTCCTCTCTGTCGAAATGCACGCGAAACGGCACCGCGCCGGCTCCGACCTTGGAGTCATCCCAACCACTCGAGCGCGGGGTCGCGACGAGACGATGATTACCCCACGACAGGAGATCCGAGGAAGATGCGCTCCAGATGGAATGCTGCCCGAGACCCTCGGGCATTGGCCTGTGCAGCGCAGCGTAACGCCCGTCAATCTTCTCGGGGAAAATGGTGACGTTGCGGTTCGGAGGCGGGAAGACGATGCCGTGTCGCGAAAACTTCTTGAAGTCGGTCGTGGACGCGAGGCCGGTTCCGATGCCATAGTGGGAAACGGCGGTGTAGGTAATCCAGTAGGTGCCGTCGAGCTGGGTGATGCGCGGATCCTCGACTCCGAAGGACTCGTAGACAGTGGCGGCGGTCAAAGCCGGCAAACCCTCCACGTCGAAGTTGATGCCGTCAGTCGAGCGCGCGATCCGGAAGTGCGACATCGACGTGAGCCAGGTGTGACCGTTGTCGACCACGAGTCTTGGATCGCTAACATCGGGTCCTTTGGCAGTGACCTGCCATCGCTTGATCTCGATGCGTCCGGTGTCCGCGTTGAAGATCGGAGCGGCCGCGAGCCCACTCGACAGCTTTCGCGGAGCCTCCGCCACGCGCAGAAGCAGAATGGTCTGCCCGTCGTATCGCGCAACCGCGGGATTGAACACACCCAGCACCTCGAAGTCCGGCCGCGAAGGCAGGACCATCGCTGGGGTGATGATTGGATTTTCCGGCGCGCGGCGTACCGTCACGCGTCACACACGGCAAAGCCGGACCGCTTCAGCGAGCGAAGCGCGCGGATCGCGTGTTGGCACGAATTCCTGCGCGACGAACCCAGTGAATCCCGATTCGCCAATCGCTCGCATGATCGCCGGATAATTCAGCTCCTGTGTGGAATCGATCTCGTGTCGTCCCGGCACTCCGCCGGTATGGTAGTGACCAATATACCGGTGATTGTCCCTTATCGTACGGATGACGTCACCTTCCATGATCTGCATGTGGTAAATGTCGTACAGAAGTTTGAATCGCTCGGACGCGAGCTGTTTCGCGAGCGCTACGCCCCACGCCGTGTGATCGCATTGGTAGTCGGCGTGATCGATCTTCGAATTGAGAAGCTCCATGCACAGCGTAACGCCATGTCGCTCCGCGACTGGCAGAAGGGGAGCGAGCCCGAGCGCGCAGTTTGCGCGCCCCTGGTCGTCCGGTAATCCGCCTCGATTCCCGGAGAAGCAAATGAGATTTGCGACTCCGGCCGCGGCAGCTAGCGGAATCGCCCGCTGGTAGGCGGGGATGAGCCACGCGTGGTTCTCAACGCGGTTGAACCCTTCCGTGAGTCGAGTGCGCGGATCAGGAACCGAGGCATATCCCATCGCGCAGACGAGTCCGTAACGTTTCGGGACCTTCCACTCATCGGGTTCGAGGAGCTCGACCGATTGAAGTCCGAGCTCGCGCGCCATCTGCGAGAGCTGATCGAGCGTGAATTGACGATATGGCCAGCGCGTGACAGAGAGCCTGAATTTGGAGACGGGACGAGGAGCATCACTCACCTTCCTCGCGCCAAGCAGCCCGGCGGCGCTGGCTCCCGCTCCTAGGGCCAGGAATTTCCTCCGATTCACCGGAGCACGATCACAGATTGCGCCGGTTTAGCTCGCGCACGGCGAAATCAGCGGCGCGCGCCGTCAGCGCCATGTAGGTAATCGATGGATTCTGACAGGCGGAGCTGGTCATGCAGGCGCCGTCGGTCACGAACACATTCGGGACGTCGTGCAGCTGGTTGTTCGCGTTCAACGCCGACGTTTTCGGGTCGCGTCCCATGCACGCCGTCCCCATCTCGTGAATCCCAAGGCCGGGCTCGGCCCCCAGCTCCCCAGGTTTATTCCCGTCATTGCTCTCGACGTTGCCGCAACCCGCCGCCAGCAACATTTCCGTCGCCTGCACACGCATGTCCTCGCGCATTGCGAGCTCATTGGGGCCCCATGAGCAATCGATGCGAAGTATCGGGATTCCCCACTGGTCGGTTTTCTCGTCGAGCCAGACGCGATTCTCCTTTCGTGGCAGGCACTCGCCAAATGCGGTCATGCCTACGGTCCACGGACCAGCGTCGTGCAGCCTCTGTTTCAGCTCCACCCCAATGCCGGGTTGCCACGTGCCCCGTCCCCAGTTCATACGCCCCGCGCCGCCCTGATAACCGTAGCCGCGCACGAAGGAGAGATTGTCCGAGGCCGGGCCGGCCAGGTTGCGGAAGCGGGGAATGTAGAATCCGTTGGGCCGATTTCCCTCGTAGTAGTGGTCGAGGAGTCCGGGTACATCGCCGTTAGCGCCGACGATGAAGTGGTGGTCCATCAGGTAGTGGCCCACGATGCCGCTCGAATTCCCGAGGCCGTTTGGAAAGCGGTCGCTCTTGGAGTTTAGAAGAATGCGCGTGCTGCCGAGCGTCGAGGCGCACAGGAAGACGACGCGCGCGTAGGCTTCATGCGTCTCGCCAGTCTGGGTGTCCACGAATCGCACGCCGGTAGCCCGATTCGATTTTGGATCGTAGATCACTTCGCGGGTGAGGCTGTGCGGACGCAGCGTGAGCTTCCCGGTCTTCTGCGCGGCGGGCAGGGTAGACGATTGACTCGAGAAATACGACCCGGTTCGACAGCCGCGGTAGCAAGGTCCGCAGAAGTGGCAAGGTTGACGGTCGCCGATTGGCTCCGTGAGGACAGCAGCGCGCCCGATGGTGACGTGACGTCCGGGAAATTCTCGTTCGATTCCTTCCTTCACCCACTTTTCGCCGGCGTTGAGGTCCATTGGCTTCTGGAATTCCCCATCGGGCAGGTACGGGAGGCCGAGCTTTTCGCCGCTTACACCGGCGTGACGCTCCACGTAACTGTACCACGGCTCGATGTCCTTGTAGCGGATCGGCCAATCCACTCCGTGACCGTCGCGGAGATTCGCCTCGAAGTCGAGATCGCTCCAGCGATAGGTTTGGCGGCCCCATAGCAGCGACCGCCCTCCGACCTGATCTCCCTGAATCCAGGTGAACGGCTTGTCCTCGATGTATGGGTGCCGCGAGTCCTTGACGAAGAAATGGACTGCGGCCTCGACGAACTGGCCCGTGCGTGCCTGAACCTGGTAATCCTGCGCCAGTGGACTATCCGGTGTGATTCGCCGCTGATGCAGGGGAAAGGTGTAGTCGGACTTATGCTCCGTGATGTAGTCCTTGATGTGCTCGACGGGGCGACCGCGCTCGAGAACGAGCGTGCGCAGACCTTTTTCAGTCAGCTCCTTGGCGGCCCAGCCACCGCTGATCCCGGAGCCGACTACGATCGCGTCGTATTCTTCTTTCTGCTGAATCAGCATGCGGCGCTCTTGAGATCCGTGAACTGGTCAGGCCCAGGCGGGAGTGCCAGGCTTGTACGGGATGTCGCGGTAACGGCCCCACGGGGTGAGACGAAGCTCGCGCGTTTGTCCGATTTCCGATGTGTAGTACCCAACGACCACGAGCTCCTTCATCATGCGGAAAAAGCTCTGCGGCCCAACGTCTTCCCCCGAAGGCTGCGAAGTGGCGGCTTCTGCCGGAGTGGCGCCCACGCCCTCACCTGCGGCGACATCGCTTTTGCGGGCCTCCGCCGGGAGCAGCTCGGGGCGGAACGGACGTCCCGCCTCGCCGGGAAGCTGGGTGAACGCGGCCCGATCCATCGCGGAGACCATTGCCGTCTGCTGCTCCGTCGAGAGCTCGGTAAACGGGCGGCCGTGCTGCTTTTTCGCTTGCGCGTCGACGCGCTCGAGGCCATCAAGAAAACGGAGGCGGTCGACCGGCGCGTAGTACTGGCTGAACATCGCATCGACGAATCGACCGACCCCCGCGTCGCGGGCGCCAGGAGTATCAGTAGTCGGGATGATTATTTCGGCGATCGCTTCCAGCGTATCGTGCTGGTGGGGAGTGAGAGTTCGCGGAACCCACACCGTGGCCGTATCTGCTCTGCACCCGGCCAGGACGCCGAGTATGGTGGGCGCCGAGAGCGTGCCACCGAGGAGCAAAGCCGCGCGTCGAAGAGCTTCCCGACGAGTGATATCACTTCCCATTAATCCCTCCGCTACCGTGATGGCCAATGTGGGAATCGCGTCAGGCCATGTCAAGCTGCGGGCAATGGCCACATAGCGCGGAACAGCAAAATGCTTCAGATTCTTGCCGAATCCGCTTGACTGATAGAGCTCGGCCCCTTCTCTCTAACCGACTGAACGCCATGAGCAACCTCAGCATCGTCGACATCCTCGTGATCGCGGCGTATTTCCTCCTGCTGTCGGGGATTGCCTACTGGGCCGCGCGCAAAGAGAAAAACGTAAGCTCGGACTTCTTTCTTGCGAGCCGAGATGTGGGTTGGCTTGCGGTCGGAGCGAGCCTCTTCGCTTCGAACATCGGGAGCGAGCATCTCGTAGGACTCGCCGGAACTGGAGCGGCGAGCGGTCTGGCGGTCGGCCACTTCGAGTGGCTCGCGAGCTTCATCCTGTTGCTCCTTGGATGGCTGTTCGTGCCGTTCTATCTGCGAAGCGGCGTGTACACCATGCCGGAGTTCCTCGAGCGCCGGTACAATCCCGCCTCGCGCTCATACTTCACGTGGGTATCCATCGTCGGTTACGTGCTCACGAAGATCAGTGTGACACTCTTCGCCGGCGGCGTCGTGATGCGGGCGGTGACAGGATACGACTTCTGGACCAGCGCGGCCATCCTCATCGTCATCACCGGACTGTACACGATTTTCGGCGGATTGCGCGCGGTGATTTATACGGAAGTCATGCAGGCCGTAGTTCTGATCGTCGGTTCGATCACGCTGATGTTCATCGGTCTGAACGCGGTGGGCGGGTGGTCCGGGCTCCGCGCCAGTGTGCCTCCCGAGTTTTTTTCGATGTGGAAGCCATCGAGTCACAAGGACTTCCCCTGGACGGGAGTCGTCTTCGGAGCACCGATTCTCGGCATCTGGTATTGGTGTACCGACCAGCACATCGTGCAGCGCGTGCTGGCGGCCCGCAACATTCAGGAAGCCCGCCGCGGAACGATCTTCGCCGGCTATCTCAAGATTCTCCCGGTTTTCATCTTCGTGTTGCCAGGGATCATCGCCGCGGCACTGTACCAGGATGTTCGGGGCGGCCAGGCCGACTCCGCCTACCCGATACTGGTAACGCGGCTTCTCCCAATCGGGTTCAAGGGCCTCGTACTCGCCGGAATGCTCGCGGCACTAATGAGCTCGCTCGCTTCAGCGTTCAACTCGTGCTCGACCCTGCTTACGTGGGACGTCTATCGTAAGTGGCGGCCGAATGCGAGTGAAGCGCGCCTGGTGTTCGTGGGGCGCGTGACGACGGTGATTCTCGTGTTTTTGGGCCTCGCGTGGATCCCATTCATGAAATACGTCTCGCCGCAGATCTACATCTATTTGCAGAGCGTGCAGGCGTACATCGCACCGCCAATCGCGGCCGTGTTCCTCCTGGGACTCCTGAGCCCGCGGCTGAACGGAAAGGGCGCTCTCGCCGCTTTGTGGTCAGGCTTCGTCCTCGGTTTTGCGCGTCTGTTGCTCGAGCTCGGCAAATCGAACCTCACGAGCGGCTCGATGTTCTACTGGTACGCGGATATCAACTTCCTCCACTTTGCCGCACTGCTCTTCGTGTTGTGCAGCCTCGTTCTGATTGTGGTGAGCATGATGACTCCTCCTCCGGCTCCGGAGCGCGTAGCAGATCTCACGCTTCAGACCGTGGCGCCCTCGGCCGCAGTGGTAGTGGCTCCGCGAGAGCGGAGTTTGGAGATCGGGCTGTCGGTGCTGCTTGCCGCGATTATCGGAGCGCTTTGGATCGTGTTCAGATAGAGTAACTGCAACTGAGAACTGCCAAGCTGCCTGCGTCCAGCTAAAAGCTGCCCGCTACGAGCTCAGGCTGGTGGCGGGTAGCTTGAAGCAGGCAGCTGGTAGCATGGCAGTTCTCAGTTGCAATTGGAGTTGCAGTTACTTATTGAGTGCGGCCGCGCAGTCGATGATCCCCGCCATGCAGTACGTCTGCGGAAAATTCCCCCACTGCTCGAGTGTGCGTGGATCGAGATCCTCTGCCAGTAATCCGTGACGATTGCGGGCTGACAGCACTCTCTCGAACAGCGCGCGAGCCTCTTCCCGCCGCGCGCCGCCCATTGCCGCCAGCGCCTCGATGTACCAGAAGGTGCACACCAGAAACGCGTTCTCCGGATAACCGAAGTCATCGCGTTCGACGTAGCGATAGACGAAATCTCCGTGCTTGAGCTGGCTTTCGATCGCGGCGACGGTTCCGACGAAGCGCGGGTCGTCGGCCTCGAGAAATCCGAGACGCGGCATGAGAAGGAGGCTCGCGTCGAGTGAGTCTCCCTCCATCGTGGCTGTGAACGCGTTCAGCTTCGCGTTCCACGATCGTAGCGTGATGACATCGTGGATGCTCGAGGCGTGAAGGCGCCAGTATTCGGCGCGATCCGTCAGCTCAAGCCGATCGGCGTACTTCGCCAGGCGATCACAAGCCACCCAGCACATAACGCTCGAGAAAGTGTGAACGCGCTCCGCCCCACGAAGCTCCCACAATCCGGCGTCCGGAACGTCGTGGAGTCGGACGGCGTGGTGGCCGAATGGCTCGAGGCGGGCGAATAGCGTTTCGTCGCCTGCCCACCTCGAGCGCGAATGGGCAAGCAACGGCTCCGCCGTTAGCACCGCTTCTCCATAGATGTCGTTCTGTTGTTGCTCGCTGGCCTTGTTGCCGATGTGAACCGGGCCCATGCCACGGTAGCCGGCGAGGCATTCCGCTACATGCTCGTCGGGGATAGCAGCACCATCAATCGCGTACATCGGTGCGAGTCTCGCATCATCCGCCGACTCCGCGCGCGCGAGCAGAAAGCCGAGATATCGCTCAGTCGTCCGGACTTCGTCCACCCGGCTCAGCGCGTTGACGACGAAGCACGCATCGCGCGGCCAGCAATAGCGGTAATCCCAGGTTCGTCCACTGTCTGGCGCCTCCGGAATCGACGTAGTCATCGCCGCGATGATCGCGCCGGTGCTTTCGTACACGTTCAACTCGAGGGTGATGGCCGCGCGGACGACTGCGTCGCGCCATTCGCCGGTCACTTTCAGCTCGCGCACCCATGAGCGCCAGTACGCTTCGGTTCGCTCGAGAAGAGTTGCGCCGACACTCGTGAGATCGCCCGCCTGTTCGCCAACGCCGAACATGAAGGTGAGTGTTTCGTGGACGTGAAAGGGAGTTTTGTCTACGATGGCTTCCGCCGGCGCATTGGTGGTGAGCCGTAGAGCCTGATCTCCGGCGTAGCTGATATGGTTGGAGCCGATCGCGTGCTGGCGCGGATTGCAACCGTACTCGCTGGCGGGGGTGACCCTCACAACGATGTTCGGCTTTCCTCCGATTGGCCTCACCTGCCGGACGAGCTTCGGCGGGGAGACGAGACTTCCGTTGCCTTCGTCGAATCGCGGACAGAAGTCGGTGATCTCAATCCCGGCGCCCTTCCGGTCGTAACAGCGCGTGACGAGTATCGGTGTGTCAGTCGCGTACTGCTGTTCAAACCGCACGGCACCGACGAGCTCGATCGCGAAAACACCAGCGCGCTCGGATTTCCTCTCATCGGCGAGGAGCGCGCCAAAAACCGGATCGCCGTCGAAGCGCGGAAAGCAGCACCAGACGATTGTGCCCTGCGCATCGATCAGCGCGCCGATTGCGCCATTGCCGATCAGCGCGAGGTCGAGGGAAGTGACGTCCGGAGTCTCTGACAAGGCCATGCAGAATGAGGTGGAATGATCGACTTTGCAAGTCGGGGGCAGAAGGTGCGACATTATGCCGGGCGGTTCGGTGCGCACGATCGAGCGGAGAGGAATCCCATGACCAAGACATGCGCGTTCACTGGTCTCACCGCGCTCCTTCTGGGGGTGGGTGGCATCAGTGCGACGACCCTGGCGCAGGCCCAAACCGTCCAGCCAGTGCTCGGATTTCCCGAGCAGGGTCTCGACGATCCTGCTGCCTATCAGGGATACCAGACGCGCTTCTTCCGCGATGCCAAGGGAAATGTTGCTCAGGTTTATCTCGACGCGAGAAGCGGCCGCGTCGTAACTCTTCTCGCGGATGCTGTCAACGAGAGTGTCGGCTTCACCGTCCGCGATGGAAGCGGTAAGCCACTGCGACTCGAGTGGGGATCGCCCGGTGCGGTCGTGTCGCAAGCTGGCCCTCGACGCACAATCGAATACCAACTCGTCGCCAACGCGCCGCAGATCCTGATCGGCTGGATACTCCTCGGCTCAATGCGGGTCGAGCGCGATCTGGTGTATTCCGGGCGTCACCTCCAGCTGCTCGACTGGCCGACGTTCCGGCTGCGGGAGCAGGAGGAGCTGATCTCGAACGTCGAGCGGCTCGACCCCGCGGAGCGCCAGCGGCATCTCGGCTTGCTCAATGCGAGTTATCCCTCGGACCTTCGAGCGAGGCTGGAGCCGGACCTTCTTACGACCGTAGTGGGGGACCGCCGGGGCGCGATGGCGTTCCAGCCGTCGCTCGATAACAAGACGACTCTGCAGCTCGATCTTGGCGTCGATCCGCGAGACGGCTCTCTGTTGGTTGTCCTTCCCACAGTCTCGATCCGTGCGGTCGGCAATCGCCCCATTCGATTCACCGTTCGCGTGACGACAGACGCGCCGGCGCTCACGCCGCTCGCGCGCGAACAGATATTCAACGGCCCGTTTCTGCGCTTCCTTGCCGACGCGCGCGCGGCGGCTGATCGCGTTACGCGCGGCGGCGGTGCGCGCGGCGCAACAGTCGGCGCGACCGTTTCCCGCTATCGCCAGCTGGAGCGCGACGTTCGCGGGACCGAGCTCCTCAGCTCGAAGGAAAAGCTGATGGCGGGCCTCCCTAACTATGCCACGTATTTCGGTCGCGACATGATGATGACGTCGCTGATGATGCAGCCAATCTGGACTGATGCGATGGCCGAGTTCGTGATCGCGAGCGCACTGCGAAAGCTTGGTCCACAGGGAGACGTGAGCCACGAGGAAGCGCTTGGCGGGCAGGCGATTCGCGAAAACGCAGTTGAGTACAACGCACTCATGACAGAGTACTTCCGGCTGATCGGGCGTGGAAATCGCGTCGCCGCTGCAACTCCGCTGGCCAGGGCACGCGCCATTCTCGCCGATCTTCAGAAGGTGCGCGAGAACTATCACATGCTGGACGATGAGTTCCAGCTGCCGGTGGTGGTCGCGCGTTACCTCGGCAATCCCACCGTGACTGCCGCGCGGAAGAAAGCTTTCCTGCTGGATTCCTCTGACGGCAGAGGGCCACGCATCGCCCTGTTGTTGCGCGAGCTGAATCTCGTCGCAACACTCGCCGCGCCGTACGCGCGCGATCCCGTCGTGCAAAATCTCGTCGGATCGCCACGCCTTGACTCCACACATTGGCGCTCCGTGAGCTGGCGCGATAGCAACGCGGGATACGCCAACGGACGCTTCGCCATGGACATCAACGCGATCTGGGTTCCCGCGGCGTTGCAGGCGATCGAGGAAATAATCTCCACGCTGCGGGCGATTGGACTGTTGAGCGACAGCCGCGGCGGACCCAGTGGGGTGGCCGGTTACGCTCCGCTCAACGAGTTCGTGCGCGATCCGCAGGTGCTACAGCGAGGGATGAACAACTGGCGTGGAGCCGTGCGGCACTTCGTTGTCTCGCTAGCCGCCGAAGATATTCGAGCCAAGGTCCAGCAGAAGCTTCAATCACTTCCCGCAGCGGAGCGAGCCTACTGGCAAGGGGTTCTGACGGCGACCTCCGCTGATACCCTGCCGCTCGAGTTCCTCGCCATCTCGCTCGATTCAGCCGGAAAGCCAATTCCGGTCGTGAACACCGACCCCGCTACGTGGCTCTTGCTGCGGGACAGCAGGGACGTCAGCGCCGACGCAGTTGCGTCGGTGCAACGCGACGTCAGGGCAATCATGCGACACTACCCTGTCGGCTTGTTCATCGACCGTCTCGGCCCCGTCGTCGCCAACGATGCGTACGCACCACCGGCCGTATGGGAAGCATTTCGGAGAGACACCTACCATTCGCCTCGTGTGGTATGGGGGCGGGAAGTGAATCTCATTCTGCTGGGGCTGGCCAATCAGATTACGGGTGCGGCCGATAGCGCCGGGTATGCCAGAGTCAAAACCCAGGGGCTCATCGAGTACGCCGACGAGATGCGCGGTGCGCTGATGAACACTTACCTCTCGGTGGAGGCGTCCGGCTTGAAACACAATGAGTTGTGGAGCTACGAGATCAGCGAAGGAAAGCTCAGGCCGATTCGGTATGGAGCGAGCACTGACGTGCAGCTTTGGAATGTCACCGATCTGGCGGTGCAGTTTGTTCTGAAGCGACTGGGGGTCTACTGACCGCTTTTCGCCTGCTGCTGCTCGCGCTCGCCGGTTTTCTGCTCGGGTGCGCGCGGGCTTCCAACAAGAACGAGACTGTCCTCACCTTCTCGGGCTCGGCCCTGGGAGCAGAGGGGACGCTCGTCGCGAAGCAGCTGAAACAGTTCATGGTGCTCAATCCCGGAATCCGGGTCGAGCTGCAGCGAACTCCGGACGACGCGTCGCAACGGCATCAGCTCTATGTGCAGTGGCTGAACGCACGAGTTGGGAATCCCTCCATTCTTCAACTCGACGTCGTGTGGACGCCGGAGTTCGCCGCGGCGGGGTGGGTACTGCCGCTCACTCCTTATCAACCGGCCAGCGCTGAATTCTTTCCGGCGACCATCGAGGCGAATACGTGGGCGGGGAAGCTCTACGCGTTGCCGTGGTTTGCCGATGTCGGACTTCTATACCGTCGCACCGATCTCGTGCCGCGCGAGCCCAGGACGCTCGAAGAGATGGTTGCCAACGCGGGCGCGGCGATGTCGAGACCGGGCGCCCCGCGGTACGGTATTGTGTGGCAGGGTGCCCGCTACGAGGGACTCATCACAGGCTTCGTCGAGTATCTCGGAGCATTCGGCGGGCGGATCATCGACGAAAAGGGTGAAGTTGTCGTCAACAGGCCCGAGGCAGTTCGCGCGCTCGAGTTCATGCGCGACGAGTTGTACGGCTCAAAGGTCGCCCCGCTCGACGTGCTCACCTGGCACGAGGAGGAAGCCCGCTTCGCGTTCCAGAACGGGAATGCCGTGTTCATGCGCAACTGGCCGTACCCTGTTGCCGCCATGGGAGACAGCGCGCAATCGAAGGTCGCGGGAAAGTTCGCCGTCTCGCCAATTCCGAAGTCGGGTGCCGCACCAACTGGACACTCCACGGCGGCACTCGGCGGCGCGCAACTGGCGATTAACGCCTACACCGAATCGCCGGATGCCGCGTACAAGCTCATTGCCTATCTCACTGCGCCCGAGCAGATGCTCGCGCGCGCGCAGGCGGTGGGCCAGTATCCGACGCGTCCCGCACTCTATGAAGACGCTCGCCTGAGAAGCGCAATCGCGATTCCGCTCGACGACGCGCGCCGAGCGATCGAAAGCGCCACGCCGCGGCCGGTCACACCTATCTACACCGAGCTGTCGGAGATTCTGCAGATCGAGCTGCATCGCGCACTCGTGCGACAGGCCGAGCCCAGGGACGCGCTCAACTCGGCGGCGGCGCGGATCAATACGCTGATCGACCGTACGGGGATGAGAAAGCTGATGTCGCAGACGGCGCGGACCGAATGAGAAAAATCTCCCGGCTCGGAGCCGAAGCTCGACTCGGCTGGACGCTTGTAGCGCCGGCGCTGTCGGTGATCGCGCTTATCGCGATCTTCCCGCTCGGTTGGACCTTCTGGGAATCGCTGCACCTGCACGAGCTCAGAATGCCGTGGCTGGGTCAGCCGTTCGTCGGTCTCGCCAACTACGCCGAGATCGCGAAGGATCCGCGCTTCTGGGCGGCACTGGGTCACACGGTGTTCTTTACGGTGGTATCGATCTCGCTTGAGCTGCTGATCGGCCTCTTCCTCGCGCTTGCGATGAACAGAGTATTTCGCGGAAGGGGTTTTGTGCGCGCGGCAGTGCTT
>Ga0184605_10000165_pt1 | contig 19063 bp, 14 predicted proteins | sample PLM0_30_coex_FD_132995 | JGI IMG/M metagenome (GOLD analysis project Ga0184605, IMG submission 132995) | Groundwater sediment microbial communities from an aquifer in East River, Colorado, USA - PLM0_30_coex | ecosystem: Environmental > Terrestrial > Soil > Riparian zone | place: USA: East... | reverse complement strand
TTCTCGGACTTTATCCGACCTCGCGACTGGTCGCGCGTCACCCCGAGTTCATCGACTTTGATGCGTTGCCGACAGGCGCCGTCGGTCAAGGCCACTGCTACATTCAAGATCCAAGCACCTCAATCGCCTGTCAGATTTTGAATCCCCTGCCTGGAGAAAGGATCCTCGACGCATGCGCTGCTCCGGGGGGGAAAACCGGTTACATCGCTCAACTAATGAAAAACCGGGGAACAATCGTCGCATGCGATCGACACCCAGCGCGACTGCAGACCCTGAAGGAGAACATGGCGCGCCTCGGCATTGGGATCGTCCACGTTTTTGATCACGATTGGACGCGCGGTCACGTCCCTGCACGGATTGCTTCAATGGCGCCATTCCATCGCATCCTGCTTGATGCGCCTTGCAGCAATACCGGAGTAATGCGACGACGCGTGGATGTCAGGTGGCGATTACAACCGGGCGATTTCCCCCGCATGCAACAGCGGCAACTGGAAATGCTGCGCGCGCTCATTCCATTATTAGAGCCGGAGGGTGTACTTGTTTACAGCACCTGCAGCCTCGAGCCGGAGGAGAATCAACAAGTGGTGCGCCGAATTCTCGACGGTCCGCTGGCTCCTCGTCTTCTGGAAGAGAAGCATTCGCTTCCTTTTCGAGACGGTTTCGATGGCGCTTTTGCAGCGAAATTTATTCGGAGCGCGTAGCATCAGCTAGTTGCGTCCGACGAGGCTGGTGGAATGATAGGCCTTATGCACGACGCCCGGTTTGATAAACTCGCGAAACTTCTGGTGCAATATTCCACCCGTCTCAAACGCAATGAAACGGTCCTCATCGAGGGATTCGATATTCCCGACGAAATGACGATCGCGCTGATACGCGCGGCGCGGAAAGCGGGCGGAGTGCCATTTGCACAGACCTATCACGCCCGAGTCAACCGCGCGCTGGCGCTGGAGGCCTCCGACAGACAGCTCAATCTCATGGCAAGCCACGAATTGGCGCGAATGAAAAAAATGGATGCGTATATCGCAGTGCGCGGCAGCAACAACGTCACAGAACTATCTGATGTGCCGCCGGAGACAATGAAATTAATCGCCAGGAAAATGCGACCGGTACAGGATCAGCGAGTCAAAAAAACCAAATGGGTGGTTCTGCGCTGGCCCACTCCATCCATGGCACAGCTTGCTGGAATGAGCACTGAGGCGTTTGAAGATTTTTATTTTGAAGTCTGCACCCTGGATTATCGGAGACTTCTGCCCGGCATGAAAGCGCTCCATCGATTGATGGAAAAGACGGACCGAGTCGAAATCAAAGGTCCCGGCACTGATCTCAGGTTTAGCAAAAAAGGGATTCCAGCCGTGATCTGCGGTGGCGATCGCAATATTCCCGACGGCGAAGTGTTCAGCTGCCCGGTAAGAGATTCGGTCGAGGGACATGTGACGTTTAGCGCGCCAAGCATTTATCAGGGAATCGCGTTTGATGGCATCCGTCTCGAATTCAAAAACGGAAAAATAGTTGGCGCGACAAGCAACGAGACAAAAAAGCTGAACAAGATTCTCGATTCAGATCCGGGCGCGCGCTACATCGGTGAATTTTCGCTCGGATTTAATCCGCGCATTTTACATCCAATGCGTGACATTTTATTCGATGAAAAAATCGCCGGTTCGTTTCATTTCACACCCGGACAAGCTTACGAAGAAGCGGACAACGGAAACCGAAGCCAGGTCCATTGGGATATGGTAAGCATTCAACGGCCCGATTACGGCGGCGGTGAAATCTATTTCGACGGTAAGCTGATTCGAAAGAACGGCGTGTTCCTTCCGAAACAACTGCGCTCGCTAAACTGGCGCTGACCGCCTAGGAGGGCTCGTCTGGTCAGGCTCGCTTTGGTGCGCTGACAGGATGTAGATGCATCATGCCGATTTCTCCGCCTTCGCCGAGTTCCAGATTTGCTATTTCAAACATTGGGGCTCCGTCCGTCGGGGACGGTCCGGCACCTGGCAACTGAACAGCCACCTGCTTGGAATTCGAGTTTAGGATAACAGATGCAATTTCGAGCGAAGGCGCAAACTCCAGCGTCGTAATCTGGAATGGCACCGTGACGAGGACAGATGCCCGTCCCTGTTGCGAAGGCGTGAGTTGGACTGGCGCAGTCTCAGAATTGGGGACCACCTGCATTCCCGCGACTGTGAATGATGGCAAACCACCAGGTGTGGGTCTCTGCTGTTGAGACGGAACCATTCGGAGCCTGCCGAGCGCTCCTGAGGCCGGCTGAATCTTTGCCACTTCGAAGCTCACCTGCAAATTCAGAGCCGACTGAGATTGCTGAGACGAGGGCAATCGCATCGTTACCAGCTTCGATATGGGACGCACCTTAAGGGCGCCCATTTTAAAACTGGGTGTCAACTGCATGGCTGCGATCTCGAACGAGAAAGTGAGCTGCACGGATGTTTGCATCGCGGCAGGTGGTTGTTGCGGTTTGGCCATCGGCGGGGCCGGGGCTTTGTTTACGGGAGCGGTTGGGGTTTGAGTTGTTTCAGGCATGATTGCTGGTGTTGTTGTTTGCGGAAATACAGATTCTTCGGAAGCGACCCTTGGTAGATCAGAGGGCAAGGTGGCAGCGCGTGCAAGCACTGGTGTGGGAATCACGGGTGAAACTGTTTCGTCGGGCAGCGGTTGTTCAAGGCTCACCGATTCAACGGGAAGCTCGGTCAATCCTGTCATGGCGGGCAATTCGATTTCTGCAGCTTGCTGTATCTCAGCGGGTACCTCCTCAAACGACGAGGTTTCTTTCGCGCCGTCGAATGCATCGCTCGCCTCTTGTGTGGGCCACGTAATTTCCTCAATGCTTTCGGGAATCGCAGGAATTGCTTGTGGCTCCGCTGCAGCGGTGACTTCGGTCAATTCATTGATCGCTGAAACCCCGGCCATCTCAGCCGTCTCGGTAGTGTCTGTATGCAAGCTCTCCCCGTTCTCTGCCGCAGGTTCGAGAATTGGTCCCACGGATGATTCAGGCTTTGATTCAACGAGCGACACCTCGCGATCTTGCGCTCCCATCTGATAGGCCAACTCTCGTGACGGCTTTACTTTGAGGCTTTTGGTCAGATTAAAACCATCACTAAGGTTGCCCGAAGGAACAGCGCCTTGTCGCAATGACGGTTTCGACGCCTTTAATTGCAGCGAAATCTGACGCGGCCCTCCGACAAAGCCGTTGCTCTGTAAAGTTTTCTTTTGCGGCATTGCCGACGTTCTGGGCTTAAACAGCGCAGGCGCGGCGGCAGAGGTTGTCCGTGAATACCTTGGGACATTGAAGGCATAACCACGACGAAGCGAAGGCACGGTCACCCAGGCGAGTATGAGCAACCCCGCTAGAAGAAGTCCTCCGACAACCCACATTCTGGTTCTTGCCAGAACGCCGGACGGCGCAGATTTGGCAGCAACAACTTCTACAACGGGACTCGCGGAAGCGCTCGTTTGAGCGACGGCCGGCTGATCATTTTGTTCCGTGGAAACAGGTGAAGTCTGCGGCGATTCAGCGGGCGCGGCCGCGGCAGCGGCCGTCGAATCGCTGCCACCTGCTGGCAATGCCGAGGTCGGCTGCTGGTCGGGCTGAGCGCCGGTTCCCGACGCCGAGTCATTCGACGAGGAAATCGAAGGTTGGCCGGTGGTTGATCCGGCGCCGGCAATATCCAGTCCCGCACTGGGTGCGGTCATCGTTGAGCTCAAAGCCAGCCCTTCACTTTTCGACGTCTCACTTTGGCTGTTTGCAGCAAAGACCTTGTCCGGAATAGGACTCGGCTCGACTGCTGGACTCCCCTCAGCCTGGGCGGTGTCGAACGCGGGTGTCGGCATGCTCTCTGCCGGAGGCCTTTGCATCCAACCAGCATCGTAAAAAGCGTCGGCAAAAACGCTGTTTAGTGGTGCCGAATAAATCTTATTGGCTGAAGCAGTCCAATCGGCGGCCTTCTCTGAATTGTTGTGTTGAAATTCCCAAGCGGCCTGAGCGTAGTACAATGCCGGGGTGTCCCCGGTAAATTGGAACTCGTCCATCATTGCATGTGCGCGGCTCTCTTTTCCTTCGAGCAAAAGCGTCATGTAAATCTTGAATTTGATGAGCTCTGCCGCCTGATTCTTATCGCCTCCTGGCGTGCGCTTGTACAAGGACTCGAAACGGTCTCGCGCTTTCGCGTACTCCTTTTTCTTAAAGGGAATTTGCGCCAGATTGTATTGTGCCTCGCGAAGTTTCGGATCCAGCTTCGCTGCTTTCTTGAATGCCGCTTCGGCCTGGTCGAACTGCTCCTGCTGCATCAGAATCTCGCCGCGTAAATTAATCGTCGCGGCCTGGTTCGGGTCTGCCTGGTCCGCTTCATCGACCAGTTTCAGAGCTGCCGCCAAATCGCGCTGCCGCAGCGCCTGCTGTGCCTCCTCAAACTTTGCGCGGGCGGTGGCCTTCGATTTTTCCGAGCGCTCAGCAGCCGTCATCAGCGGCAACGAAGGCCGCGCTTCGCCGACGGGCTTTTCCAACCATCCAACTTCGTAAAGCGATTCGGCAAAAAGTTTATTCAGTTGCGGCGAAAAATTCTTTTCCGCGGCACTGATCCAATCTTTCGCTTCCTTCTGATTCTTTTGTCGCAGCGCGACGGCTGCCTTCACGTAGTTAACCGCCGGCGTATCAGGCGATAGCTCCAACTTGGCCTGAATGGAATCGACCATGTTGTCTTTCCCCTCCAGAAGATACGTGAGCAGGATTTTGTATTGGATCAGCTGCGAAGCTTCTTTTGCGAGATCGGATTCACCGCTCGAAAGAAGTTGCTCGAAGCGATTCCGCGCTTCGGCCCAATCCTTTTTAAGAAATGGGATCTCCGCCATGTTGAAGCGCGCGTTCCAAAACTTAGGATCGATTCGGGAAGCATCCTGGAGAGCTGCTTCTGCCTGATCGTATTTGCCCTGGCGCATCAGGATCACGCCGCGCAAGTTCTTTGACGCAGCAAGATCAGGCTGGCGAGCATCTATGGCATCGAGTTGTTTGAGTGCTTCCGCAAATTTGTTCGAATCAAACGCGCGGAACGCAGCGTTGTACATTTCCTCCAGCTCAGCTTTCGTCGGGGCGACATTTTCCGCTCCAAACGAATCTGCGGCGAATAACCTAAGCACCATCGCGGCGAGCGCCGCCATCCCCCAGACTCTCATGAAGTAGCGATTGAAACCCTATTCAGCGTGTCTGACAAGTGGAAAGTTGCTGCAGGCGACCGATTTTTCGGCTCCCTTCGGAAAAATCGATACGCGAAAAATAGTAAGGGCGCCACCACGCTGCCCGCCATAAATCAGTCATTGAGGTTCCCCACAATCCGTAATCCTTCCAAGGTAAGGTTTGGATGAACCACGCCGATCTCGGGCGATCTTCGCGCGATCAGGCGCGCGTATCCGCCAGTCGCCACGACGTGAACCTTTTTACGCGGAAACTGCTCTGCTGTAATTTGCGCCAGAATTTCGCGAACCAATCCGCGATAGCCGAAGACGGCCCCCGAAAGCATCGCCTGAATTGTCGATTTGCCGATCGCGCGTCGCGGTTCTTTCAATGAAAGCTCCGGCAAAAGCGCTGTTCGCTGATAAAGGAAATTAGTCATCGCTTCGAGCCCTGGCGCAATCACGCCGCCGATGTAGGCCCCGCGCTCTGACACGATATCAAAGGTCACCGCCGTGCCGAAATCCACCACGATCGCGGGACAACCGTAAAGTGCTGTGACGGCCGCAGCGTTCGCCAGCCGGTCCGCGCCAATCGATCGCGGCTTAGGATAATCAATCTCGACGCCAAGTTTCAGCTTCCAGTTCAGCCAGAGCACCTTCGTTTTTCCCACGGCTTTCAGAATTGCTGAGTCCTTCGGGGGCACTACCGAGGAGACGATCACCTTCCTCACATTTCGTTTTCCGAGAAATCCGGAGATTACGCCACTTGAAAGGCTGGCAGTAACGATCCGCGTCGGCGCGAAGACTCGGGTTGTAGACGCAAATGCAAATTTTGCGTATGAATTGCTGATATCGACTAACAGGTAATCGGAGCCGCCCGCCACGATCAAGATGCAGACACCTAACGCGATGTGCCGTCAAGCGTCCCATTCATTCAAGGAATATGCCGGGACGCCGGTTCCTGCTTGCTTGCGACTCACTTTCGCAACGCTTAGCGTCGCATTGTGAGAAAACTCATGCACCGTCCGCGTCGTTTGCGGCGTTCATCTGCTCTGCGAAACCTCGTGCGCGAGACACACTTGAACGCCCATAACTTCGTTTTGCCGCTGTTTGTAAGTGAAAAGGTGCAGCAGCGCAGGCCGATCGCCAGCATGCCAGGGGTTTTTCAGTTGTCTGTAAAAGAAGCTGCCGATGAAGCGCAAGCCGCTCAGGACCTGGGGCTTCAAGCCCTTCTACTCTTCGGAATTCCCAAACAAAAAGACGAACAAGCTAGTGGCGCCTACGCTGAAAACGGAATCGTCCAGGAAGCGCTGCGAGCCATTAAATCAAAATGCCCGGATCTTGTCACTATTAGTGATGTCTGCCTGTGCGAATATATGAGCCATGGTCATTGTGGTGTGATACGCATCGACGGAGATCGTTTCCATGTTCTCAACGACGAGACTGTCGAGTTGCTAGTGAGGACGGCGCTCTCTCACGCCGAGGCTGGCGCGGATATCGTGGCACCGAGCGACATGATGGACGGCCGCGTTGGTGCAATTCGCGCAGCGCTCGATGCCACAGGATTCGATCAAACTGCAATTATGAGCTATGCGGCCAAATTCGCATCGGCTTTCTACGGGCCATTCCGCGAGGCTGCCGAGAGCCCGCCGCAGTTCGGCGATCGCCGCTCTTATCAGATGGATTTTGCCAACGCAAAGGAAGCCTTGCGTGAGGTAGCGCTGGATGTCGACGAAGGAGCGGACATCGTGATGATAAAACCTGCGTTGCCCTACATGGACATTTTGTGGCGTGTTCGTGAGCGATTTGGAAAACCGACTGCCGTTTATCATGTGAGCGGCGAGTATGCGATGGTCAAGAGCGCCGTCGAGAAAGGCCTTCTGAACGAGCGCGATGCCGTTCTCGAGATCATGACTGCGCTTAAGCGAGCAGGGGCAGATATCATTGTCACCTATTGGGCACGCGAACTCGCGAGATGGCTGCGGGAATAAAACGGGCGCACGGCGAAACTGAGAGACACGCCCGGCTGAAGCGGCTGGCGTTTTTATGGGCGCAGACCCAGGGCTATTCGGCGTGTGCAATGGAAGTGAGCCTCCCAAAATGCCGGTATCGTGCCGACGTTGCTGCATATCGCCTGACGCCTAAGAGGGTTGGATCCACGGCGATTTTTGAGTGTAAACAGGCACTTTGCGATTTGCGGCGAGATAATTGCCAGAGCGATGATGCCCGCCAGCAACTCGAGACGATTTGCCAACGCCGCCAGCTTCTCGAAAGGCGCCTCCGCGCGCACTATCCGAACCTGCGGAACGGTGATTCCCTATTTCCCGAATTCGACTTGCATGATTTCACCGCGATCGGTCACCGTGGTTACGCGCGAATTTTGCGTGAGCTGCGTGCCTTGCAGCATCGTCTCTATGATTGCACCAAGTTCGACAAATTACTTCGCTATCGTTGCGCGAATTTGTATTTCCTCGTTCTACCTGACTATTTATTCCGCGATTCGGAGATTCCTGTCAGCTGGGGCGCTCTTGTCGAAGCCGACGGTGCGCTCAAGCTCCTCCGTAAACCGATCTGGCACGAAACGACGGCAGAGTATCATGTTCGGCTTTTGCACCGAATCGCCCTGGCTGGGACACGCGCAATTAATCAAAAATTAAAAATCACATTCGACGAGATTGTCGCCGCGGAACGTTATCGATCCTGTTAAATTAGCCACCGGGCGCTCGGAGGGACACGCTCTATCAACGGACAGCGAGTCGTCACGCCCAGGTAGAGCGGGCAGTCCTCTGCACGCCGCTTTCCGGGTTCCGGCCAAGGCGCGCACGGAGTGACGCGCCCTACCCATACTAATTCCCATCGTTTCCCTGGGAAATCGGCACCAGCAAATTGTGCCCGGTCATCGCCTTCGGTTGTGGCAGTCCAAGCAAAAACAAAAGAGTCGGCGCCACGTCGGCCAGAATTCCGTCTTCGCACCGAAATCGTGCAGCATCGTTGGCCACGTAAATGAAATGTACAAGGTTGCTGGTGTGCGCTGTATTGGGCGAACCATCAGAGTTGCGCATCTGCTCGCAATTGCCATGGTCGGCAGTCACAATGGCTTTGCCGTCAAGCTCGAGAAATTTCGGAATAATTCGCGCCATGCATTTGTCTACCCTCTCTACGGCTTTGATTCCCGCTTTGACAACGCCGCTGTGGCCGACCATGTCGGCATTGGCGAAATTGAGTATGATCAGATCGTAGTTCGCCATCCCCGAGAGTAATTCCTCAGTAACTTCGAACGCGCTCATTTCCGGTTTTAAATCGTAGGTCGCGACCTTTGGCGAAGGAATCAATTTGCGGTCTTCTCCTGGAAATGGCTTCTCGATGCCTCCGTTAAAAAAATAGGTGACATGCGCGTACTTTTCCGTCTCGGCGATGCGCAATTGTCGTTTGCCGGCGGCGCTGACGATCTCACCCAGGATGTCGGCAAGCTTTTGCGGCGCAAAAATAAACGGCGAAGAATAAGTCACGTCATATTGTGTCAGCGTGACGAACTCCACTTGCGGCCAGACCTCGCGGTCGAAGCCATCGAAATTCTTCAGCAAAAATGCCTGCGACAATTGACGCGCCCGGTCGGCGCGAAAGTTGAAAAACAGAACCACGTCGCCATTACGCACCCGCTGTTCGTTTGCGTGAGAAAAAATCAATGGCGGCATGAACTCATCCGTTTTGCCGTTTCTATATTGCTGATCCACTGCCGCCCAGGGCGAGGATTTGCAGATTTCGCCGCGACCGAGAACAACGGCGTCCCACGCTTTTTTGGTGCGGTCCCAACGCCGATCGCGATCCATCGCAAAATACCTGCCTACCACCGTGACAATTTGCCCGCCGCTTTTCTCAAGTTCTTTCTCGCAAATTTTCAAATAAGTGGCGCCACCGGTGGGCGACGTGTCGCGCCCGTCGGTGAACGCGTGAACGAAAATCTTCGCAACGCCTGCATCATGTGCCGCGTTCGCAAGAGCGATCATATGCGAATAATGACTGTGCACACCGCCGTCTGAAACCAGTCCAAGCAAATGCAGCCGGTGGCCGCGTGCTCTGGCAAACGTTTCCTGCAAAACCCGGTTGCGCGTCAATTCGCCCTCCTTAATTGCCTTATTAATTCGCGTCAGATCCTGGTAAACGATTCGACCAGCTCCCAGATTTAGGTGGCCGACTTCAGAGTTGCCCATTTGTCCTTCCGGCAGACCGACGTCGCCTCCGCTTGCGCTCAACTTGGAGCCTGGATAATCCCGGTAGAGCTTGTCGTGAAATGGAGTCGAAGCGAGAAGAGTTGCGTCGCCATTTTCCTCGCGCTTGTCCCGGCCGCCCGGATTAATGCCCCAGCCGTCACGAATGATAAGCATTACCGGACCAGCCATACGTCGCGCACTTTGCCGATGAATGAGAAGAACGACAAGCGGTTCTTTCTTCAATCGAGAACTGCTGGTACGGCGAATAAATTGACACTCCCATGTGTCATCAAGATCGTCTCAGCCCCCTCCGTCTTCTGTTTGTAGCTTCATTTGCGGCAGTCGTAGACCGCCGCTACAGGGAAGGTGATGAAGTGGCGTAACCAGTTGCTGGCGCTTTTTTGTCTCCTCGCCTTTGCTGGAATTGGCGTTCTTTATTTTCAACACTGGGTGATCCGGAAGCCTTTCGGAATTATATTGTTTGTTGGAGAAGGCCTTTCCCCTGCTCGGATTGCCCCAACCCGCGCCTATGCTGCTGGCGCTGGCACGCGCCTGAATGTGGACTCAATGGCTCATGCCGCTTTGGTCATGAATTATTCAAAGGATTTCGCAGCCCCCGACCAGGCAGCTGCCGCAACGGCAATTGCGACTGGTGAGAGAGTGGCAAACCGCGCCATTGCGATCAATGTCGACGGGAAAGCGATCAGGAGCATCGTTGAATTGGCCCGGGAATACGGGCGCGCCACGGGACTCGTAACGGATGCAAAGCTTACTGACCCTACCAGCGCGGCCTTTTATGCCCATCCCGCTGAGTCGAGCGATGCCGAGAAAATCGCAGCTGAGTTTGTGGATCGTGGAAATATCGACATCGCAATGGGCGGCGGCGCGGCGCAATTTCTTCCAACCAGAAAAGGCGGAGAGAGGCAGGATACTCGCGATCTCCTACTCGAACTCCGTGGCAATGGGTTCGATATTGTTCGAACCCGAGCCGAACTGGACGCGGTTCCCGCGTGGCGCCGTCCGAAACTGGTCGGCGTTTTTAGTAAAGAAGACCTCGCGTTTGTGAACCAGGTAGAAGAAAGAAGTCAGCAGCCGAGCCTCTCGGATATGGTGCGGCGAGCAATCCAATTACTCCAGTACAACGTCGGCGGCTATCTGCTGGTGGTTGATGCGGGACTAATGCGAAAAGCAGCACAGGAAAACAATGGGGAAAGGACCCTCGGCCAGACGGTCGAACTGGACCGTGCAGTCGGCGTTGCACGAAGTTACGGAGGAGAAAAATCGACAATTGTAGTCTGCGGCGATGTAGCGATCGGGGGACTGAACTTGAATGGATTTCCTTTTCGTAAAGATAGCGGCATTGCCCTCTTAGGCTTTAATTCTGCCGGTCAGCCTTGGATTACCTGGGCGACCGGACCGAATGGCGATAAATCGTACGGAGCGGCGAAAATACCCGGTAAACAGGACGAAAATCCGAGCAAACAACCTCAGGCGGAACAGCCGGAGCCAGCCACATTTTACACGAAATCTGCACTGGTCACTGTTGAAGACGTAGTCGCGTTTGGCAATGGCCCCGGGACAGATGCTCTGACAGGAGTAGTGGAGAGCCCAAAAGTGTTCGAGATTCTGCGCGATGAACTCTAACGGCCTTGACCGCGTTAAGGCTTAAATCATTGAACCGTTGGATCGTTCGTTTTATCCCCGCCTGAGGCGGGTAACGAATCGCGAGTCACTTGACTTACCTATGCCGTCGTTATTTCGCCATTTCGCGATAAGGCAACCCCAACTCATAGAGCGCGATCTCTTGCTGAAGCTCGGTCGCTAACGAATCATCGCGCTGACTCTGCCCCAGCTGCATCGCAGCGTGGGCGGTTTCGATCGCTTTTCCAAATTGGCCGGCCTCCGCATACGCCGCTGCCAACGTGCGGAGCACAAGCACATTGGTGCCTCCGGAAAGCTGGTCAGCTTGCTGGGCAAATTGAATCGCCCTGGCTCCGTTTCGCAATGATGCGTTGGAACCTGCGGCTAGCAACCACGCCAGATTATTCAGGGCGGAAATGGATTGAGGAGAAATCTCCAACGCCTTTTCGTAGTGTTGGATGGCTTCGGCCCATTGACCTTTTTCATCAAGAGCAATGGCCAAGACCGTGTGACAGTCTGCGTTATTAGGCTGGATCAACAAGGCAGCCCGGGAATGCTCAATTGCAGCATCGAGCTTCCCTTTCTCAAGCAGAGCATGGCCGAGACCATAACGGGCAAAAAAGTAATCGGGACGTATTGCCACCGCTTTTTGATAGTGAGCGATCGCGTCGTCGGTTCGTTTCTTTTGAAGAAGAGCATTGGCGAACGCCACGTGAGCATCTGGATCGTTTGGCTCCATCCTGACCGCTTTGTCGCAATAGAAAATTGCCTCGTCCACTTGGCCTTTGCCCAGAAGGGCGGTGCCAAGATTGTAATCGGCATCCCAAAAGTCAGGCTGCATTTCGAGCGTCCTCCGGTAATGACGAATCGCCTCGTCAAGCTGGCCTTTCTCGAATAGCACCATGCCCAAATTGTTGTGAGCCATCCAGCAACCGGAATTTCTGGCCAGAGTCGTGCGCCAGAGCGTGTCGATGTCGCCATACATTGCAGCTTGTCGCCATGTCAGTGTTGCCAACACTGCCACCACACAGAGCGCCGTGCTTAAGATTAAGGCGCGACCGCTCTTAAACGTGTCGGCCAAATTGGCCAGACCAGCAGACGCCAAGGCAATCGGACCAATACAGGCGAGGTATTGATAATGATCGGCTACAAACGTGTAGCGAAATGTGTAAAGCATGATGAACCCCAGCACCGGGCTCAGGGTCACAACGAAAAATCCTGCCGCGACCTCGACGCTGCGCCCCCAATATCGACGCAGAAAATAGAGAGCTCCGCATGCTATAACTCCCGCTAACAGCCACGCATAGTTGAGCAGATGAGTCGGCGCGATATCCCATCGCGGATAAATAAATGTCAGATTAGATGGCCAGATGAGTTTGCTGAGATAAAACCAAACGGCACGGCTAGCGACGAGAACTCGTTCGATTGGGCTCAGGAACGTAAAAACGGCACGACTCGTCCCCTGGTGGTACCGCTCCCACCACATCGCCAACATGCCCATGGCGATGCCAAGGACAAGAAAGGGAATGATCTGGAAAACTCGCTTCCAACGGATAGGCGTCCTCTGCAACCACAGAATTAAGAATAATGCCGCAGGCAGCGTGCAGGCCGTTGTCTTCGCCGACAGTGCCAGTAGATAAAGGATCAGGGCGAGTCCATAAAACAGCCAGGGCCGTTTCGTCCTTCCGTCAACGAATGCAATCCAGGCAAGTAGCGCGAGCAAAAAGAAAAAGCCCATGAGCACATTTTTCCGTTCCGTGATCCAAGCGACTGATTCCACCTGCACGGGGTGCAGAGCAAAAATTGCTCCAGCCAGCCACGCTCCTGGTACCTTTAACCGCGCCAGGACCAACCACACCAGAAGGGCGTTGGCGACATGCAGGAGGAGATTCACCCAATGATATCCAGTTGGATCGAGGCCCCAAATGGCGTGCTCGACGCGAAAAGTTGCATAAACCAGCGGGAAATACTGCGAAGGGGAATCGAGCGAGAACCAGATTCGCCGCAGACCATCAGGCGCCGTTAGCAGCTCATTGTTGGTGATGTAAACGTCGTCGTCCCAAAGGAAACCTCCGTTCCATGCAGGCCGATACGCAAAGATCGTCACAACCGCCAACACAAGAGCAAAAACGAACGCGCGACGCCGAGAAGGAAAAAAGGGCTCGGCGATTTGACGCATAAACTAGGGGCGAGTCACGCGAATCAACGGAAAATGGGCTCCTCCCGCGTCGAAGTTTTGTGGAGACGGAAAACTCCCAGGGATGTTAGGAGCGGGCGAATTTCAAATGCCCGAGTTGCAACGTCCGGTTTCTCGTCGAAATAGCAGCTTTTGTGACTCATAAGATTGACGATAGCCGCAAGGCCCTTGGCGCTGGGTGGTGGATTCTGGCCGTAATCGTTTTTGGCCTCGTTATTGCCATCAGAATTCGACTCCTTGGAGTTCCACTTGAGCGCGACGAAGGCGAATACGCTTATGCCGGACAACTCATTTTGCAAGGTGTTCCACCATACGCGCTCGCTTACAACATGAAGTTCCCGGGCACTTATGCAGCCTACGCCGCAATCATGTCGATCTTTGGACAAACGATAACCGGAATCCATTTGGGACTGCTTCTTGTTAACGCAGCTACGATCATTTTGATCTTTTTACTGGGCCGCCGACTTGTGAATTCTGTCGTGGGACTTACCGCAGGAATGAGCTATGCCGTGCTCGCTGTAAGCCCCTCCGTGCTGGGGTTTGCTGGCCACGCCACACATTTTGTGTTGCTCCCGGTGCTTGGCGGAACATGGCTTCTGCTCAAAGCCAGAGATCGGCAAGCTTATGGATGCCTATTCACAAGTGGGTTGCTCTTCGGCCTTGGAGTGTTAATGAAGCAGCCGGCTGTTTTCTTTGCTCTATTTGGAGCGATTTATCTCGTCTCCAACAATCTTCACCGTCGGTTCCGCCTTGAAAAAATTCTTCTGCGAACCCTGATTTTCAGCGCCGGTGTAATTCTTCCCCTGGGAATTACTTGCCTGCTTCTCTGGCGCATCGGCGTGTTCGACAGGTTTTGGTTTTGGACAATCGATTACGCGCGCCAGTACGGCAGCGTCGTTCCCTTCAGTCAAGCGCCGCGAATTTTCTTCTACAGCGTAAAAGAAGTCCTCGTTGCCGGCTGGCCGATCTGGGCACTGGCTGCAATCGGACTCGTTGCGGGTTTGTGGGAGCAACGAACACGTCCCATCGCACCTTTTCTGTTGGGCTTCCTTTTGTGCTCTGCATTGGCGCTATGCCCGGGATTCTATTTTCGATTGCACTATTTCATCTTGGTGCTTCCGGCTGTTTCGCTACTCGCGGGCGTTGCCATCAGCAGATTGTCAGATCTCAGTGCAGATCGATTAATCGTAGTGCGATTTATCCCCATGTTAATCCTGGGATTTGCTCTTGTTTGGCCGATTCTTGCCGAACGAAAGTTCTTTTTTGAAGCATCGTCAGCCGATGCGTCTCGAATGATTTATCCAGAGAGTCCCTTCGCGGAATCCATCAGAATTGCGGAATATCTGCGAGAACATACAACTCGAAATGACACGATCGCCGTGCTGGGTTCCGAGCCGCAGATTTATCTTTATTCCGACCGGCATTCCGCAACCGGCTACATTTACACTTACAGCCTTATGGAACCCCAGAAGTATGCAACTCAAATGCAGCAAGAAATGATTCGGGAGGTTGAACGTGCCCGTCCCAAATTTCTTATCTCCGTGGTGATGCCGGATTCGTGGCTGGAACGGCCGGAATCTGAGCGGTTGATTTTCAACTGGGCTAATCAATATGCAGCGCAAAACTATACCGTTGTGGGGTTCGTGAACATGGTGTCACCAGACAAGACAGATTATTATTTTGATAACGTGCCGCAATCAGTGCCACAGCTCGGAAAATACATTTTGATCTACCAGAGGAAGTCCTAAAGAAATGACGAAGCCGGTCTGCAACCCGCTTGTATTTGGGTTTCGTCATTCCTTTGACATACGGCATTTCTCATTTGTCGTTTCTTGAAGATGCAGACAACACCGAACCGCTGCTGGCTATCCGTCGGCATCTGTCTTTCTCTCGCTGTGCTTACCTGGGTTGTTTTTAGCCAAACGCTCTGGCACGACTTCATTAACTACGATGATCCGCGTTACGTTTATGAGAACACGAAAATAACAGGTGGTCTTAGCATCAGCGGTATTGCCTGGGCATTTACACATATCCACTCCCTGAACTGGCATCCGCTGACGACCATTTCGCACATGCTCGACTGCCAGCTATATGGGTTGAAGGCAGGATGGCATCATTTTACAAATGTCCTCCTCCATACCCTGGCGGCGATGCTCCTTTTTCTAGCGCTGCAACAGATGACCGGAGCGGTTTGGCGAAGCGCTTTTGTTGCGGCGGTGTTCGCAATTCATCCGTTGCGTGTCGAATCGGTTGCCTGGATTGCGGAACGAAAGGATGTGCTGAGCGGTGTCTTCTTCATGCTGACATTGCTCGCCTACGTGAATTATGTGCGTGTACCTCGGGTCAGACGTTATCTGGTTGTGGTATTCCTGTTCGCCTGCGGACTCATGTCTAAGCCGATGCTGGTCACATTGCCATTTGTGCTCTTGCTTCTCGACTACTGGCCTCTCAATAGAATCAAAGGTCAATTGTGGAAGCGTGTCGGGGAGAAAATCCCGTTGATCGTGCTGTCGGCTGTTTCAAGTGTCATTACGTTTCTTGTTCAGAAAGGCGCGGTCGGCCAGACCGAGGAGTTGCCGATATTCGAACGAATCAACAACGCTGTGGTCAGCTATGTCCTCTACATCTGGCAGATGCTCTGGCCGGTGAACCTCGCAGTGTTCTACCCGCATCCGGAGAACCGGCTACCCCTTTGGGAAATCGCCTGCTGTCTCCTCGTTCTAATGTGTATCACGGTGGCAGCTATTGCTCTGCGAACACGTCGACCGTACCTGCTTACAGGTTGGTTGTGGTATCTGGGAATGCTTGTCCCGGTGATCGGACTGGTGCAAGTAGGATGGCAGGGCCGCGCTGATCGATACACGTATTTACCTCAAATTGGCCTGTACATAGCAGCTACCTGGGCGGTGGTTGACTTGACCGTTTTGTATCGATATCGACGCGCAACTTTGAGCACTGCTGCAATACTTGTCATCGGCGCTTTGACCTTGTGCGCATGGGTTCAGACCTCGTATTGGCGCGATAGCGAAACACTGTTTAGGCATGCGCTTGCAGTAACGGTCAACAATGATGTTGCTGAAAATAACCTCGGCATCGTCTTTTTGCGGCAGGGTAAAGTGGATGAGGCTATTTCGCTTCTGCAAGCGGCCGTGGATCTTCGGCCAGACAACAGCCCCGCCCATGAGAATCTGGCAAAGGCTCTTCTCCAAAAAGGTCAAGTGGCCGATGCGTTGATTCACTACCGTAAATTACTCCAACTACAACCCGATAACATAGAGGTCCACAACATCGTAGGCACGGTTCTTACCCAGCAAGATCGTGTTGCTGAGGGTGTCGAAGAATGGGAGAAGGTATTGGCGATTCAACCCGACAACGGGAATGCAATGAGCAATCTTGCGTGGGTATTTGCAACGTCCCCAGACCAGTCTCTTCGAGATGGACCAAAAGCGGTTCGACTGGCGGAGCAAGCCCTACGCCTCTCCGGAGGCAGAATCCCGATACTTTTCCGCACGTTGGCAGCAGCTTATGCCGAAAGTGGCGAGTTTTCGAAGGCAATTCAGGCTGCGCAGCTCGGGATTGAACTGGCCAATAGCCAGGGAAACCCGGGACTGGCTACCGAACTCGAAGGCAACATTGCACTCTACCAAGAGCAAAAGCCGTTGCGAGACCCTAGTTTAACAAATGGCAATTCGCCGCCTCACAGCGAATAACAAAAAGCGCCGAACCAACGAGCGACGAGGTAATCCAGACCGAGCTGCGCGCTCTCGTAGTATCACTGTCATTATCTACCTGTTGCTTGCCGGAATTAGTCTGGCGATATTTGCCCAAACAATACGTTATGAGTTCGTCAATTTCGATGACGACCTATACGTCTACAATGCTCCGGGTATTCAGGCAGGACTAACCATAAAAGGGATGGGTCATGCGTTTATCAGCCAGCACGCACGCAACTGGCATCCGTTAACGACTCTGTCGCACATGCTGGACTGCCAACTATACAGCCTGAACGCTGGCGGTCATCATGCGACCAATATTATCTTGCACACGATCGCGGTGCTTCTGCTGTTTCAGGTGTTGCGGCAAATGACTGGAGCAGTATGGAAGAGCGCGATTGTGGCAGCATTATTTGCGGTGCATCCCTTGCATGTCGAATCCGTGGCATGGATAAGCGAGCGAAAAGACGTTCTTAGCGCTGTCTTCTTCTTATTCATGCTGGGCGCATACGGTCGTTACGCACACGCACCTTCCACAACGCGGTATCTGGCGGTCGTTGTGCTCTACGCAGCGGGGCTCATGTCCAAGCCAATGCTGGTAAGCGTCCCCATCGTCCTTCTCCTTCTTGATTACTGGCCACTACGCCGTCTTGAACAACCCTCCTTAACAACGGGGAAGAGGAAAATCGCGCAGTCTGGTAATCAAGGAGACGTAATACGACGCCTCCTTCTGGAAAAAATCCCGTTGCTCATTCTTTCCATAGGCGCCTGCACGGTCACATATATCCTGCAAAAGCGCGCGGCTGGCGCGATCCCCCCGTTGCCGCTTCTCTGGCGAGTGCAAAACGCGTTCGCCAGTTACGCGATTTACGTGTGGAAAACGTTATGGCCGACAGACCTTGCGGTTTTCTATCCTCACCCAAATGACACTCTAGCAATTTGGAAAGTCATTTCCGCGATCGTATTCCTGCTGGCCATCACTGGGTCAGCCATCGTTTTCCGAAAACAACGACCTTATCTGTTCACCGGATGGTTCTGGTATCTTGTTATGCTCCTTCCGGTAATTGGCCTCGTCCAAGTCGGAGAACAAGGTCATGCAGATCGTTATACCTACCTCCCACATATCGGGCTGTTTGTACTCGCAGTTTGGCTTGCTGCTGATGTGATTGGAGTCCGCCGATCCAGGTCACAGTTTGCCGTAGCTGCCGCGGTCGTGATAACAATCATCGCTGCTCTGGCATGGGGGGCATTTGTTCAGACTTCTAATTGGCGCAATAGCGAGACTCTTTGGAGCCATGCTCTTGCCGTAACTCATAACAACGACGTTGCCCACAATAATCTCGGGTACTTGTGTGGCGACCGCGGCGAGCTAGACAAAGCGATCTCGCATTTTGAGACTGCCGCGAGGATTAGGTCTGGCAAGCGGGACGCCCACTACGATCTGGGTTCAGCTTTTGTGCAAATGAATCTCGCTGACGATCTCGCCAGAAAAGGGCGATCCGACGAAGCGATGGTCCATTACGAGGAGGCAATCAAATTGCAGCCAGACTATGCAGACGCCTATTACAACCGCGGTAACGTTCTTTTTGCACAAGGTCGCACCGACGAAGCGATCGTTGACTGGGAGAAAACGCTTCAGATACAGCCCAACGACGCTGATGCCTACACCGGCCTTGGTAACGCTCTTTTGCGGAAGGGTTCACTACGGGAGGCAATCGCCAATTACGAAAAAGCGTTGGCATTAGCTCCCGAGGATCCCCACTCTCGCATTAATGTTGCCTGGGTGCTTGCGACAGCTTCTGATGCATCAATCCGCGACGGCGCCAAGGCAGTCGAGTTCGCCAGGAAAGCAGTGGAGCTTTCAAATACTGAAGACCCAAAGTTTCTCCGAGCGCTGGCTGCCGCGTATGCGGAGGCCGGCCGGTTCTCAGAGGCGATCGAAGCGGCTCAACGAGGTATGACGATAGCTACCAGGCAAAGCAATCTCGAGGTTGCGCACCTTCTTGAAGGCGACATCGCTCTCTACCAGATAGGTCTTCCCCTCCGTCAAATGTCTCCCGGGAAATAACAGAAGCCGACCAGCCAGGTGGAGCGCTGGCCCCTATACGTTTTCCACGGCA
>Ga0184605_10000163_pt1 | contig 19104 bp, 16 predicted proteins | sample PLM0_30_coex_FD_132995 | JGI IMG/M metagenome (GOLD analysis project Ga0184605, IMG submission 132995) | Groundwater sediment microbial communities from an aquifer in East River, Colorado, USA - PLM0_30_coex | ecosystem: Environmental > Terrestrial > Soil > Riparian zone | place: USA: East... | reverse complement strand
TTTGAGCGCATCAACGATCGCCCGAGTGATTTCATCCTGCACCGCGAAGACGCCCTGAAGTTCGCGTTCGTACGTTTCTGACCAAAGATGGGAACCATTCGCCGCACTCACCAACTGAGCGGTAATGCGGACACGATTGCCATCGCGCCGCACGCTTCCTTCCAGAATTGTTCGCACGCCGAGTTTTTGCGCGATTGGTCCGACGTCCACGGTTCTGCCTTTAAAGGAAAACGACGAGGTGCGCGCCACGACCCGCAGTCCTTCGGTCCTCGCAAGTGAGTTCAAAATTTCCTCGCTGATGCCATCGCAAAAATATTCCTGATCGTGCGCCTGGCTCAGATCGGCAAAGGGTAGAACAGCGATGGATTTTTCATTAGGCGATGACAGCGGAGCAGTGAAGTAAAAATGGTAGGCCAACCCAGCCGCCGCCAACATCGCGGCTGCCAATGCGAGTAATGCGACTCGCTTGTGACGTTTGATTTTCCTAAGGATAGGTCCGCCGCGCCGCGGCGGGGAGTCCTCTAAGTCCCCCTTGAGATCGCGGAGGTCGGCGAGCATCTCCTTGATCGTCTGGTAACGCTCGTCACTGTTCTTGCACAAAGCCTTTTGCAGAATGGATTGGAGTTTGACCGGAACATCCGGCAACACGTCGGATAGAGGTGGCGGCTCCGTCGTTAGGATGGAAGCGATGCAGTCGCTCGGCGTCTCGCCCCTGAAGGGCGGGATCCCACCGACCATCTCGTAGAGCACTACGCCCAGACTCCAAATGTCCGAGCGCGCGTCCGCCGTCTGCCCACGCGTCTGCTCTGGAGACATATAGTGCGCCGTGCCTAGCAGTAACCCCGGTTGTGTTTGCAACGTCGTTGTTCCTATCTCATGAGAATCCGATCCCGGATGTTGCTCGGTGAGTTTGGCAATCCCGAAGTCGAGCACCTTCGCATAGCCGTCCGGTCGCAGCATGATGTTCTCCGGTTTGATGTCGCGATGCACCACGCCGGTTTCATGCGCGGCGGCCAGCGCAGAGGCCACTTGCACGGCAATTTCCAGCGCGTCGTGCAGATTCATTCGCCCAGGCGCGAGCAAGGCGCGCAGGGTTATGCCTTCGATGAACTCAGTCGCGATGAAGTGGCGGGTTCCTTCCGCGCCGATCTCGTAAACAGTAAGAATGTTCGGATGATTCAAGGCCGAGGCAGCGCGCGCCTCGGTTTTGAACCGGCTCAACTGCGTCTCGTCCGCCGTCAAATGCTCTGGGAGAAGCTTAAGCGCAACTTTGCGCCCGAGCCGCTCGTCTCGCGCGAGATAGACTTCGCCCATCCCGCCCACACCGAGCAACGATTCGATCCGGTAATGGCCGATCGATTGACCGATCAAATCGCCCGTCGGCTCGTCAATCAAAAGTTCGGGGGCTACGGCAAAGGCCGGTGACTCGATAAAATCACCCGATCGCTCGTGAGACTTGACCATCGCCTCAACTTGTTTGCGCAAGCTGTCGTCGCCGTGACATTCTTCGCCGAGAAAGGAGGCGCGCTCTTCCGGTGAACGCGCGATGGTCGCATGATAGATGTCAGTGATTCGACCCCAGCGCCCCGGTTCCATTAACATTCTTCTCCGCTCAGCGCGGCGTAAAGCCATGCTTTCGCTGCGCTCCAGTCCCGCATCACCGTGTTGGGATGTATCTTCAGCACCTCCGCGATCTCCTCGTTACTCAGTCCGCCGAAATAGCGCATCTCGACGATTTTGCTCATGCGCGGATCGAAGGCGGCGAGATTTTCCAGCGCCTCATCCAGCGCGAGCAATTCCGCCGCCCGCGTTTCGGTTACCAAAGCTGTTTCGTCCAGAGTCACCTTCTGTGCTACGCCACCACGTTTGAGCGCATGGCGCTGGCGCGCGTGATCAACCATGATGCGCCGCATTAGCTGCGCGGCGACGGCGAAAAAGTGTGGCCGGTTTTGCCAACGCGGATGTGTCTTGTCCACAAACTGAAGATACGCCTCGTTGACCAGCGCGGTGGTTTGCAAGGTGTGTCCCTCTCCTTCGCGGCTCATGTAATAGTGCGCCAGGCGATGCAGCTCGGGCTGCACCAGCGGAATGAGCTTATCGAGCGCGGCCGCGTCTCCGCTGCTCCAGTCCACCAGAAGCTGCGTGACCTGTTGTTGCGCTGACGAGGCCGCCGCCATACGCACACCATTTTAATGCGACGGATCGTGCCGGTCGAGAACGCATTATTTTAACGCTTTCAGCGGCTCCTTGCTAGCCGTTGCACTCCATGCGCAGGAAATTCCCTGCCGAGATGGTGGGTTTGGGCCGCGGCTTCCGCTTTAGGAGATAGAAACACATTTATGCCGGTGCGAAAAGAAGACGCGCCGGACAGATGTCACAACCCAAAGAAAAGTGATGAAAACACGAACTACATTATCAATACTCTTCGCTCGCCAGTTAACAGTTCTAATTCCAGGCTCTTCTCTCCTCATGAGAAGTACTATGCTCAGAAAGATGCGTACTACTGTCTGGGTTATAATTCTGCCAATCTTATTCCTGTTGACTCGGGGGCATGCCCTGCAAGCAAAGGATCCTCCCGCCGATTTACTGCACTCCTGCCCGACGCCGCCGGACTCCTACTATCGTTTCCCGTTCGACGGAAACTCAGGATGGAAGCTGGTGAAAGGAAACTGGGACGACAAGAAGAATGGCCACGACACGAAGGACGGACAACCTCAGTCGTACTCATATGACTTTACGAATTCCGCAGGCACCGAAGGTTGGCAAGTTCGAGCAGCACGTTCCGGTCGCGTCGCCTTCGTCTACAGCTCCCAGAGTGCTAACACGCTGGACAGCATTCCGGACCCGCCCGGGTCGCGCGGAGAGGGCAACATGGTAGAAATCCGCCATTTGGACGGAAGTGCCGCTTCCTACGCCCATCTTCAAATGTCTAAGGTCTTCGTTGCCCCAGACGAGTACGTTCCACGAGGTCGAGTCATCGCTCTCGCCGGAAACACGGGTAGCTCGGGGGGTCCCCATTTGCATTTCGATGTTCACCCATCCTTCACCGACTGGGACAACTGGGTGCCCACGATGCGAATCGCCTTTCAGGACACGGAGCACATTTGCTGGCGTCCGCAGGTTGGCGACACTTTGTCCCCGGACAACCATGTGTCCGGCCTGACGTTTTCTGCTTTATTCAGCCCCGTCAGTAAGACCGCATCATTCTTGTCGGGCATGAGCTTTAGCGAATTCACTGCTGCCTGGGCTGATCTGGGGAACACCAACCCCACGCAAGACATGCTGACGTTCCATGCGTATGTGGAGGGAGGCCAGCGCCGCTTCACGGGTCTGTTTATCCCAGGGAAGGGTGGGCAAGCCTTCGTCGCAGGACTCGACTTCACTGAATTCGTCAAGGAGTGGGCCAAGCAAGGCAAGGCGAACAACGATATGATCGCGTTCCGTTCGTATCCGGAGGCCGGCGGGATCAGGTTTGCGGGGTTATTCAGGCCAGGTAGCGGCGGTCAGCGGTTCATCTCCGGCGTATCCTTTGATGACGTGGTAGCCGAATGGCGGAAGACTCCGCCGGGCGGAGGAAGTGTGGCGATGGCCGCTACCTCCGATGAGTAGACGGAGCAACGGTTCGCTGCATTGCTTGGTTATGCCTTTCGGTCGCAGCATCAAATCGCTCCGTCAGAGCACGCTGATACATCTCTAGAGCTTGAGCGGTAAATCGTATCGTCATCTAACGACCCAAACTGAGCGACCGGCGAGGCGGAAAGTAAAGCGCGAAGTCGGCTGTTACTCAATCCGCCGAGTCGGTTCGCTCCAGTGCCTGGTTAGGCGCTTTCTACGCTCGTTGGTCGACAACTAAAAGCCCTTGAGACTTTCGTTCATCGTCTCGTCATCTGAAGCTCTGTAAAGCTTGCGCAAGTCTGCCATCATTCCCTTGTCTTGGGACGGGGACACCATCTCATGCTCGAATTCATCCGCCGTAAAAAGAAAAAGTACGCCTATGCCCTCACGAGGACCATCGTAGTAGGCGTAGTATCGTTTCTGCGGACAGAAATAGAGCCGCTTGCTGCCTCTGGCCTTGAGGATTTTCCATTCGGCTCCGCCGCCGTTCGACTTCAACAATGCAGTTAGGTTCTCCTCGCTGAACGGCCGCAACAAATCGTCAGCATAGTCAAGGCGCACGGCCTTCTCTCGATCAAAGCGGATGTCAATATGGAGCGGATTCTTGGCGAACGTCATTGCACTGCACGGGCAAAAAAATTTCGCTGCCGCGATGGTGCGTTTGGGCCGCGGCTTCCGCTTTAGGAGATAGAAGCACAACTATACGGCGTCGAAAGAGGGTGCGCCGGGACAAATGTCACAACTTGGAAGAGAAAAATCATGAAAAATGCAATTCAAATGAAAAATTCAATCCCATCGATCAGAACTTCAGTTAGCCGGTCGTCCTGGCGATTTTTCACAGCGATCAGCTTTTGCTTCGCATGCGGAGCTGGAGTGCTGCGCGCGACGCCCGCTCCGACGTACAGCTTCGATACTGGCGCGGGTGCCGAGCAGATCAGTGTTGGCGGCTCGCCGGCCGATGCGAACATTGCCGCAAGCATTACGCACGTTTGTGTGACCGCCCGCGGTGCCTTTGCCTGCTACGCCAAGGGCGGCGCACTTGTGAGCCCCGGCCCCAGGCTCAGCGCACGGCCTTACGAAGCGAAGGACTTCTTCACCAAACTCGGTATTTTGGCCAATCCGATATCAAGCGGTAGCTTCGCGAAGGACGGCAGGGTCGTGTTTGACCACTACCGTAAGCGATTCTTCATGGCCTTCCAGACGCGTGAGGAACATGCACGCCTGCTCATCGCGGTCTCCAAAAGCGAGGACCCGCGCGACGGCTGGTGGACCTACGCGGACAAGGTGGAAGATGCCGCTGCCAACGGTCAGGACTACATGTGGATGGGTGTCAACGCCTCGCATCTCTTGATCTCGAACAACATGTGGAAATGTACGGGGACCTACGGGACGGACTCATGGGATTGCAAGACGTCCAAAGCAGCCACCTTCCGCACGCGCTACCTTATGTACTCGGCGGCGGAGTTGGCAGCGGGACTGCCCTATACGCGCACTGAGTGGTCGGATCCTGCGGTAAAAGGTTGGGCCGTGCCGTGCGTTCACGACTCTTACGCTACCGATGCCTTCTGGGTCCATCGCGATGATGATACTCACGTTTCGGTCTGGGCAGTTCGCAATGGACAGGTCTCGAGTCAGCAGGTCTCGATCAAGACTTCCACCGGGACAGTCAATGGGCGAGAGCTTGGAGTGACCGGGTCACACGGTGGAAACGTGGTTGACTACGGCAACATCGGCCAGGCCCCGCAAAACGCACAGTACCGCGACGGCAAGATCGTGTTCGTTTCAAACGATGGGCACACGTGGTCGGGGCAGTCTGATTCCAACAATGCCGTGCGGGTGGTGCGCATCGACGTTTCAAAGTACTTTGATGCATCTCCATCAATCAAGGTCGAGAACCAGCAGATATTCGGCCGCGCCAGCGCGGACGATCCGTCTGGCTCCATCTTCGACTATGGCTGGCCAGCCGTTGCAACTAACGCAAATGGCGATATCGTCGTCGGCTCGATCCGTTCCAACTCGACGATCTTCCCGGAGCTGCGCGCCAGTGTATGGTTCGCCGGGCAGCCTGCCATCAGCTCCAGTGTGTTGCTTCAGAAGAGCTCGTCGGCGCCAGTTCTTAGCTGCTCCGAGAAGCCCGACGACGCCACGAAGCCCTGCGTGTCGGAGTTTCACATGGCGGGGGCTTCCGCCGATCCCAGTACCAGTGGCGTCTACCTCGCGCAGGAATACGGCTCCTTCTCTCCGCCGTGGCGGATACACGTGGCCAAGATGCTTGGCCAAGTCATGCCCGATGTGATCGCGACGCAGATCCAGCCGCCAGCCACTATCGCGCACGGTACCTCAGGCACGGTCACGGTGACGGTCGTCAATCAGGGCGACGGTCCTATGTCCTCATCAGCTGGTACCCTCTACCTGTCGACCGACAGTAAGATCAGTGTCGGCGGCCCCGACCTTCCGGAAGACCCCACGCTCGCGAGCTTCTCAGTGCCCGCTCTCGCGCCTAACGAGATCAAAGACATTCCCGTGCCGTTCACCATCTCTCCGAGGCAGCCAGCAGGGAAATACTTCGTAGGGGTGGCTCTTAACCCGGGGAATTGGATCGCCGAGTACAGCGTCACCAACAACGTGAACCCCTTCTTGACCGGCGACCACGGCAACGCGCCGATAACTGTCAATTAGTTAAGCGCGAGTGTATGCTCGAGCTACAGATTTTCGTGAGAACCATTTTATCGATGTCACGCCGGTCGATTCCATTGGCTTATCTCTTTATACTTGTTAGCTGCTCGCGGCACGCTTTTGATTCTGTGATGGAGCAGGGCAAGCTGCATTTGTGTTGCCGGAAGGACGTTAAAGCCCCTGACTGCAAGTCTGAAAAACCAGGCGGCGCAAATCCAAACAGTGAGTGCGCAGCTTCCCGCAAACCTGCCCCGCAGCTAGTCGTTAATAATCAGTAGAGCTGAAGCCGAACCGCGGATAACACGGATGGTAAGCGGAATGACCTGAAGCGGCATTCTCTTCTCTTGCGCCCTTATCTTCAGTTAGCCGTGTGATCGACGTAATCCGCGGTTCTGTGAAAACTGGATGTTAGGATTGGGGGATATCTACAAAATATCTCACGCACCGTGGTGGGTTTTAAGCGGGATTTCCGCTTTAGGAGATATAAACACATTTATGAAAAATCCAATTCAACAAAAACAAGCAATCATGATTCGAATCAAGCACTCGCTCCACCGCTCGCCTTCCCGGCATTGTCTCCTCCTCATCCCGCTCGTCCTCGGGTGGTGTGCACTGTCGCCAAACGTCGCAGCCCAGTCCAGAGTAGTTACCGAGAAGCCTAAGAAGCCCACAATCAAGCTCATAGTTCCTGATCTGTGGTGCCCGAGCGGAACAGCATGTAAATTTTATAACATGCCCAACTATGATACCACGACTGGCATTCTCACCGTGGCGGTGGGCAACCAAGGAAGTGTGTCCTCCCCGAGTTGTTCTTTGCGGGTCAGGGAATTTCGCGCAGAAGAGGGCTCCGGCCCCTTCACGTTCCACAAGGACTACTGGAAAACCGTTCCAGCCCTGACTCCCGGACAACAAGTGGCAATCCCTGTCCAAGTGGCCAAATGGAGCGGCGGTTTTACTGAGGGGGGGAAGCCCATCAAGCATCCACGCAAATGGTACATTGGGGCAGATGCCAACCACCAGGTTCTTGAAGTCAATGAGACTAATAACGGCACCTCAATTACCACCTACAACTAGAAGCCTGACTTTTACCCGTCTATAAGACAGATGCGGCTATCCTTGGGTAATAGCGGAGCAGACATTTGAGCTGATCTCGAGCCCCCAACGGGATGGTGGTGGAATCCCGATGTCAGCGCGAGCGACCTCGACCAGATGGTCACCAAGAACAAGGGCCGTCGTTCGCAAGGGAAGCCGAGGGCTCCACCACAGATCAATTTATCCGAGTCATCCGCGTAATCCGCGGTTGTGAAGAAACTTGGTGCCTGGAACGGATTGACGGCGACTTTAGAAAAATATTTCTCACAGTCATGGTGGGTTCCAAGCGGGATTTCCGCTTTAGGAGGTAGAAGTACATTTAAGCCGGCATAAAAAAAATGCGCCGGACAGGTGTCACAGCTAAGAAAGAAAATTATGAAAACACGAAAGACGACAATGAAACGCATCGCAATGGTGGTAGCTGTGGCTATCGCAACCATCTGGACAATCGGGGGCGCGAGTACGGCGGAAGCTGTCATCGCGATCATTAGACAAACAGGGATGTTCAGCCTCGCGCAGGGTCAGGCCACGAGTGCTCACGTAGTCAATACTGGAGAGGAGCGCGGAACAACCTGGTGGTGTACGGTGTTCGACAGTCAGGGCAATATACTGGCGCAGTCAGACCGCCGCAGGTTAGAGCTCGGCCAGGCTTCGTCTTTTGACTTCGGGCCGCTTGGACTCGAAGAAGGCCAGCGCATGGCGATACGCGTGGAGTTGATGGTCGAAGGGGCTTCGAGAAACCATCCTGGTTTCATCGCTACACAAGAAGTGCACAACATCGGCGATGGCAAAACAACTGTGTTCTTACCGTATATTGAGCAATAGCTCGTAAGAGGAATGATATGAAGTAAGGCAGACCAGCGCGTGGAAAAGGTCCGCGGCGAGTCTGTCCCCTGCCAGACCAGGACAGTCTTGGAGTGCACGGACATGTGGCCGCTCGCCAAACCACCCCGAAAGCTTTCGGAGCTAAGTCTGTCCTCATTCGTGGGCCATTCAAAAGACTGGTTTTCGTCAAAAAGATATTTTGTGCAGTGTTGGTGGGTTTCAACTCGGATTTCCGCTTTAGGAGATAGAACCACACTCTTGCCGGAGCGAAAAGACAAGCGAGATGCCGAAACTCTGAAAGGAAATTAAAAATCATGAAAATTCGAGATATCACATTCACTACGATTCTGCTTATGCTTGCCTGCTTTGCGGTTTCGCCAAATGTGCAAGCCGTTGTCCCGGCCCCTGACGGAGGGTATGCTGGCGGCAACACGGCGGAGGGACAAAACGCCCTTTTGAGCCTTACCACTGGCACTTACAATACGGCAGTTGGACTGTATTCGCTCCTGAGTCTCACTGACGGCAGCTTCTGCACCGGTATCGGCGCTGGAACGCTCCTTGTGAACACAGCAGACCAAAATACTGCCACTGGCGCCGGGGCGCTTTTGAGTAACAGTAGTGGCAACGGCAACACGGCGGATGGAACGTTTGCCTTGTTTTTTAATACCACCGGCAACGACAACACGGCCTGTGGTCGGAACGCCCTCTTGAACAACACCACTGCCAGCGGCAACACGGCCGTTGGTAATTTTGCGCTCGGTAGCAACACCACGGGCAGCCTCAACACCGCCGTCGGAGCCGTTGTGCTTCCTAATAACACCGAAGGTAACGACAACACGGCCGTCGGTCTAAATGCACTCTTCAGCAACACTGAAGGCAGCTTCAACACGGCCATCGGTCGGGCCGCGATGGGAGGTAATACTACCGGCGCGTCCAACACAGTTGTTGGTTGGTTCGCACTCGCTGGCAACACGGCAGGCCTCAACAACACAGCCGTAGGCACAAATGCGCTTCAGGCTAACATCGGCAGCTTCAACAATGCCGTCGGTTCAAGTGCGCTCAATAGTAACACCACCGGCTTGCAAAACAGCGCCATCGGGACTAGCGCGCTCGGTGCCAACACCACAGGGAGCGCTAACACAGCCGCCGGTGGCGCTGCGCTGTTTAACAGCGCCACTGGCGACGACAACACCGCCTTGGGCTTTCGTGCCGGTTTCAATTTAACCAACGGCAGTGGGAATGTTTACATCGGCCGCGGCATGGAGGGCGTGTCCGGCGAAAACAACAGTTGCTATATACGGAGCATTTTCGGCCAAACGTCTGCCAACGGAATTCCGGTTCTCATTAACTCAGCCAATAAGCTAGGCACGACCGTTTCCTCAAAGCGTTTTAAGGAAGACATCAAGCCGATGGACAAAGCCAGCGAAGCGCTCCTGGCGCTCGAACCGGTAACCTTCCGTTACAAAAAGGAGATTGATCCGACAGGCACATCACAGTTCGGCCTTCTGGCCGAAGAAGTGGAAAAGGTCAATCCTGATTTGGTGGTCCGTGATAATGAAGGAAAGCCCTACAGCGTGCGCTACGACCAGGTGAACGCGATGTTGCTCAACGAGTTCCTCAAAGAGCACAAGAAAGTGGAGGAACAGCAAGCAACCATTGCGGAGTTGAAGTCAACAGTCGTTCAGCAACAGAAAGGTCTGGAGGCTTTCACCGCGCAACTCAAAGAGCAGGCCGCGCAACTCCAAAGGGTGAGCAACCAGATTGAAGTGAGCAGACTGGCGCCGCAAGTCGCAGCGAACAAGCCATAAAACCATTCGTGCTTTATAGCGTGTGTGGCCGGAGTCACTGACCCGGCCACAGCTGCCCCGGAGCGGCGCTTTGGAAATTCATCCTTGATCGGAATTGGAGAAAACTGCGTCAGGTTTGTATCCAGAGATTCCTCGACCCCGCTCGGAATGACAAGTTGCACAGTTGCGTTTAATTCTTCCGCGCTCACCAAGCTTCGCGCGAAGAACTTAACTTAACGGCAGCCAACTGCCTGATTGCTGTGGCAGTTTAACGCCGTTGAGTGACAGGTAGGTGTATTCCTGCAAGAGACGCTCGTAGTCGTCCAGAAGTCGCATGGCATCGTTCGGCTTAAGGCGATCGGTTTTGATGGCGTCGTCCACCTGCGCCTTGAGCAACCGCATCAGCTCCACTTTGTCCCACTGCACCATGGCAAGCACTTCGCCAATCGTGCTGCCGCCAATTACTTCTTCAATGTACCAGCCAGATTCCTCATCGGGATCAAGGAAAACGTGCACCTCGGTTACGCGGCCAAACAAATTGTGCAGGTCACCCATGATGTCCTGATATGCGCCCACCATGAAAACGCCGAGGTAATACATTTCGCCGGGGACAATGCGATGCAGCGGGATCGTATCGCGCACATCCTGCAAATCAGTGAACTTCGAGACCTTGCCGTCGGAATCGCAGGTGATGTCGACAATCATTCCGTGGCGATCTGGCGCTGTGTTAAGGCGATGAATCGGCATGATCGGAAACAATTGACCGAGCGCCCAATGATCGAGCAGCGATTGGAAAACCGAGAAATTGCAAATGTACTGATCGCCCAACGTGGTTTCGAGCTGCTTGACTTCCTCAGGAATAAAACGCAAGCCGCGATGCATATTCACGATCTGCTGCGCGAGCTGCCAATAAATCGTGTCGATCTTTGCTTTTGACTCGAGATCCAGAAGACCAAACTCGAAGTTCTGTTGCGCTTCCTCTTTGATTTGCTGGATGTCGTGCAGGCTCTCGAGACGATTGCCACGTTTGAGCCGCTGCTTCACATCGAGGATGTCGCCCACCAGTTTGTGATCTTTCTCGCTCGCAGTAACTCGCAGCTTCGGCGCCGTTTTCTCGATGGAGCTGAATGCTTCCATCACCAGCACGGAGTGATGCGCGACGATCGCGCGTCCGCCTTCATTCACAATCGCCGGATGCGGGACACCTTCGGAATCGCAAACGTCCATGATGTTCCACACGACGTCGTTGGCATATTCCTGGAGCGAATAATTTGCCGAGCTATCGAAATCGCTGCGCGAGCCATCGTAATCGACGCCAAGCCCACCGCCCACATCCAGATATCCGAGCTCATGCCCGAGCTTCGCAATCTTTGCGTAATAACGGGCGCCTTCACGCACAGCCCGCTTGATGGTCGAAATGTCCGGTACCTGCGAACCGACGTGGAAATGGATGAGTTTAAGACAATGTGCGAGGCCGGCCGCTTTCAGCATTTCGCTCGCGGCAACGAGACTTGTCGTATCGAGACCGAACTTCGCGTTTTCTCCGCCACTCGGCGCCCATTTTCCAGCGCCTTTGCTGTAAAGACGCACTCGAATTCCGATGTTCGGTTCCACGCCGACTTCCTTTGCTGCGCGGATTGTTTGCTCGAGCTCTTCGAGTTTCTCGGCAACGATGACCACCTTCTTACTGAGCTTGCAACCTAGCAGCGCGATGCGGATGAACGCTGCGTCTTTGTAGCCATTGCAAATGATGAGACTTTCGGGATCCTGGTGCATCGCCAGCGCGGCGACCAGTTCCGGCTTACTTCCGGCCTCAAGACCAAAATGAAATTGCCGGCCGGCATCGACAATTTCTTCAATAACTTCGCGCAACTGATTAACCTTAATCGGAAAAACACCGCGATACTCATTCTTGTAACCGAACTCTATTATCGCCTCTTGAAATGCGCGGTTTACCGATTCGACGCGGTGCCGAAGCAAATCCTGAAATCGGATGACCAGCGGAAAACTTAAACCGCGGTTGCGTGCTTCATTTACGACTTCCAGTATGTCAATCGTACCGCCGTTTTCCTGCAGAGGTCGGACCACGACGTTCCCGGTTGGATTGACGGTAAAATAACCGCCGCCCCAACCATCGACATTGTAGGTCGCGATCGCCGCGTCAACGTCCCACTCGTTTTTCATTTGATCAGATCGCGCGGCGAATGAATGCCGCAAAACGCATATTCAGTCAGGGTGTTCAACATGCAAGCCTCCACAATCAAAATTTTCATCGACTCATACGCTGCGTGTTTCCCGGGGAAGGACGACGACGCATACGGCGCACACCGCTTGTTTTTCGCTTCCCTACGGATAACGTTCGCTGGTGAACAAAACGGTGATCGAAGTGCAGGTGCGGGCGGTTTTGCCGACAAGCGGCGGGTGTGCGGTGTTTCTCGGCAATAACGACAAGGTGTTCATCATTTACGTGGATCAAACCGTAGGCAGCGCAATCACAATGTTCATGCGCGAGATCACCAAGGAGCGTCCTCTAACGCACGATTTGATGGCGCACCTGCTAACTGCTCTGGGCGCAAACGTCGACCGCGTCATCATTAATGATCTGAAAAATGCCACCTACTACGCGCGAGTAATTATTCGTGTCCAAAACGAATTGCATCAGAAAAAGATCATCGAGCTCGATGGGCGCCCCAGTGATTGCATCGCAATGGCCACGCAACAGAAGGCCCCTATTTACGTGAGTCAGGACGTCTGGGATGAAGTGGACGATATGAGCGACGTCTTGCGCAAGATGGAAGAAGAAGGGCTAAAGCCGGATCCCGAAGCGGAAGAGTAGCGGGATCCGACAATCCCGTTTCCGCTTCACCCTTCCAACGCCATGCCGCATCAACGCGGGCTTCAGCCCAAAAGATCACCGTAGCGCTTATCAGCTAATTCCAGGCAGCGCGCCAGAATCTCTGACGCAGTATCGAGTTTCAGCGTTTCAGCGACCAGTTCGCGGCATTCGGGAATGGTCAGACTTTGCACCGCGCGTTTAACTCGCGGAACCAACGTCGCGCCCGCGCTCAGCTCGTCCATGCCGAGGCCGAGCAACAGGGGAACGAGCGCTACATCTCCCGCCATTTCTCCGCAAACTCCCACCCAGATGTTGTTGGCGTGCGCCGCGTCGGCGATCATTTTTAACAAACGCAGTATTGCCGGATGTGTCGGCTCGTAAAGGTGGGCGAGCTTTTCGTTTACTCGATCGACTGCGAGCGCATACTGGATCAGGTCGTTTGTGCCAATACTGAAAAAATCGACCTCTGGCGCGAGTACATTGGCGCAGATGGCTGCGCTCGGGATCTCGATCATCGCGCCGACATCGATCTTTTCAGCCATAGGAACGCCCGATCGGCGCAGCTCTTCTCTGCAGTCGGCGAGAACGGCCTTGGCACGACGCAACTCCTCCAAACCCGAGATCATGGGAAACATGATTTTTATGTTGCCGACGGCGCTGGCACGGAGCACAGCGCGCAATTGCGTTTTAAAGAGATCTACGTTCTCAAGGCAAAGACGGATGGCGCGCCAGCCAAGGAAAGGGTTTAACTCATCGGTGATATCCACTGTGCCTGGAGCGAGTTTGTCGCCGCCAAGATCAAATGTTCGGATAATCAGCGGATCGGGCCGGACGCGCTCCGCTACTTTTCGATACGTTTCGAATTGTTCGTGCTCCGTTGGCAGTGTCGGGCGATTTAAATAAAGAAACTCCGTGCGATAGAGTCCAATGCCCTCCGCGCCATTGGCTGCAACCGCTTCAACGTCTTCCGGAAGTTCGATATTTGCCGAGAGCACAATGTGATGGCCATCACGCGTGGTCGATTTTGTGGTGCGCAGTTCTTTCAGTCGTGCCGTAACTTTGGCTCTCCTTGATTCAATCTCTGCATAGTGCGCGATTGTTTCTGGCGCCGGATCAACAACTAGGAGCCCATCGCTTCCATCAACGAGTACGTGTTGACCTGTCTCGAGCTTTGTAGTGATGTCGTGCAATCCGACTACCGCTGGGATATTAAGCGAACGCGCTAGAATCGCGGCGTGCGACGTGCGGCTACCCAGGTCCGTCGCGACTCCAAGCACGTTTGCCCGGTTAATACTGGCGGTATCCGAAGGAGTTAGATTGTGCGCAACGAGAATGTGCTGCTCGGTGAGGGCGAGGAATGTCTTGGGAGCCTTGCCCTGCAGGTTGCGAATCACTCGCTTTGTCACGTCTTGAATGTCCAGCGCACGCTCTCGCAAATAGGGATCGTCGATCTTATTCAATGTCTCGGCGTAACGGGTGGCAACTTCCTGAAAGACCCATTCCACATTGCAAAGATCGGTTTCCAGTTTCCGCAGTACTTCGTCGATTAACGTGCGGTCCTCCACGACGAGCAGATGTGCATCAAAAATGGCGGCATCTTTCGCGCCGATGGATTCTGCAATGCGCTGCTGCATTTCCAAAATCTGCATGCGCGTTTGAATTAACGCCGTCTCAAACCGCCCTATTTCGTCCGGGACCTGAGAGGGCGCGATGCGGTAACGCACGACATCATCCAGGTCATCGCGCACGACGTGAATCTTGCCACAGGCCATTCCCGGAGAGACGCCTACTCCTTCAAATCGGGTTTCCTGATGCGCGCTGTCGCTCATGCACTTGCCAGAGTAAAGCAGATGTCAAACAATGCGAATTCGCATGGCCTTCGCCATAGGTCGCCCAGGTCCCATGAGTCGCATCCCACGAATGAGACAAACGGGACGAATCAGTCCTCGTTAAAACCCGCCTTGATCAGGGCCTCGATTTCTTCGATCGCCTTGTCGGCGTCGGGACCCTCACAACGGACGTGTAGTTTCGATCCTTGGCCGGCGGCTAGCATCATCAGACCCATGATGCTTTTGCCATTTACCTCTTCGCCTTCCTTCGACACCCAGATTTCGGAACGATAACGACTCGCAATCCTCACGAACATCGCCGCGGGCCGTGCATGGAGTCCCAGACGATTCGTGATCGGGAGATCCTTTTCAATCTTCCGAACACGCTCTGCGCGATCCGCTTTTCTATACAGCAAGCCCATTACACAGCTCCCTTCGGCTCCATTAAACTCAGCAGTCTGGTGTTGAAATCGATTGCACTGTTCTGACCCAGGCCCTTCAATTTTTCATCCATCGCCGCGACTTCAATCAACCGCGCCATGTCGCGGCCAGGCCTTACTGGAATGGTCACGTGCGGTACCTGAAGACCAAGGATTTCATAAAACTCCCGATCCAACCCGATTCGGTCCACTTCTTCCACATCTTGCCAGTCCTTGAGCGTGACCACCAGATCGAGGCGCTTCTCGATTCGAATGCTGCCAATGCCGAAAACCTTCGCCACATCGATAATGCCAATACCGCGCACTTCCATGTGATTGCGAGTCAATTCAGGCGCTGTTGCCATCAGCTCGCGTCCTTCAAGTGAAGTAATTCGGGTCACATCATCGGCCACGAGACTGTAACCGCGCTCAATCAGCCCCAGGACGCATTCACTTTTGCCAATCCCGCTCGCCCCCCGAATCAAGACGCCCACACCCAGGATGTCCACCATGCTACCGAATTCGGTTACTGTGGGAGAAAAATCCATCTCCAGCGCAATCGTCGCCGCATTAATGAACTTCATCGTAATCATCGGGGTCCGAAACACCGCGATTTTTGCTTCGGCTGTAACAAGCAGCAACTCCGGCGCAAAATGAAAGCCGCGAGAGATCACCAGACAGGGAATTTTGCGCTCGCACAATTTTCGAAATCGCCTGATGCGCAGTTTTGAAGGCAAACTCTTGAGATAGGAATGCTCGGCCGCCCCGAACACCTGCACGCGCTTCTCGGCAAAATAAGTATAGAAGCCGGAGAGCGCGAGCCCGGGGCGATTGATGGTGGGCTCCCGAATTTTCCGATGGAACCCCACACGTGGTCCCTCCAGCTTCATATGCAACTTCTCGGCGTGAAAATTGTAGAAGCTCTCCACCGTAACAATCGGGACACTCTTCTGCCGATCGCTTTGAGATGTGATCGTCTGCGTGCCGCGTTGTTCTACCATGAGGATTAACTTCTAGCGTGAATGACGCGCAATTTCCAATATGCATCGTACCACGCCTTGCCGCTGCCTTCTTTAAGAGCGCGAAGATCCAGGCGAAGCACTACAGGTTAGCTTTTCCCCTGCTCTCGATAGCGGATCACTTTCGTCCTTTCGAGAGTGACTAGGCCGCCCCCCATCATTTCATCGAGCACAGGTAAGAATGCATTGATCTTGTGCGCGGTGTCGACGATTTCGATTACAATTGGAAGGTCCATCGACAAGCGAAGGATTTTCGCAGTGTGCAGATGGCTTGATTTTCCAAAACCCATTGGTCCGCGTAGCACGGTTGCACCGGCCAGCTCCAGTTCGCGTGCTTTCAACACAATCGCCTCATACAGTGGTCGATGCTGGCAACGGTCGCTTTCGCCAATGAAAATCCGCAGGAGGACGGCGTCTTCAGGAAGGTGCATAAGAAGTGGTTTCTATTTCGGCAATATTGCGAAAGCAAGAATGCGTCCAAGCCAGACGGCTGCAAGACAGCAAACAAATGAAAGCAGTGTATTCAGGCCGGCTTTGAACCAGTCTCCATCTCGAACGAGATCGAGTGTTTGCAAGCTGAAGGACGAAAACGTTGTGTAACCGCCACACACGCCGATCATGAAGAATTGGCGAAGCCGCGGTGACATAAGAAAGGACCCTTCCGGGTCCATGAAAGCGGCAAGGAACCCGACAGCGAACGAGCCGGTAATATTCACGACGAGCGTGCCGAGAGGAAAAAGCTCACCGCCACGTTCAGCAACAAATCCCGATACCCAGAATCGGGCTCCGGTTCCAAGCGCGCCGCCGACCATTACCAGGATATATTCAAGCATTAAAAAACTCCTTCCGTTGGAAGGAGTCATTAGCTCGCGCGGTTTTCCCCGCCTTTAATGGGGAAGGCAAACTCCATTGCCTGAGTCGGATTTTACGAGGCGTTCCACCTCAGTCAACTGTCATGTCGAGCCCTTCGACTGTGCTCAGGACCAAGTTCCATCGAGACATCCCGTTGAACAACCTAGGCCGCTGATACGGGATTCCTCGACTCCGGAATGACAGCGCGTTGAGGCGCCGTCACATCTTGAAGCGCTCGCCGAGGTAAAGCTGACGGCTGATGGGATCGCTAATGAGAAAATCCTTTGTGCCTTCGCTCTCAACCCGGCCGTCGTAAATCAAATACGCGCGGTCCACGATGGAGAGGGTCTCCCGCACGTTGTGGTCAGTGATCATGATCGCAAGCCCCGACTTGCGCAGGTTTACGATAATCTGCTGAATCTCATAGACCGCGATGGGATCGACGCCGCTAAATGGCTCGTCCAGCATCAACATCTTTGGCTGCGTGACCAGCGAACGCGCAATTGTCAGTCGCCGTTTCTCACCTCCACTCAGGGTCAGCGCAGTATTTTTGGCGATCCGCTCAATGCCAAACTGATGCAGCAAGTGATCGCAACGGTTCCGTCGTTCGGCCTTGCTTATCGGAAGGGTTTCCAAAATGGCCAGGATGTTTTGTTCGACTGTCATTTTCCGAAAGATCGATTCTTCCTGGGGCAAATAACCCATGCCAAGCCGTGCGCGCTTGTACATCGGATAATCAGTGACATCAGTGTCAGCAAAAATCACGCGACCGCTGTTTGGCCTGACCAGGCCAACAATCATGTAAAAACTCGTTGTCTTACCTGCTCCGTTCGGTCCGAGGAGTCCCACAATCTCGCTGGCGCCAACATGCATGTTGATTCCGTTCACTACCGCTCGGCCTCCGTAGATCTTGACCAGTTGATCGGTGCTCAGGACAGTCTCCGCTTTTTTTGTGACCGGCGGCGGAACTTTCGGAGTAGAAACAGGCGCGGCTTGGCTAATCATGGTTTTGGCAGAGACGGAGCGGGTGAAGCCTGGGCTGCCGGAGTTTGGGAGGGTTTTGCTTGTCCCTTTTTATCCTGGTCTGGCTGCTGCACAATTTCGGTGCGACTGGGCCCGTGTGTCCTTAGCTGACTATTCTGGCTGACGATCATGACCGTATCGGGACTGGTTGCCACGTGCAGGTTGGGTCCCTCTTGCACCCGCGGTGTTCCCACCAATTCAACATCGCCGTTGTTAGCTGTATACGTGGCTTTATCGGCGCGGCCAACAGCGCGAGTCGGAGATCCACCGTTCGGATCGGGCCGGTCGCGCACGAGTCCAACATTGCCTTCTGCGATGGCTTTTTCCAGGCTCTGGTTTTGTCCCTTTGTAATAAACACTGTCAGTTTGTCGGATTGCAGATTGAACCGCGGATCTACTACCTTCACACGGCCGCTAAAGATGCCCATGTTCTTCGTTGAATCAAAAAAAGCCTCGTCCGCATAGATTTCCGTTGTCGTCGGCTGATCGGATTGCTGCCCCGCGGCGCCCGAGCCAAACAAGTTCGTGCCGGATGATTTATCTTCCTTCTTTTTGTCTTTGTTTTTCGCTTTCTTGTCTTTCGGTTTCCCGGCTTTGTTCGCCTGCTCAGGCGATCCTGTGGGCGCGGCGGCAATCTGCGCCGGCAAGCGCGTTCCAAACGCGCACGCGAGAACCAAAACCAACACTGCCAGTTTTTTCATTCGCTCGTGTTAGGTTTTGCAGTCAGGTGGGATTTGTCGGTGATCACCATCTTGACATTTCCGATCAATCGCCCGGTCTTCGAGTTCGTGTCGAACTGCACCGAATCGCCCGCGATGTTGAAGTCCGACCGTTGGATCGTTGTGCGCTCTTGCGAGCTTAGAATTCGGGTCTTTAAGTCCAGCACCGACGTGCGCATGTCGATTTGGAGGTCGGTCTGACTCTGCGGAGTGTAGGTTGTGATTTTAAGTTGTTGAAACCCTACGTGTTCTTGATCAATCCGCCGGGCCGTTCCAGCTTGGAATTTTCCCTTTAGCCGACCGTCAGCATCAAAATCTGGCAACACAAGGCCCTTTGCTTCGTGTCCAATTGGTAACGGAATGTTCGTCAAACTTTGTTCCCCCGGGGACGCGCCCGGCTTCTTTTTACGAC
>Ga0184605_10000161_pt1 | contig 19284 bp, 22 predicted proteins | sample PLM0_30_coex_FD_132995 | JGI IMG/M metagenome (GOLD analysis project Ga0184605, IMG submission 132995) | Groundwater sediment microbial communities from an aquifer in East River, Colorado, USA - PLM0_30_coex | ecosystem: Environmental > Terrestrial > Soil > Riparian zone | place: USA: East... | reverse complement strand
TGGGCAGGCAGCGAAATACCGGTATGGAAGCTGCTTTTTCTGAAAGGATGCGTCAGATCAAGCTCACGGGTCGGGAGGCGACCGTTTTGCGGGCCATTGGTTTCACCGAATCGATGCTCGGGGCGGAGATTCAAGATTTCACTCGCATGGAACTGGAAGACGTGACCGATACGCTCAATAGCTTGATGTCGGCCGGCTTCGTCGAGACCATTCCTTACTACGAGGCAGTCCAACTCGCGGAAATGCCGGTGACGGCGTTCGAGGTGAACCCGGCTTACGTGCACGAATTGAAACAAGCCGTGATGCAGCGCTAGGTCGCCGGCGCACTGGCTTCTGCGCTTGCCGCGGCGGCGACGCGCTGGCTCTCATGCCGCTGGCCAAAGAGCTGGCGAATCACTTCTTCGACCGGCAATTCCTGCACGTTGATGTCGCTCACCGAACAAGCGTCGAGCAATTGCCGGCATGTTTCCGTCACTCTTGCGCGCGGCACTTTCAATTGCACCGAGACCGGAGTTTGCTCGATCACCTGGCCGAATTCTGAGAAGTCGCGTCTTGCCTGATTCTCGAACGTCAGGCTGAGAATTTTGTAACCGGAAAAACGATCGATAATCGAGGTAAGCGGTCCATCAAAAAAGATTTTGCCGCGATCGATGATGATGACGCGAGGGCAGAGCTCTTCGATGTCCTGCATGTAATGGCTGGTCAGCATGGTGACGATGCGATGCTCCTCATTGTAGATGCGCAGAAATTCGCGGACGCGCTTTTGACTGACGACATCGAGACCGATGGTCGGTTCATCGAGAAAAAGCACCCGCGGCTCATGGATGAGCGCAGAGATCAACTCCATCTTCATCCGCTCGCCTAACGACAGCTCGCGCACCATCACATTCATTTTGTCCTGCACTTCGAGAAGCTCCGCCAATCCGCCCACCACTTTATTGAAGCGCGCGCGATCGATTCCATAAATGGCGCGATTGAGCTCGATCGACTCCTGCGCGGGCAAATCCCACCAGAGCGCGTTCTTCTGCCCCATGAGCAGACTGAATTGCCGTTTCATTTCGTTGCGCCGCTCCCACGGGACAAAACCGAGAACGCGCGCATCACCGGAAGTGGGGTTGAGCAAGCCGGAAAGCATTTTGAGCACGGTGGTTTTGCCCGCGCCGTTCGGCCCGAGAAACCCGACGAACTCGCCCTCATCGATCTGAAATGAAACGTGGTCGGCCGCGCGCGTCTCATCGTGCCGTCGCCTAACGAGTCCCTTAATCGAGCCCCACAATCCGCGCTCTTTTCGATATGTGCGATAAACCTTCGTCAGGTCGCGAGCTTCGATGGCGCTCATGCGTCAGGATAATGAACCGGCCTTGCGAACGCTCGACTCACGTTCGCCCAAGATCGACAACTACGCCGCGGTCGATTGTGTTTTGACCGTTCTCTTTTTCAAAAGCGGCAGCACCTTTTCCACCAATGCGTCAGCCGTAACGCCGTGTTTTTTGCGCAGGATCGGAATGGTGCCGTGCTCGACGAATTCATCTGGCCAGCCGATGCGTACGACCGGCGTGTTGATCATTTGCGAATGCAGATGCTCCATCACCGCGCAGCCAAAACCGTTGTGCAAGACATGATCTTCGATCGTGCAGACAACCTCGACGCCGCGCGCGAAAAATTCGAGCGTACCCGTATCGATCGGTTTGATCCAGCGCGGATTGATCAGCGCGACTGAAATTCCTTTTTCCTCCAGCTTGCGCGCCGCTTCTTCGGCGACTTCAAACATGTTGCCTAAACCGAAAATCGCCACGTCGCGACCGTGCTGCACCACTTCCGCCTTTCCGATCTCGAGAAGTTTCGGTTCCGGTTTGATTTGCGCGCCCGGACCGGACCCTCGCGGATAACGAATGGCAATCGGCCCGGAGTTGTAGTGCGCCATTGTCCAAAGCATATCGACAAATTCATCCTCGTTTTTCGGCTGCATGTGCAACCAATTCGGGATGTGACGCAGGTAACCGATGTCGAACAAGCCGTGATGGGTCGGGCCATCGTCGCCGCTCAATCCGGCGCGATCCATGCAAAGCGCAACGTTTAGTTTCTGGATCGCGATGTCGTGAATCGTCATGTCATAGGCGCGTTGCATGAACGTGGAGTAAATCGTCAGAAATGGTTTCAACCCCTGCGTCGCGAGACCGCAGGCGAAAAGCGCCGCGTGCTCTTCGGCGATGCCGACATCGAAGTAACGAGTCGGATGCGCCTTCGCAAAATGCGCCAGACCGGTGCCACTTGGCATCGCCGCCGTGATCGCGACGATTTTTTGGTTCGTCTCGGCGAATTTCGCCAGCGTTTTACCGATAATTTCTGAATAAGTGGGCGTCGGGGCCGGCGCGGTCTCGCCGGTTTCGAGTTTGTATTTGCCAAGTCCGTGAAATTTGTCGGGCTGTTTGATGGCCGGCTCATAGCCTTTGCCTTTTTTCGTGAGAATGTGCAGCAGCACCGGCTCCTCCTGCGTTTTCAAAAACTCAAATGTGCGGATCAGCAGCGGGATATCGTGCCCATCGATCGGTCCGTAATAACGCAGGCCGAGTTCTTCAAAAATAACGCTCGGCACGAGCAAGCCCTTGACGCTTTCCTCGACCTTGTGCGCGAAATGCACTCCGGTCTTGCCCGCAATTGCTTCAACGAACCGGCGCGCCTTTTCGTGCAGGTGCGCATAGGTGGGATTGGCCACGATACTGTTCAAGTAATTTGCAATCGCGCCCACGTTTTTCGCGATCGACCATTCGTTGTCGTTGAGCACCACGATGAAGCGCTTCGTGTTCGCCTTCACATTGTTGAGCGCTTCATAACTGATTCCGCACGTGAACGCGGCATCGCCTGCGACCACCACCACGTGATCGCTGCCGCCGCTCAGGTCGCGACCCACCGCCATGCCGAGTGCAGCGGAAAGCGCCGTCCCGGCATGACCGGCGCCATAGCAATCGTGTTCGCTTTCGGTCCGCAAAAGAAAACCATTGAGGCCGCCGTACTGCCGCATCGTGGAAAAGCGACCGAGACGGCCGGTGAACATTTTGTGCACGTAACCCTGATGGCTGACATCCATGACAAATCGGTCGCGCGGCGTGTCGAAGACGCGATGCAGCGCAATGGTCAATTCGACTACGCCGAGATTCGGACCGAGATGCCCGCCGGTTTGCGATAACACTTTGATTAGCTCGTCGCGCACTTCCTGCGCTAGCTGCGGCAGGTCTTCTTCGCCCAGCGCTTTGACATCGGCGGGCGAACGGATTCCGTCGAGCAAGCGCGCGGGCGCGGCCGTCGCAGCAGACTTAGAAGAGTTTGATTTCGTCATTTTTGTTTTCGGTTTCATTAATCACATTGGCCGGCACCGCCGGCTCCTGCGTTGCTTCGAAATCTTTCACGATCGCTTTACCGGCGCTATTGCGGGCAATGATCTCGATCTTCTGCTCCGCGCTGGCCAGTCTTTCCTGGCAAATCTTTACCAGATTCATTCCCTCTTCGTAACGCACGATTAAGTCTTCCAGCGGCAGCTTCCCCGACTCCATCTGCTCGACAATCTTCTCGAGTCGATCCATCGCACCCTCGAAGTTCGGGTCTGTCTCACGCTGCTTCGCCTTGCCGCTCATTTGCAAACTCGCAATTAAGCATAGCGTCGCCGAAGAGAAAAGCGCGACTTGTGCGAGCGATCGATCTTGGCCGCGCTGCGAATGCGGCTTGTGCGGTTCGCCGTGAATGTTATTAACTGGCGTCGAGCGTATGACGCGCGTTCTCGACTTGATTTCCCGGCAGGACGCCCGACATCGGCTGGTCGTCGCGCTTTTTGCCGCAACCGCTGTTACTCTTTCTCTGCGCGGTCGCGTGCATCCTTCCACCGAAGCGATCGCGACTTGGGACGCCTTCGTCTTTTGTGTGCTTTTCCTCGCGTGGCTCACCATTCTGACGACCCCTGTCCACAGATTGCGTTCGCGCGCTAAGGAGCAGGACGTCGGCCGATTCGTGATTTTTGTTTTTGTCGTGGTGGCGGCTTGTGCGGCATTGTTTGCGGTCGGGTTTCTGATCAGTGTTAACAAAGCCGAGTTGCGCAATCATTTCACTGCCCATCTGATCCTCGCGCTCGGCACAGTGGTCTTTTCATGGTCGGTGGTGCACACAGTTTTCGGGTTGCGCTACGCTCATGCTTTTTATGGCGCTAGCGATGATCCGGAGAGCGATGAACCCGCGGGCGGTCTCTTGTTTCCAGGCGGCGAGCGAATGCCGGACTATTTCGATTTCGCTTATTTCTCGTTCGTCGTCGGCATGACTTGCCAAGTTTCGGATGTTCAAGTGACTTCGCGAAGGATGCGGCGACTAACCTTGGTGCACAGCCTGCTCTCCTTTGGCTTCAACACGGTCGTCCTCGCGCTTCTCATCAACACCGTCTCCGGCCTTCTCTGATTGAACGTTGGACGTTGGGCGTTGGATGTTGAGCGTTGACGAGCGAAAACGGATCGGGGAGCGGTCGCCGCGGCGATCTGGTTTCGGCGCTCTCGCCGAAACGAACTTTTATTTCGAATGCCTATGAACGTATTGCTGCATCGATTCACAAGACATTCCGCGAAGATCCCTTTTAGAGCGTCATCACAAAGGTCGGAGAAAGCCTAGGACCAAAATCCGTAATGCTGACCTGCGCTAAATCACCCGGTGCGTTGACGAGCAATTTGGCAGGCCCGACATGACAGTCCCTTAACCGATTTGCGCGCGATAAGCTGCTGCGTCTTTCAATTGCTTGAGATCGTCGGCATTGTCGATCTTGAGAACGAAAATCCAGCCCTGGCCAAATGGCTCGCGGTTGAGCAAGCCCGGATCTGATTCGAGCGCCTTGTTTACTTCGATGACTGTTCCCTTTACCGGCGCGTAGATGTCGCTCGCGGCTTTAACGGATTCGACCACCGCAATCGCTTCCTTTGCGCTCGCTTGTCGATCTTTCTTCGGCAGCTCGACGTAAACGACGTCGGTCAACTCCGCCTGCGCGTGATCGGTGATGCCGACGCGAACGTTGTCGCCTTCGCGTTTAATCCATTCGTGACTCTCGGTGTAAAGCAAATCGTCGGGAACGTTCATGATTTTTTGTAGAGAGGTTTCTTTTCGATAATGGCTGGAAATCTCTGTCCGCGAATTTCGATCTCGATCTGCGATCCGATCTTCGCGTGCGGGGTCGAGACATACGCCATGCCGATTCCGTAATTTAAGCTCGGCGAAAGCGTGCCGCTCGTGACTTCGCCGACGCGCTCGCCATTGCTGAAAACCGAGTAGTGCGGACGCGGCGGAGGCCCTCTCCCTTCCATCCGAAACGCCGCCAATCTCTGCGGCGGTCCGTTCTCTTTCGTTTTCAACAAAACTTCGCGGCCGGTGAACTTCGGTTTGGTAAGATCGACAAAGAAACTGAGGCCGGCTTCGATCGGATTTCGTTCCGGCGACAAATCGGAGCCGTTGAGGGGGTAACACATTTCCATCCGCAACGTATCGCGCGCGCCAAGTCCGCACGGTTTGATTCCGGATTTTTCTCCTTTTCTCAAAACCGTATTCCAAAATTTGGCTGCATCTTCGGCGCGAAAGAAAACTTCCACGCCGTCTTCGCCGGTGTAGCCCGTACGCGCGATCGAAACAGGCATTCCATCCACCGCAAGATCGGCAATGTGATTGCGCGCCGGAAGATCGACGTCTTCGCCGAGGAGCACGCGGAAAAGATCGACAACGCGCGGGCCTTGAATGGCGACGCCGCCGAAATTTGCGCTGCGGTTTGCTAGATTCGTGACCTGCCCCACAAGCCGCTGCCGATCCAACCACGCGAAATCTTCATCCGTGCGCGACGCGTTGACGACGAGAAGAAATTTCTCGTCACCAATTCGGTAAGCGATCAAGTCATCGATGATCCCGCCAGCGTCGTTGAGCAGAAAAGTGTATTGCCCGGTGCCAACCTCCAACTTGTCGATGTTATTCGTCAGCATCGTGTTTAGCCATCCGGCGGCTGCCGGACCGCTGACAATCAATTGTCCCATGTGCGAAATGTCGAACATACCGATGTTGTTTCGCACGGCGCGGTGTTCTTCGACGATGCTCGTGTATTGGATCGGCATGAGCCAGCCGCCGAACGGAATAATTTTCGCACCGAGTCGGACATGCTCTTCATATAAAGGCGTCTTTTTCTGCGCGGTCTCGCTCACGCGCCAAGCTAAGCGGCGAGTTTAGGCAGTCAAAGGTGGATCGAGCAGTCCCTTGCTCGATGTTACATTTGGCGGCGAAGCCGCGTATTGAATAGCATCCCCCGACGGAGCGGCCGATCCACCTTGAAGCCTTGGCGCGTTCCTCTACCGTGCGGCGCACATGACCTTGCTCGATAAACTCGAACGCCGTTTCGGTTTTCTCGGAATCCCCGGATTGATTCGCATCATTGTCGGGTTCAATGCCCTCGTCTTTGTCCTCGTTCGCCTGAATCCGGATTTCGTTTCGGTGCTCAATCTCGATCCAGCACGCATTCGCCACGGCGAAGTCTGGCGCCTGGTCACTTACATCTTTATCCCGCAAACGTTCAGCTTTTTGTGGATCGTTTTCGTTTTGTGGTTTCTCTGGTTCATCGGCGACGGCCTCGAACGAGCATGGGGTTCGTTTCGACTGACTCTTTATTTTCTCGTCGGGATGATCGGCACCACGGCCGCCGCGTTTTTCTTCGGTGGAAATTTTTCCAATAGCATGCTGATCGCGTCGCTCTTTTACGCGTTCGCGCGCTTTTATCCGGATGTGGTTATCTACATATTTTTTATCTTGCCGGTAAAGATCAAGTGGGTTGCCTGGGCGATGGGGGCACTTTTGTTCTACGGCTTTTTCGTCGGGACAAATTCCTATCGCATGGCGCTGGTGGCGGCCTTGAGCAATTATCTGATCTTTTTTGGCCGCGAAATCCTTCATGAAGCGCGACACCGCCGGGAAGTTTCGACAAGACGCGCACGTTTTGAGTCACAGACCCGCAGCGATATCGAGCCATTGCACAAGTGCGCGGTCTGCGGCACGACGGAATTAAGCGATCCGAATCTGGACTTTCGCGTCGCCCGCGACGGCGAAGAATATTGCGTCGCGCACTTACCGCGCGCCGAAACGCCCGCGCGGTGAAGGTGGATCGGCCCGGCAGACTGTCGGGGCGATGTTGAATAAATGCGGCTTCGCCGCCTAACCTAGCATCGAGCAAGGGACTGCTCGATCCACCCATTGATTATGGAAGGCGTGCGTTCTTGACCAGTCTGCGACACGGCGGAAACTAGCGCGATGACTGACAAGAACGCTGCGCTTATTCCAGAGGAAGGCTGGCATTGCCTGCATTTATTTTACCGGATTGAGTTCGCGCAATGGCAATTGCTCAGCCGCGACGAACAGAACGCGGCCAGGGCAAATCTCGCGTCGCTTGTGCAGGAAGTTCGCGCCTTGGAATCGACGCAGTTGCTCACGCTTAGCATGGTCACGCCGAAAGCGGACATCGGTTTCATGTTGATCACGCCGGATTTACAAATGGCAAACAAGATCGACAAGCAACTTTCGCTCTCGTTAGGCCCCGATGTGTTGACGCCGGTTTACAGTTATCTCTCGCTCACGGAGGAAAGTGAATACATCACGACTGAAGACGAGTACGCGGAAACGCTCGTGAAGGAGCAAAACATCAAGCCCGACTCGGAGAAATTCGCCGAGGCAATGAATTCGTTTCGCGAACGCATGAAAAAATATCGACAGGAACGCGTTTATCCCACGTTGCCCGATTGGCCGGTGGTTTGCTTTTATAATATGAGCAAGCGCCGGGGTGAGCAGCGCAATTGGTACGCGCTCCCGTATGAAGAGCGCCGCCATTTAATGAAAGGACACGCCGTAGTTGGCCGCGAATTCGCCGGCAAAGTGAAACAGCTCATCACTGGTTCGACCGGACTCGATGACGCGGAATGGGGCGTGACACTCTTTGCCCGCGACACATTTCAGATCAAGGCGATCGTTTACCAAATGCGTTTCGACCCGGTGAGCGCGGAATACGCGGATTTCGGCGAATTCTTCATCGGCATTCAACTGCCGCTCGACGAATTGTTCCGGCGGTTGCAACTGTGATTGTCGATCTTAGGGATGGGTGACAGAGCGGTCTATTGTGCACGCCTGGAAAGCGTGTGTGCCGAAAGGCACCAGGGGTTCGAATCCCCTCCCATCCGCCGCGCCGAAGCCTTTACCTGTCTCTTGATGGGAGGAGTTAACTTTCTTTTCGATCGCGCCGCTCCAGCACTTGAAGGTCCTGCCGTAACTTGACCACGCTGGCGTGCGGCAGGACGCCGCGAAAATTCACGCCGGGATAGAGGATGCAATCGCGCCCCAAAATCGAGCCGGGATTGATCACCGCATTGCAACCGATTTCGGTGCGATCGCCGACGATCGCGCCGAATTTGGTCAGACCAGTTGCGATGTCGCCCTCAGGCGCCGCCACCGCGATTTCGCCCTGGTCGAGTTTCACATTCGATAAAATCACGCCCGCGCCGAGGTGCGCACGATGGCCGAGAATGGAATCGCCCACGTAATTAAAATGCGGCGCCTTTGCCTCATCGAAGAGAATGCAGTTCTTGAACTCGCACGAATTTCCCATCACCACGCCATCGCCCACCACTACATTCTCGCGCACATAGCAGCCGCTGCGGATCTGGCAATTCTCGCCGATCCAGGCCGGCCCTTTCAAAACCGCGCCTTGTTCGACAATCGTCCCACGCCCAACAAACACATTGCTGCTAATGAAAGGTTTCCCGACCAACTCGCCGAACACCGCCGGTTTCAAGCGGAACTGTAAATAACTCGCAATTTGTCTGAGCGCATCCCAGACATACTTCTGGTTCTCAAACAACTTCGGATGGGCCGTATGTTCGAGACTAAGGAATTCAGCGGGCGCAAACATCTTTTCGCGAACTAAACGCCGGCGCGCCGCGTGATTTTCTGCCCGTCCTTGGTATCGCGTGCTTCCCAACCGCGAGCGTTCAGTTCGTCGCGCAATTCATCACTTTTTCCCCAATCTTTTGCAAGCCTCGCTTGCGCCCGCGCATCCGCCAGCTTCGCGATCTCCGCCGGAAGTTCTGCTGTTTCCCTCTCAAGATCGAGCACGCTGTTTATGCGCTTCCACCAATTCCACCATGCATTCGCCGAAGCGGCCTCGAGTTCATTTCGATCCATCGCGCGATTTGTTTCACGAATTGTTTCGAACAAAAAACCAAGCGCTGCGGAAATATTCAGATCGTCGTCGAGCGCCTCTTCAAATTGCCGGCCGAGCTGCATGTCTATTTTGCGATTGTCGATCTTGTCTTGCGCAGTTTCGCGGAGGCGCACGAGCCAATCATCAATCCGGCCTAACGACTCGCGCGCTTCCTTCATTCCATCCCAGGTGAAATTGAGCGGCACCCGATAATGCACACGCGCCAAAGCGTAACGAATTTCGCGGCCGGTGCACCCTTGTTCCAGAATATCGGGAAGCGTGTAGAAGTTGCCTAACGATTTCGACATTTTCTGTCCATCGACCAGCAGATGCGCGCAGTGCAGCCAGTAACGCACGAATTTCTTGCCGGTGCAGCCTTCGCTTTGCGCGATCTCGGCTTCGTGATGCGGGAAAATGTTATCGACGCCGCCGCAGTGAATGTCGATCTCATCGCCGAGCAGTGCCGTTGCCATCGCGCTGCACTCGATGTGCCAGCCGGGACGGCCGCGACCCCATGGACTCTGCCAGCCGACATCGCCATCCTCTTCATCCCATGCTTTCCAAAGTGCGAAGTCGCCGATATGTTCCTTATCGTATTCGTCGTGCTTCACGCGGCCGGTCGATTGCAATTGGGTGAGATCGAAATGGGCGAGCTTTCCGTAATCCGGAAATTTATTGATGCGAAAATAAACTGATTTGTCCTCGGCTTGATAAGCCAGGCCGCGCGAGATGAGCGTGCCGATCATCGCAATCATCTTGTCGATGTAACGCTGGTCGGTCGCGGCGGGAAATTCATCCGCCCGTTTGATCCGCAAGGTTTTGATGTCTTGGAAGAACGCTTCCTTGAATTGCGCGGTGAATTTCGAAAGCGGAACTCCAGCTTCGCGCGCGCCCCGGATCGTTTTGTCATCCACATCGGTGATGTTCATGACGCGATGCACTTTGTAACCGCGCAGTTCGAGATGGCGCTGGAGCAAATCTTCGAAGATGTAAGCACGGAAATTTCCGATGTGCGCACGGCTGTAAACGGTTGGGCCGCATGTATAGATGTCGATCTTGCCGCGTTTTGGATCGCGCGGCTGGAATTCTTCGAGCTGTCGCGAGTAGGTGTTAAAGAAGCGCAGCGGCATTGTTATCGGCATGTCATTCCGAGCGGAGCGAGGACCTCGCAAAGAATCGCGCGTTTTCCGGCGCCGGGAGATCACCACTTCGATTGAGAGATAGTTCGCTTCGCTCACCATGACCGTTGTGCGCGCGAGTGAGTGTCAAAGCAGCTGGCGGCATGGGGCTAGTCTTGTTCAACCGTTGCGATCGCCATTGCGGCAATGCCTTCGCCGCGCCCAATCGGACCGAGTTTTTCATTTGTCGTCGCCTTCACACTGACGTTGGATTCGGGGACACCGATCGCCGCAGCGATCTTTTTTCGCATCGCTGGGATATGCGGCGTGATCTTTGGCGCTTCGGCAATCGCCGTCGCATCCACATTGACCACACGCGCTTTCTTTTCGGCGAGCAACGCGGCCACGCGTCGCAAGATTTCAATGCTGCTCATGTTGCGAAACGATTCATTTGTGTTTGGAAAATGTTGACCAATATCGCCCGCGCAAATGGCGCCGAGTAGCGCATCCGCGATTGCATGCGACAGGACGTCAGCATCCGAATGTCCTTCTAGCCCGAGCAGGTAGGGAATTTCAATTCCGCCAAGGATCAATCGCCGATCTCGGACGAGACGATGGACGTCGTAACCGATTCCAGAGCGAATCATTAGAGTTTCAAATCGATGACGCCGTTGGAGGCGACGATGCTATATTTGTCTTTCATATCTTTGCGCGGCCGCAGATCGACCGTGCCGCCGGCCGTTTCAACCAAAATCCAACCGGCGGCGATGTCCCACAAGCTGATGCCTTGCTCGATGTAAGCGTCGAGACGTCCGCACGCCACATAAGCCATGTCGAGCGCGGCGCTGCCGAGCAAGCGGCATTTTCGCGCGCGATGAATCATTTGTTGCAAAAGCGGCAGGCCCGCCTCGATCGTCACGCCCGTTTTGGAAAGTCCGACCGAGATGACGGCTTCGGCGAGATCGGCGCGCGAGCTCACGCGAAAGTGATGTCCGTTCAAGCGCGGGCTTTCGCCCTTTTGCCCGCTCCAGATTTCGTCGCGCACGGGATCATAAATCACGCCGACAATGATCTCGCCCTGGAATCGCAAAGCAATCGAGACGCAAAAATGGGGAATGCCGTAGAAATAATTGACGGTGCCATCGAGCGGATCGACCACCCATTGATGCTCGCTTGATTGATCGCCCACGATGCCTTCCTCGCCGTAAAGCGCGTGCTGCGGAAACTGTTTGAGAAGCAACTGTGTGATCAATTGTTGCGCCTGCACGTCGATTTCGAGTTTGATGTCGTGCGCTTCCAAAGAATTGACGCGGAGCGGCCGCTGAAAATTTTGGCGGAGCATTTTGCCCGCGGCACGTGCCGCTTTCTCGGCTGCGTCCAGATAATGCTTCATGGCGAAACTACCTCGCACAAAGCGCGCGATGTGCACAACGGAAATCAAAGTGAGGTTTGTTCGCGGTTGCGCGGTAGCGGCTCGCCGCAGCGAGCCCGGCGCGGATCTGCCATTCAACGCGTGCGTCACGTCGCGCAAAGCGCGACGGCTACAAGAAAAAACCGGGAGGAAAATCAAGTTCTCCTCCCGGGTTGAAGTTAGGAGTTTTGACCCCGAAAGCGTTCGGGGTCGTTATGAAGCACGAGGCGTTAATGCCTCTTTCTTTTCGCTTTTTTCTTGGCCGCCTTTTTGCGTTTTGCCATCGACTAATCCCCCCTTTCAATCCGCAGATGCGGAGGGTTGTGAAGAGTTCGAGATGAATTCAACTTCACTTACAACGGGTTCAGTAATCATCACATTTTTTTTGTCAAACATTTTTCTCGCATGTTTGTAAATATTTTTACGAGCTTGCGCGCGATAATTTTTTTTCGCGCGCGCGAAATTTTGCGTCGTTTACCCCTTCGGAACAGAATCGTCACTTCATTTTCGTCGCTTTCCATTCCCGCGTCGGCGCGGCTCACGTCGTTCGCCACAATCAGGTCGCAATTTTTCGCCAAGAGTTTTCTCTTGGCATTTTCTTCAACGTCATTTGTTTCCGCGGCGAAACCGACGACGAGAAATTGCCGATCTTTTTTTGGCAGCGAGGAGAGGATGTCGCGCGTGGGAATTAACTCGAGCGAGAGGGTCTCGTCACGCTTCTTGATTTTCTGTGGAGAAACTTCTGCCGGTTTGTAATCGGCAACGGCCGCGCACATGACGAGGACGTCGCAGTCGCGAAGATGTCGATGGACCGCGTCATATATCTCATCACTCGTCACGATTGACACCAAGCGTGCGGCATGCGGTGGATCGAGATGCACGGGACCAGAAAGCAAAGTGACGTCGTGTCCAGCTTCGACGGCCGCTTCGGCGATCGCATAGCCCATTTTCCCCGAAGAGCGATTGCTCAGATAACGAACGGGATCGATCGGCTCGCGTGTCGGTCCCGCCGTGATGAGAAATCTCACGCGATGAGATTTTCGTGGCGCCCGAGCAGGAATTCCGCGCGGAAAGCGATGTCTTCGATTTTCCAAAGGCGGCCGAGGCCTTCGTAACCACAGGCGAGCATTCCTTCTTCCGGGCCGATAAACTCAACGCCGCGCGATTTCAATTTCTCCACGTTCTCCATCGTGGCCGGATGCGACCACATTTTTCCATTCATGGCGGGGGCGAGCAGAATCGGCGCGCGGGTGGCGAGGGCGATGGCGGCAAGCGGATGATTGGCAAGACCATGCGCGAGCTCGGCGATGATGTGCGCTGTGGCCGGCGCGATAAGGAGCAGGTTTGCGCGATCTGCCAGCTCGATGTGACCGGGTCGCCAACTTTCCTTTTCGTCGAAGAAGCTGGTCGTGACCGGATTTTTGGAAAGCGTTTGCAATGTGAGCGGTGAAATGAATTCGATCGCGTTCTGTGTCATCACGACAAAAACTTGATGACCTTGCTTGACGAGCAGACTGGCGAGATCAGCGGATTTGTAGGAGGCGATTGATCCTGTGATTCCGAGCACAATTGATTTCGTGGTCGAACGAAGGCGCACGACTTTTCGCGCGCTCGCTCTATCGCTTCTGCGTTTTGAATCTCTTTCCATAAAAGATCGACAACTTACTCGCGAATCATTTCGGAGTTACTTCTGGATGAGGCGCCGGCTCAAATAACGTTCCGCGCCCATGATATGCCGGAATTTTTGCAAATCTTCTTCAACCGACCGGCTGATGATGGTGTAGCGATAATCGCGCCACAATTCCATTTCACGCGCGGCGGTGACGAGGCGCGAGTCGATTTGCTTGGCCGTTTCCGTGCCGCGCTTCATGAGACGGCGGCGGAGTTCGTCGAGATCGGGCGGCATAATGAAGACATCGGTCAGCGCCTGGCGAATGAATGGATCGTCGCAATTGCGAATGGTGGCCGCGCCTTGCGTATCGATGTCGATCAAAACATCGACGCCATTTTTCAAATTCGAAAGCAACGGTTTGCGCAACGTTCCATAATAATCTCCGTGGACTTGCGCGTACTCTAGAAAATCGCCGGCCTTCGCGCGCGCGTGAAAATCGGCGGCGGACAAAAACTGATAATCTTCGCCTTCAATCTCTCCGGCGCGCGGCGCGCGCGTGGTGCAAGAGACCGAGTAAACAAAATCGGGGCTTTGGCGAAGCGCCTCGACAAGTGTCGTCTTTCCTGCGCCGGATGGCGCGGAAATGACGAAAAGAATTCCGTGACGGCCGAACTGTTTATTCAAGGTTCTGGACTTGCTCGCGAATTTTCTCCAGCTCCGCTTTGCAGGCGACGACGCGCTGCGAGATGGCGGCATCGTTTGCCTTTGCGCCGAGGGTATTGAGTTCGCGAAAAATTTCCTGGGTGATGAATTCGAGCGTGCGGCCGACCGGCTCGTTCTTGCGAAGATGATGCGCGAACTGCGCGAGGTGACTTTCCGCGCGCGTCAATTCCTCCGAGACATCGGCACGGTCGGCGAAGAAGGAAATTTCTTTGAGCAAACGTTCGTCGTCAGTTGCGATGGGCAGACCGGCCTTTTGCAGGCGATCAAGCAGCGCCGTGCGATATCTTTTTACCACATCGGGGTGAAGCGCGCGGATTTCTTTGAGTTTTTTCCGCATCGCTTTCAGCCGGTGGATCAAGTCCTTGGCCAGATGTCTGCCTTCGCGTTCGCGCATCTTGATCAAATCGGCGAGGGCGGCGCGGAGCGCGCGATCAATTGCGGGCCATGCTTCTTCTGCGCTCACTGCTTGTTCCGGAAAACGCAGCACGCCCGGCGCCTGGAGAATTGTGCCGATGGTGATCTCGCCCGGCGCGTCGAGTTCTTTTTGCAAGGCGCGCATCGCTTCGTGATAAGAGCGGGCCAACTCGGTATCGAGCGCGAGGTTGCGCGCACCGTTTGGGCCGTTGTGAAAAGTCACGACGACGTTGGTTCGGCCGCGCGAAATATTTTCATTGATCGTCTGGCGGATGCGTGGCTCGAGCTCGGCGAGATCGCGTGGCAAATTGACCACGATGTCGCTCTGTTTCCGGTTCACGGAATTAAGTGCGACGCTAAACTTTGTCCCGCCGTGATCGGTCTCGGCGCGGCCGTAACCGGTCATGCTTCTCATAGGTCAGGATGTTTCTCCATTGAAACCGAAGCAGGCATCGCGCAGCATCTCGATTTGGCTCATGCCAAACGAAGTTAGGCTTCGGCAAGGGCGCTGCCAAGCTTTTGTCGCCTGCTCGGGAGAAGGTGCTCGACCGCCCGGCGGTGCGGAGAAGGGAGCGGAATCGAGGCGAGCTGAGCGACGGAGAACCATCGTTGCCCTCGCGTTCGCGAGCGAGGCGCCGACTGCGCGAAAACTTTCAAGGTGATGCGGTGATTTGTGAAAGGGAAGATCGACGTATGAATTGGGCGGTTGGTTGTCGATCTTGCCCGTGCCGGCGGGAGAATCCACAGGCCGCGCCAGCGCCCACTTGATTGCTCGAGCAGGATTCGATTGCGACGGAAAGTGAAGGCGCGCGCTTCGGTGAGTTCTTTTGACGGCAGCGGGATTTTTTTGATCGGGAGAGTTTGCGGATTGTGCGCGCGGCAGAATCTTTTCACGGGACACATTGCGCACCTGGGCTGGCGTGGAAGACAGACCAGCGCGCCGAGATCGAGGAGCGCGGAGTTATAAAGGCGGGCAGAGCGCTTGGGCAGGAGTGACTCCGCATAATTCCAGAGTGCTTCGCGACCCACTGTGCAATCGATTGGCGTGCGGAAATTGAAAAGCCGGGACAGGACGCGAGCGGTGTTGGCCTCGATGATGGGCACGGATTGGCCGAAGGCGAACGTGGCGATGGCGTGCGCGGAATATCGCCCGATGCCCGGCAATGCGCGTGTGCTCGCGATCGTTCTGGGAAGATGTCCGCCATGTCGATCCACAATAATCCTGGCAGCGGCGTGAAGATTTCGTGCTCGTGCGTAGTAGCCGAGGCCTTGCCAGGCGTGTAGCACGCTCGATTCCGAAGCACGCGCCAGGGCGGAGAAATTGGGGAACCGGCGCAGCCACTCATTATAATAAGAGAGGACGGTGGCGACCTGCGTTTGCTGGAGCATAAACTCGGAGACGAGGATGGCGTATGGATCGCGGGTGCGCCGCCACGGCAGATCGCGGCCGTGACGGCGATACCAGCGCAGCAAAGCGGAGCGGAAATTGTGGGAGTCTGGCGGCGAGATCAGGTTGGCAGAAACGTGCAACGCACAACCCGCCTTCGCAAGGCTACGGCATGGCAGGCGTTCAACGTCGAAATCCGAATGTTTTCGCGAGCAGGCGTTGAATTCAGAAGATCATTGAACGTTGCGCGTTGGAAGTTGAACATTGAGCGTTTTCTGCTGCCAAGATGAACTCGTACACGCATGCCTTGACACCGGAGCAGGCGAATAAACTTCGCACGCTGCTCGAGGAGATCGGTTTTCAGTTCGCGCCAAAGCAGTACACGCTTTTCTTCGCACAAAAGAACAAGTTGAGCGTCGCGGTTTATGAGAAGGGGCCGAAGGTTTTGGTGCAGGGCAAAGGCGTGGAGGAGTTTGTGCAGTTCGAGCTCGAGCCGAAAATTTTCGGTGAAGCCAAACTGGGCTACGAAGAAGTGCATGCGCCGGAGATGTTCGAGGCGCATTTCGGCGTGGATGAAAGCGGGAAGGGCGATTTTTTTGGACCGCTGGTGATTTCGGGCGTGTATGTCGATCGTGGGATCGCGCGCAAGCTTCTGGACGCGGGCGTTCAGGACAGCAAGCGAATCGGCTCGGATGCGCGCATTCTGACGCTGGGCCAGATTATCCGGAAAACGGCCGGCGGCTTGATCGAGACGGTGCTGATCGGTCCGGAACGGTACAACGAGCTTTATGAGAAGTTCGGGAACCTGAACAGTTTGCTCGGCTGGGGGCATGCCCGCGTCATTGAAAATCTGCTGGCAAGAAAGCCGGATTGTCCGCGCGCGTTGTCGGACCAATTTGCGGATGCGCGCGTCATCAAACAATCGCTTTTGCACCATGGCCGCAAGATCGACATCCAACAGCGGCCGAAAGCGGAATCCGATATCGCGGTGGCGGCGGCGTCGATTTTGGCGCGTGAAGCATTTATCGGTTGGCTGGAGCGCCGGAGCAAAGAGCTTGGTTTGCGCTTGGAGCGAGGGGTATCGGCCAGTGTAAAAGAGGCCGCGAAAAAGCTCGTGGAAAAGAGCGGGCCGCAGAAGCTGCGCGAGGTAGCGAAGGTGCATTTCCGGACGGCGCACGAGATTGCACCAGACGCCTATGCCGCGCCGCCTCCGCGAGACCATTGGCGAAGTAACGGCTGATCGCGGTTTTGCAGAGGTGTCGGGCAAGGTTCCTGCTGTGTGTTTTCACGCGCTCTTTGGGCAAATTGTGGAAACCCGCCTCCTCATCCTAAACGCAGATCCTGTCTTTCAAGACGAGGAGCTGGCCATTTTTGGCGCGATGGAAGGGGTGGAAGCCCGCATTGTACGAACGCTTTCCGAAGCTGTATCGTTTCTTTTGGCCGAAAATTTCGACGCTTTTGTCGTGGAAGGGGAATCGAAGCTGGCACTGGATCAGGCCACGAACGCCCGGCAGCATTTTCCTTCGCTCAAGATTATTTGCCTGGTGCCGGACCGGGCCGACGCCGAAGCGGCCGCCACTGCGGAGCAGCAGGAGATCACTTTGATCTTGAGCGAGCAGAGCCAACCCCGGATGGAACGGCTCCTGAAGAATTTTGTGCGTTCAATCGGGAGGCAAGCGGGGACGGCGGCTGAAGGGGTCGATCCTTGTCATTCGCTCATCGGCAATCTGAATCAATTCTCAGCCGCGGAAATTCTACAGATGAGTTGTTTGAGCCAGCGGAGCGGACGTTTCACGTTGAAGTCCGGCCGGGGCAACGCCGAAATTTATCTGCATTACGGATCGATACGTCACGCGGTCTTTGGATCGCTCGAAGGCGAAGGGGCGGTGGCCGAAGTTTTCCGGTGGCGGCAAGGGCGGTTCTATTTTGAGGAAGGGATCATTAGCCAGGTGGAAACAGTCGATCGCCCCTGGGCACATCTGTTGATCGACAACCTGCAGAAATTCGACGAGACGCTCGAACTCGTCAGCGTACCGCCGGAACAGTCGCAAGAATCGCAACCATGAGAGATCAAGAGCTCGAAACCAAGCTTCGCATGCTCACGCTCCAGTTGGATAACTGGAAAAAGCTGCATGACTTCATTAACTACGGGCTGGACAAGGCGAAGCCAATCATCTCGGCCGAGCAGGAGCGCCAATTTACTGAAATTCGCTCGCATCTCTTGCAAGAGACGGAACATATTTTCAAGCACCTGAACATTGTTGGCGAGATGTCGGGCAAACTGATGAATGTATTACAGCGCGGTTCTTCCGTGCGTGGCGTCCGCGAGCTGTCGAACGAAGAAGTCCGCCGGCTGGAGATGGATTGGAACAGTGTGTTCACGAAGCTCGTTGTGGTGCAGGGTCAGCTCAAAGCGCAACGGAAGGCCTTGGCCGGTCAAACCGTGTTCCGCCATCATCTGAATCGCATCTTGGGGCGGCTGGCCCCAGCTCACTGATTTTCCCTCGTCAGGGAAGCGGCCATTGCGTTTATTCCTCTTTGGGAGGAGGTTAGACTGTTAAAAAATTCTCCTTTTTTAAGAATTTGGCCGCCGCTCCGGCCGTGTGGAGCGATTATTAAATACATATGGCAAAGCTAACTAAACGCGACATTGTCGTCGCCATCAGCAACCAAACAGGAATGGTGCAACACGAAGTTTTCGACGTGGTCCAGCGAACGCTTGATAAAATCACCGACAGTCTGGCCAATAACGTCGCCGTCGAGTTGCGTAACTTCGGCGTTTTTCAGCCACGGCTGACCAAGCCGCGGGTGGGACGCAACCCAAATCAGCCAGGCAGCAGTTTCGTCATTCCGCCGCGAGCCACGGTGAAGTTTAAGGCTGGCAAGATCATGCGCCAACGAGTCGAAAAGCTTTCGCGGGAATTGAAAGAGGCTTCCGAACGGAAAGAGAACGCGGCGGCGGAAAGCCACAACGGCCAGTAAGCGCGGCCGTCCGGTCGGTTGAGGTTACGATTGGGAAATCGGCTCGAGCAGATTTTGGATGGCCTCTTCCAGCCGCTCAAAATTGATTGGCTTGGTCAGATGTTCCGAGAAGCCGGCCGCTCGCGCCTTGCTCACATCGTGCTCCATGCCGAAGCCGCTTAGGGCGATGCCGCGCAGGCCTTTGCCGGTTCGCAGTTCGCGCATGAGCTCGTAACCGCTGCGGTCCGGGAGACCGATGTCGCTGATGACCAGATCGAAATCTTGCGTGCGCGCTTTTTCTACTGCCTGCTCAGCGGAATGGGCCAGGGTAATCTGGTAGCCGCGGCGCTCGAGCATCATTTTCATCCCCGTGCAGGTGTCGTGATGATCGTCCACCACGAGAACGCGCCGCGG
>Ga0184605_10000160_pt1 | contig 19302 bp, 18 predicted proteins | sample PLM0_30_coex_FD_132995 | JGI IMG/M metagenome (GOLD analysis project Ga0184605, IMG submission 132995) | Groundwater sediment microbial communities from an aquifer in East River, Colorado, USA - PLM0_30_coex | ecosystem: Environmental > Terrestrial > Soil > Riparian zone | place: USA: East... | reverse complement strand
TTTCTCAGTGCTCTCGCTCGGCTGGCGCAACACGGATAACGAATGGCGGCACTTCGCGCGGGCATATCTGTTCCTAGCCGCATTCTCGACGCCGCTGGTGCTGTCGGTACACTCGGTCGTGTCGTTCGACTTTGCCATGGCGCTCACCCCCGGATGGCACACCACGATCTTCCCGCCCTACTTCGTGGCCGGCGCGATCTTTTCCGGAATGGGGATGGTCTTTACGATCATCATTCCTCTCAGACGGTGGTGGGGACTCAAGCACTACGTCACGATCAACCATCTCGATGCCGCGGCGAAGCTCTGTCTCTTCACTTCGCTCCTCGTTGGTTGCGCCTACATGAACGAGTGGTTCGTTGCCTGGTTCAGCGGCAACGAAGTGGAGAAGAGCTTCTTCGCCAATCGCATTTGGGGCCAGTGGTGGTGGGCGTCGGCGATCCTGTACACCTGCAACATGGTCCTGCCCCTGTCGCTGTTTTTCCAGAAGCTTCGCCGAAGTCCAACCTGGCTGTTCATGCTTTCGTTCACCGTCAACATCGGCATGTGGTTCGAGCGGTTCGTGATCGTCGTGCCATCGCTGTCGCATGAATTCGAGCCATGGCAGTGGACGAGCTACCGTCCGACGTGGGTGGACTACGCTATCCTGGCCGGAAGCTTCGGCTGGTTCTCGATGTGGTTTATGCTGTTCATCAAGCAGCTGCCGGTAATAGCGATCGCAGAGGTGAAGGAGATAGTTCCACCGAAGCTCCGCAAACCGCACGCGCACGGGATAGATCCGACCGGGCGGCACTTCGAGTACGAGGCTGATACGCCGGGAGAGTACGCGTAATGCAAGGCGTCCTTGGTGCGTTCCGCGAGCTCGACGCGGCGGTGAGTGCGATCGAAGCGCTCAAGGAAACCAGGCTTGGCGCGATCCGCGTCTTCACGCCTACACCGCGTCACGAGCTCGAGGAAGCTATCGCACCCCCGCCGAGCCCGGTCCGTCGGTTCACACTCATAGGCGGATTATTGGGCGTCAGCTTCGGCTACTGGATCGCGATCTGGGTATCCGATTATTGGCCGTTGGTGGTTGGGGGAAAGCCAATTGCCTCCTGGGTGCCGTACACGATCTTCGGCTTCGAGGTAATGGTACTCATCGGAGGCCTCTCGACTGTCGTGGGACTCCTCATCAACGCGCGGATTCCGCGGCTCACGATGATGGTGGGCTACGACCCCCGCTTCAGTCACGGCGAATACGGAGTGTGGGTGGAGTGTCCGCCCGAGAAAGTCAGGACAGCGGAGACATTGTTGAGAGAGAACGGCGCGGTGGAGGTGCGGCGTGAGCGCTAGAACGCGAACCTTCATTCTCGGGGTGCCGCTTTTTCTGCTCACGGCTTGCGAGTGGTTCACGGACTTCAAGCGGCAGCCATCGATCTGGACATGGGAGCAAGTGAAGGACAGCACTACGCCTTCGCGCGGAAACCCGCAGATGTCCGTTCCGACGACCGGTACGGCAGTCGCCGCGTATCAGGTTTCGTACGGGGCCTTTCCGGCAACCATCGACTCGATGGCGGGACTCTCTAATCCAAGGCCGCCAACCGATTCCTCACTGATGAACGGACGAAAGTATTTCCAGATCAACTGCGCGGTGTGTCACGGGGATCGTGCGATGGGAGATGGACCGGCCACGAAGTACGGAATGCCTGGAATCAATCTCGCGACCGATGTGACAAAGGCTCGCACCGATGGATACATCTTCGGAATGATCCGAAATGGCCGTGGCCTGATGCCGACCTACGACCGGATCGAGGAGATGGACCGCTGGGATGTCGTGAACTATTTGCGCGCGCTGCAGGGAGTGAACGGCAAGACCGTCGAGGTTGGTCCGCTCGCAGCGCCCGGAGTCACAGGGGACAAAGTGCCGGGTCCGACACGACTCGGACCGACAGAACCTGCGCCGTTTTTCAAGCCGCGCAGCGATTCGAGCAAGGCGAACAGCGATTCGAGCAGAACAAGGATCGATAGCACGAGCGGGGGCGTGATCCGATGAGCGGCCACGACCCTCACGCTCTGAGCCGCGACGAGGTTCTCACCGGAATCGACCGCCCCTCGTCGCCGTTACTAAAGACGATCTCCATGGCGCTGGCTGCGATCGGAACCGTCGTCTTCATCATCGGGCTGTTTCTGGCGCCGGATCGCGCGTGGCAGGCGCTGCTCGTCAGCTGGCTCTATTTCACGTCGATCTCTTCCGCCGGAGTGATGTTCGTGGCGGTGCAGCGCATAACGACCGCGCGCTGGTCACGGCCGATCATACGCTTTCTCGAAGGGTACGTCGCATTCCTCCCCGTCGCGTTCGTACTCCTGCTCCTCATTATCCTCGTCGGCCGCCATCACATCTTCTGGTGGTCGAACCACGTTCCGGAGATCCACGAGAAGCGGGTGTACCTGAATCCGCCCTTTTTCCTCTCGAGGGTGATTCTCACCTTCCTCGTAATTCTCGGACTTAGCCTGTGGTACATCTACACCTCGGTGCGTCTCGACGTCGGAATCCTTCCGGAGTCGGGGGCGAACTGGGCCCGCGGTCTTCGCGAGAGAATGCGCAGAAGTTTTCGGGACGAGCGACGCGAGCTCCACTCCACACATTCGCTGCAGGGAAGACTCGCGGTGTTCCTCGGCTTCGCATTCGCGTACGGCTGGATCGTGCTGTCGTGGGATCTGTCGATGTCGCTCGATCCGCATTTCCAGAGCACGATGTACGGCTGGTGGTTTTTCATGGGTGGGTGGATCACCGCGCTTGCGAGCTGGACACTCATCGTGATGGCGTGGCGCCGGTACCTTGCTCGCTATGATCTCATTCAGGAGAAGCACTTCCACGACCTCGGAAAGCTTTGCTTCGCGTTCACGGCGTTCTGGGGTTACCTCACCTTCGGCCAGTACCTCGTGATCTGGTACGGCAACCTGGGTGAAGAGACCCATTGGGCGCGGCTCCGACTGATAGAGGGTTGGCGCATTCCGACCCTTATCACGGTTGGGTTGATGTTCGTTCTTCCGTTCTTTGGACTTCTTTCCCGCGCCGCGAAGGTGTTTCTGCCCACGCTGGTGTTCTTCGCGAGCTGCACCATTATCGGATTGTGGATGCACCGCTATCTCGAGGTGTATCCCTCTATTTACGGTGCGGTGGGGAATATCCCGCTTGGCATCTGGGAGCTGGGCGTCGCTCTGGGACTGCTCGGCATTTGGGGCTTCTGCTATCTGTCGTTCATGGATGCGTTCCCGAGGATGCGGGTGCTGCTGATGACGTCGCCCTATCGCGATGAGGTCCAGGTGCCCGTAAATCCGCGGACGATGGAGCCGCTCCCGGCGCATGAGTAGTTCGCGGCGTTGAGATAGTACCGCCCACGTTGTCCCCCCGGCGGCGTGATTATCTATATTTCGCGTCGAGGGGCGTTAGCTCAGCTGGGAGAGCGCCTGGTTTGCAACCAGGAGGTCGCAGGTTCGATCCCTGTACGCTCCACTTTGATTCTGTTGCGGGGAGCCGTCGCGGGCGTGAGACTTTCGGCTGGCTTGACGGTACGGGAGGTAGAAGCCATGATGGCTACCCACCCATCCGGAGAAGCCCGTGCATATCCGCCACCTCGTGGTACCCGCTCTGATTCCCACCGCCTTCCTGCTCGGCGCCTTCGTGAACACGGGATTCACGCAGCAAGCCGCGGCTCCGCCCATCGTCGAAGTCGCGTGCATGAAAGTCGATCCTGCCAGGAATGCAGAATACCTTGCACTCGAGCACGATATCTGGAGGCCGCTGCACCAGGAGCGAATCAGACAGGGGCGGATGCGCTCGTGGACGGTGTACGCTGTGCGATACCCCGCCGGGACCCAGCGCGAGTGCGACTACCGCGTAGTCAACACGTATAATTCGCTCGCCGACATCGACCGGCCAATTGCTGATATAGTGGCAAAGGTTCATCCCAGCACCGCGATTGCCGAACTCGCCCGGCGCACTTACGCTGCGCGCGAGCTCGTACGCGGCGAGCTCTGGTACCAGGTCGATCAAAGCCAATAGCCTGCCCGCCGGCCTCATACCCACAAAACACAAGGGCCCATGCTCAGCACGGGCCCTTGTCATTTGCGGCAGTCGATCTTCGGTCAGAGCGGCGGAAGGTCGTCGTAATTGAGAACCGTGTCACCGTTTTTCCGCCGGGGAATGTAGTCGAGCGCACTTTCCGCCCGATTCACCAATTGCGCCACATTGAGCCTCGACGCGGCGAGATCCGAGACGGCGGAGTATCCCGCGCGGAGTTTGACGGGAGCAGAGATCTTCTTGTTGCTCGCCGCCTTGTCGAGCTCACGCTGCAATCGGGCAACGAGGAGTCGAGCCCCCTCCGCGTCGGTGTCGGGCGCGAGGATCGCCAGCCGCGATTCCCCCATGTGGCCAACGATGTCCGATTGCCGGCTTTGCTCGCGGAAGACGTGCGCAACGTCGGCGAAGCCACTGAGTGCGTCACGCATGATGGTCGTCGCTCCTACTTCGCGATCCTGCAGCTGGGGAGCGAACGCGACACACGCAAATGCTTCGTGCTTGCGGAGTGCGCGCGCTCCGAACTTTCCGGCGAGCTGTCGCAAACCGAACGAGGTATAAAGGCCGGTCGTGGCATTCACGAATATCTGGGACTGAGCCTCGGCGGCTTCTCTGCGCGCACGCACGAATGTTTCGAGCTTGAGGAAAACAACTTCGAGATCGATCGGGTGGCTGCAGTACTCCCACGCGCCCGCGGCATACGCGGCCAAGCGAGCGTGGGGTTCGAAGGGCGCAGGAGAAGTAATCACGATCGGTACGGTGTGATCGAAGAGCGGGTCGTCGCGCAGTGTACGGCAGACGTCCAGCGCGCTCAGATCCTTGAGGGACTCGTCAAGCACGATGACGTCGTGGTTTGCAAGGCGCGACAGCTCGATGACTTGTGCGCCGGATCGGGTGTGGGCGCCGACGTATCCATGTTGCTGGAAGACACTCTCCAGCGAACGACTCATCGAGTCGTCATTGCACGCAATGACAGCGAGTGGTGGGTTTTCGCGGTAAGCCATCGAGCCTCCTCTTCGGTAGCCCGACTGGCATGGCGACCTCATGCTGGGTCGCGTTAGCCTCGCGGCTTTGCGTCGCCACCTTTCGGTGGGTTTGCGGGTTCGGAGAAGCTCCCGCCCAAGCGTGCGCTGGAGACGGGATATAGCTAACTATCTGTTGGATGACGATTTGGCGGGGTTAAAGTCACTCGATGTCGCGCCGCTTTGCCTACGCCCCACAGGCGGACTGTCTAGTTCGCGCGCGGTAGCTCGAGGAGGAAGGAAAACCGCGTTCCGTCGCTACCAGTGTCGACCTGGAGCGTGCTTCCCATGGCTTCGACCAGGGTCCGGACGATCGCCAGACCCAAGCCGGCGCTGGAGAAACGGAGCTTGACCCCTTCCGGTGGGAAACCATCGCACAGCCGCTTGAGGACTTGGTGGGGGATGCCAGGACCGGTGTCCTCAACCCAGAACTCACATCGGTCCGGCGAGGATTCGGTGCAGCCGATGTCGACCGAGCCCGAATCCGTATAGCGAATCGCGTTCGAGGCGAGGTTGAGAAGCGCCTGTTGTATTGGCGAAGCATGACCGATCCGTGCGTCCTCTTTGAGGAAATGCATATGGAGCGGAATTCCCTTCTCCTCACACATCGGCAGCACGATTGCGCCGACCGTGTGGATGGTCTCGGTCACAGAAAATGGCAGCGGCTCACCATGAACGAGGTCGCCTCGTGCCGCGTCGATCAGGTTCGTAACAGTGGTGCTCAATCCGAATGCAGCGCCATAAATCAATCCGAGCTGCCGATCCCTGATGGGGTTTGCCTGAGCTTTCTCCGCGCGGCGAAGCGAGTCAACGAGCAGCAGGATGGACCCAAGCGGCGAGCGGATGTCGTGCGCGATTGCGACTACCGCGTCCGCGCAGTCGGATCCTGTCAGTCGCGATATGAATTTGCCGCGTTCCGTTCGCTTCCACGTCTCTTCCGCTTCATCCAGCTTGCGGAGAGCATGAACTACTTCACGCCCATCAAGAACGGGGGCCGCGTCGAGCGCAGCAAGGAAGTTAGTCTTTAAGGCCGATACGTATTCGCGCGCGATAAGGGGGGGAGTCGGGCTCCCCGCCGCGGAGTTTTGTTCGAGATGCGCTCCCAGCCAGCGAATGACTTGGTCGAGTTGGGCGCGAATGTCGATAGGCGAGAGACTGGTGCCTTGAGCGATGCTCGCCGACGTTCGATCCGCCGCGACTGCCAGCGCCCTGAGAATCGGCGCTGCGGTTAACTCAGTTGGAGTTGGCAGTGGGGAGGGACGATCGCTCCCTATGGACCCGTTTGACTTGAACGCGGCGGCGCCGGAAGACCCCGAGTCTTCTTGAGAGCCACTCTGCGTGGCCGCTGATTGAGGTATCTCGGAGTCCATCCGCATTATGCTCCGTGACCCGATTGACCCTTCTGAGTGGGGCCACAGGTCGGTAAAAACACTGATACTGCTGAGTCGGGTGCATATCGGAGGCCATTGCGTCAGTTGGCCTCTGGACGAGGTCTGGATGCAGGCGGCGTGTGTCAAGATCGCTCCAGGCGCGCTGGAGCTCCTTAACTTCCCCCTTTCCACTGCGACGTGCTACGCCTGATCCACCCGTCGCTGCGATTGTGAAACCTCCAACTCGTCCCGCGCGCGAAGAAACGTTCCCAGCTTGAGGAAGAGATCGCCGACGTTGAGCGGCTGTTGGAAATACTCCCACGCCCCCGCGCGGTAGGCGGCTGCTCTTGACTGCGGGTCGGCGTGCGCGCACGACGTGATCACGATCGGTGTCGCGTGATCGAAGAGGGGATCGCCTCGCAGGGCCATGCAGACTTCGACGGCTGAAAGATCGTCGATGCGCTCGTCGACCAGGACGACGTCAGGGCCGTCGCGCGCGAGCTTCAACATCTGCTTTCCGGATCCGACTCTCGTAGCAGTGTAGCCTTTCTCCTCGAACACGGTTTGGAGTGAGCGACACATCCAGTCGTCACTGCACCCCACGAGGGCTGTGCGTTTGCGCGGGTTGGTTTCCATCACGGCGCCGCCGGCGTGAGGGTGAGATCGGTGGTTTGGGCCAGATCGAGGGCAGCCGCTTTTGAACGTTTCCTATTGGTGGCAGACTTCCCATTTGCGGCGAGTCTCCCGTTCGCGGCAGCTGCTGCTCGCCCGGGCGCGCGCGCGCGCTCAACATACCACTCGAGAGCCTCGGCCAAACCCTCCTCGACGGTGTGTGTCGGCGAGAACGACAGCATGCGTCGCGCCGTGTCGATATTGGCGCATGAGAAGCGGATGTCGCCCGCTCGGAAGGGATCATGCTCCGGCACAGCTGCCGCGAATCGCGGCTGCTGGAGCGCCAGCCGATCGCGCATCATGCGGAAAAGCTCAGTCAGTGATACCGATTCGGCGCAACCAATGTTGTAGGCACGACCGGTCGCGGCGTCCTCGGCCACGGCTGCGGCAAGCAAATTCGCCTGAACGACGTTGGCGACGTAACAGAAGTCGCGCGTCGTCTCCCCGTCGCCGAAAATGTGGCAGAGCTCGCCGCTCAGCAGGTTCGCTATCCATAGAGGAATCACTGCGGCGTAGGCGCCCGCGGGATCCTGACGCCGGCCGAAGACATTGAAGTAACGCAGCCCCACGGTCTGCAGACCGTAAGTCATTTGAAATGCGACGGCATAAGTCTCGTTCGTCGTTTTGCTCGCGGCGTAGGGGGAAAGCGGACGCCCCAACTTTCCTTCGATCTGTGGGTTGTCCGGATTATCTCCGTATACTGCGCTGGATGAGGCGTAAACAAAACGCTTCACTCGCGAATCTTTTGCCGCTACGAGCATGTTGACGAAACCATCGACATTTACCGAAGTCGTCTGGAGCGGATCGTCGATTGACCATGGGACGGACCCAAGAGCCGCATGGTGCAGCACGTAATCCGCGCCCTTGCACGCATCCCGGCAGGTTTCGAGATCGCGGATGTCGCCTTCGATCATTCTTAGTTGCGCGGCACTTCCAGGACGTTTGCCGAGCACATCCTCGAGATTCGAGCGATGCCCGGTGGAAAAGTTGTCGACTCCCACAACCTTTTGACCGAGGGCGAGGAGCTCTTCGAGAAGGTTGGAGCCGATGAATCCTGCGATGCCGGTGACGACCCAAACCTTTGGCGCGAGTGGCAAGCTCTGTCGAAGAAGTCGATACGGCACGGAGTTCATGAGCGCGCAATCGAAGCATCTTCCATTCCCCGCACCTGCAATTGCGTGCCACTCATAAGTTGTGTGACGACACGCGGTTACTAATTGGTTGCGAGACGAGGACGCACGCAGTGAAATCAATCTTGTCGCAGGATTGCTCCAGTCATGTGGTAGACGGACTACAGCGAGTCTGTCGAGTCGCACTGAGCAGTACGGTCCAATGCGTGTGTGTCTGTGGCATCAGGGCAACAGTTCGGTGCGTCCAACGCAAATCGTCAATGAGGGAGAAGGGCGGGAAGGCGCGCTTTGTCTATGCGCAGCAACAGGATAGCGACCGGCGATCGCCATGCAGGTACGACCTTGCAACTGGCATTTGAAGTGCGAAATGCTGATTCGAGACAGCGTGCGAACTAAATCGACAGCAAATGAATTCAGAAGCTTCCCGACCGACTCATTTTTTCACTGTGGACGTGGAAGAGTACTTCCAGGTCAGAGCGCTGCGGTCCGTCGTCCTGCGCGACGAGTGGCTGTCACGTCCGAGCCGGGTGGCAAAGAGCGTTGATGACCTGCTTGCCTGTCTCGATCGGCACGGTGCCCGTGGTACGTTTTTTCTGCTCGGTTGGATCGCGAGGTATCGACCGGAAGTCGTGCGCAGCATTGCAAACGCTGGACACGAGATCGCTTCGCACGGTTTCTGGCACGAACAGGTCACAGCGCTCGAGCGGGACGCGTTTCTCGACGACGTTCGATCATCCAAATGCGAGCTCGAGGACGTGACGGGATCAGAGGTGCTTGGCTATCGCGCTCCCAGCTTCTCGATCATACCGGGGTGGGAGTGGGCGTTCGACGCCTTGATCGAGGCTGGATACCGGTACGACTCCAGTCTTTTTCCAATTCGCCGCCGTGGATATGGCTACCCGTCCGCGCTCCGCACGCCACACGTAATTCGGAGGCCGTGCGGAACGCTCGCAGAATTTCCGCTGGCAACCACGAAGATCCTCGGCTATTCCGTGCCGGCAGCCGGCGGAGGATATCTCCGTCAATTTCCCCTCGCAGTAATCCGTCGCGCCTTTCGGGAAGCGAACGAACGGGGCGAATCGGCAACGTTTTACATCCATCCATGGGAGATCGATCCGGAGCAACCGCGGCTTGCCGTCTCTCGCCTGAACCGCATACGACACTATCGCGGGCTCAACTGTGCGCTACAGCGCATCGAATGTCTGCTCGAGGAATTTTCGTTTGGCGGCATTGCTTCGTACTTACCCACGATAGAAAGCCAGGCGGGAATGCCTGTGCCAATCGGTGCCGCCTGATGATTCGGGTCGAATGCTATACGGGCACGCCAGAAGAATGGGATGCTTTTGCGGTTAACGAGGAAGGCTACACCCACTTTCACCAGTTCCGGTGGCGTAGTCTGATCGAGAGAGTCTTCGGACACGAGTGTCTTTACCTCGCCGCGCGCGATTCGGACGGCAAACTCATCGGAGTCCTGCCGCTCGTGCGGGTGTGCAGCATCGTGTTTGGGCACTATCTCGTTTCCATGCCCTTTCTCAACTATGGGGGTCCGCTCGGAACCGACGTTGGGATTAAGGCACTTGTGACTGAGGCGGTGGCGATGGCACGTAAGGAAAAAGTCAGACTGCTCGAGCTTCGCAGCCGGGTGCCGCTGGACATTTCGCTCGCGGCCTCACATCGCAAGATCACAGTCGTGCTCGACCTGCCCGAACTGTCGGACACTTTGTTTCAGCGCTTTGATGCAAAGCTGCGCTCCCAGATTCGCCGGCCGCAGAAAGAAGGAGTGCGGGTGGAATTTGGAGCCGAACAGGTGGAGCCCTTCTTCTCGGTATTCGCGCGGCACATGCGCGATCTTGGAACGCCGACCCAACCCCTCGCGCTATTTCGCGCCATCGCGGATGAGTTCCCGCAGGACTGCTGGTTCGCTTGTGCATATCTCGCCAGCAAGCCGGTGGCGGGCGGATGTGGTTTCCGCTTTGGGGACGAATACGAGATGACCTGGGCGAGCTCGCTACGTGAATACAGCCGGCAAGCCCCCAACATGCTGCTCTACTGGGCGTGCATGGAGCGGGCGATTACAGAGGGTGTGACACGCTTCAATTTCGGGAGATGCACCCCCGGAGCGGGCACCTACCGGTTCAAGATGCAGTGGGGCGGACGCGAGGAACCACTATGGTGGTACGGATTGGGTGCGACGACCGGTGCCACGACTCCTTCGCCGCACGAGGGGGCTTTCCGATTTGGGCCGCGGATTTGGAGACGCCTTCCCACTGCGATTGCAACGGCCGTTGGGCCGGCGATTGTGCGCTACATCCCATGAACTGGCGTTGGGTTCCAGCGGTCTATTCTCCTGTTGCTCCCCGCTCTTTGATCGGAGGAATCGCGGCGGCTTGCGCCCCGCATAGGGCGTCAGTCGAGAACGTGATTGATGCTTTGCGTGAGCGTTACGGCGCGGCTGACGCTGTGTTGACGGACAGCGGAACTTCGGCTCTCATACTCGCGTTGCGCGCGATCGTGCCAGCCGGCGGCACGATTGCGTATCCGGGCTACTCGTGTATCGACCTCACGGCCGCAGCAGTCGGAGCGGGGATGCGAGTACGATTGTACGACCTGGACCCGAAAACACTGAGTCCCGACCTGGAATCCGTAAAGAAGGCAATTGAGCGCGGGGTCGATGCAATAGTAGTGGCTCACCTTTACGGATATCCCGCCGACGTCGGGGCCGTGCAGGAGCTGGCGCGGCAGTACGGGATTCCCGTCATTGAGGATTCCGCGCAAGGGGCGGGCGGCACTCTCCGGGGCGTTCGCCTTGGCGCCATCGGCGACATCTCGATTCTGAGTTTCGGGCGAGGCAAGGGCGCAACCACGGGTTCGGGTGGTGCAGTCATCGTGCGCAATCCCGCGCTGCGCGAATGGGTGCGGCAAACCCGGAAGCGCCTGGGTGGAGGCCGGCGCGGGGGTCAGGAGATCTGCGCGCTCGCCGCGCAGTGGTTGTTTTCGCATCCGCTGCTCTATCGCTTGCCTGCTTCGGTCCCGGCACTCAAGCTGGGCGAGATGGTCTATCGGCCACCCACGCAACCTCGCGCCATGCCGGCTGCTGCCGCCGCGATGCTTTCCTCGGTGCTGCGTATGGATGACTGCGAGATCGCCGTTCGTCGCGCGCGGGCGAACAAACTGTTGTCGCGGATCAACGGCTCGGGACGCATCGTTCCAGTTCACCCGGTGACCGGTGGCGGATCTGGTTTTCTCCGATTTGCGGTGACCGACGCGACCGGCCGCCTCGCTCCGGTTGCGTCACTCGGCTTGCTTCGCGGATATCCGCTGACTCTCGAGGAACACGAGCAGCTGAGGCCGGTGCTGGTAGCGGGAGAGAAAGCGGGCACGGGATCGGTGCAGCTGCGCGACCGGCTTTTCACGCTACCCACTCACTCACGAGTGGGCTCGCGCGACCAGGCGCGGCTGCAGGATTGGCTTGCCAGATCATCATGAGCGGCGTGCAGATCGGTTCCGTGAAGTTGAGCAGCGAGCGACGGAGAGTTTTCGCAATTCCGGGGTTGATCAGACGTATTCTTCACGCCGTACGCCGCTTGCCCGATCGTCTGCTTCACCGCAGGCGCCACGTTGCAGTTCGCGCTCGTATCTCACGAATGACCCGTCCCCGCCGCTTGCTGGTTGTATGTCATGGCAACGTCTGTCGGAGCCCGTACCTCGAGGCTGTGTTGAAACGCGCAATGCCTGACATTCGCGTCGAATCCGCAGGATTTGTGGGCCCGGGCCGGCCGGTGCCCCCGTTCGCGCTGACCGTCAGCGCGCAGCGCGGTCTGAACCTATCGACATTTCGTTCACGACCGCTCGTCCCACCCGCGATCCGTGACGCCGATCTCATCGTGGTGATGGATGCCTATCAGGCGCGCAAGGTCGAGCGCTCTTTCGGCGTTCCCCGCGATCGGGTTGTTGTTGCCGGAGATCTCGATCCGATGCCGGCTACCACTCGCGCGATCGCTGATCCATGGGAACAACCGATTGAGGCGTTCGTTTCTTCCTATGATCGGCTGGATCGCTGTGCCGCGACGCTGGCTAGCTTGTTTTCAAGCGGATCCGACTCTGCTCGGGATGTCAGGCAATGACTTCTTGCTGCTCTTCGGCGACCATTGCCTTGAGCTTGAGGAGGTCGTGCTTCCCGCTGGAATTTCTTGGTATGGCGGTCAGGCACACGTAGCGGCTGGGCTGCATGTACCGTGGCAGCTCGATTCCGCAGAAGCGTCGAACCTGATCGAGATTCGCTTCAGGGCGCAGAACGATGCAAGCAACGATTCGTTCCCCGCGTTGGAGATCCGGCTCGGTAACGACGGCGACCTCGGCGACGAGGTCCGATGCCTGGATCACGTCGCATACCTCCTCCGGGCTCACCCGGAACCCGAGCGTCTTGATCATCCGGTCTCTGCGTCCGACGTAATACAGCCGACCCTCGTCGTCGCGACGAACCAGATCCCCAGTGAATGCGACCCGTGCGGGCTCACCCGGACGGAAAAAAGGGTTGGGACGGAACACACTCGCGGTTGCACCAGGGTCTCCGACGTATCCGATTGCGACCGACGGCCCCCCGTGCAGCAGCTCGCCTACTTCGCCAGGTTTTGCCAACTGTCCCTCGGCGTTCACCACATAGACGGTGGCTTCGGGGACTGCGCGTCCCATTGAGTCTGGATGACTGTCAACCTCTTCCGGCGGGAGGTACATGCTGCGGAAAACCTCGGTGAGCCCGTACATCAGGAACAGTTTTGCCTGCGGCTGCGCCCGCCGAAGATCGCGAACGCTTGATGGCGGCAACCGGCCGCCTGCATTCGTCATGATCCGCAGATGCTCGAGCGGCTGGTCACGAAACGCGGCGATTCCAAGCAGCTGCTGCCAGAGCGGCGGAACGGCAGCAAGCACCGTTACTTTTTCGCGTCTGAGCGTGGTGACGATGTCCTGCGGTAGAGCCGATCGTTCAACCACCAAAGTTGCACCAGTGAAGAGCGCGCCACTGAGCTGATTGAATCCGTACACGGAACTCAAAGGCAAGAGTCCGGCGATACTGTCGTCCTCGCGCAGGCCGAGATACCCGGCCACTACGCGTACACCGGCCCAAAGGTTTTCGTGGCTCGCCAACACGCCTTTCTGCTGTCCGGTCGATCCCGACGTATAGGTTATCTGAGCGGGAGCGCCGGGATCACGGGCCAACGGAGTGAATTCGCTGTCGCCGTCACCAATGTCCTCCAGCACGATAATCTCCGCGTTGGTTACAACCGGACGCGGGAGATTGTCGAGCACCTCCCGACTCACGACGAGAGAGCGCGCACGGGAGTGTGTCAGCACGAATTCAACCTGTCGCGATCGATACAGATCGTTCAGGTTGATTCCTGTCGCGCCGATAGCGAGGGCGGCGAAGAATGCAGCGGCGGCGTCGCGCGGGCCCTTCGCCATGACTGCGCAAACATCTCCAGGCTGAATACCCGCGCCACTCAATCTCTTCGTGATCTGGCCGGCGCGCCCATTCAGATCAGCAAAGCTCGTTTTCTCCTTGCCGTGTACGATCGCGATACGGTCCCCCCACGCATCGCCAGCGCGCCGCAACAGGTTTGCGAAATTCGACCTGAACAGGGCACGTGAATCAGAATCTTCGTTCATCGCTTGAAGAAGAGGCACGCGAAATGATAGCGCGCGCGCCGCCTATCCGCCTCCCACATCGCTGTTGCAGTCCTGCCACACCCTCCATTGTGCTCACCGGGAATCCCGTCCCCCTATTATAGCGCAAGTCGTTTGATACAAGGGAGTTAGCCCGGCGACAAAGCGCGATCATCCGAGCCTGGCGCAGGGTGCCAAGCTTGCAAACCGGCATGTGTCGACCCGTTTGACTGAGCCGACACCGAAGTAATCGCTCACCGGTACTGCGCTACGATGACTGCTACGCTCACTGCTCTGGAAATCGACCCCGTTGCCGCAGTATCGCGAATCCGCGAGGCGCTCCGCGAGCAGCTTGCTGTCTCGCTTAAGCGTCGGGGCCTGGTGGTTGGCATGAGCGGAGGAGTGGACAGCTCGGTCTGCGCTGCTCTCGCTGTCGAGGCGGTAGGCCCAAAGCATGTTCTCGGACTCTTCATGCCCGAGAAGGAGAGCGATCCGGAAAGCCTCAACATCGCCCAGTCGTTTGCAACACAGCTCGGTATAGACAGCGTGACCGAAGATATTGCGCCGATTCTTGATGGAGCCGGCTGCTATCGTCGCCGCAACGAAGCCATCCGCCGGGTCGTGCCGGAGTTTACGGATGAGTGGGGCTGCAAGCTTGTATTGCCGCCTGACCGCCTCGAAGCCGATCGGATAAACATCACCTATCTGGTCGTGCAACCGCCGTTTGGAGAGGAGCGGCGGGTTCGTTTGCCGGCGCCCGAGTACCGCCAGATCGTGGCGGCTTCGAATTTCAAGCAGCGCGCGCGGACCATGCTCGAGTACTACCACGCCGACCGACTTCACTACGCAGTAGTGGGGACGCCCAACAGACTAGAATACGATCAGGGCTTTTTCGTGAAAGGCGGCGACGGACTGGCCGACGTAAAACCCATTGCCCACCTGTACAAGACGCAGGTGTACCAGCTCGCCGATTACCTCGGTGTCCCCTCGACGATCACCTTGCGTCCGCCAACGACTGACACGTTCTCTCTGCCGCAGTCGCAGGAAGAGTTCTACTACAACATGCCCACGCGCGCGCTCGATGTCGTGCTCCACGCGCGAAACGAAGGGCGACCCGCGAGTGAGATCGCGGATGAAGTTGGTTTCACCGTGGAGCAAATGCAGCGCGCCTACGGTGACATCGACCAGAAACGGCTGACCACGCGATATCTCCATCTCGGTCCGCAGCTGGTGGAACCAGTGCCACTCATACACTCGGAGCAAAAAGTCTAATGTGCGGAATCGCCGGCATCGCACGCCGCTTTCCAACCGGGGTGTCAGTGAAATCACTCGGCAAGATGGCCGCGTCCATTCGTCATCGCGGACCCGACGGATACGGGTTTTATCTCGGACAGCGCGTGGGCTTCGCGCACGTCCGCCTCAGCGTAGTAGACCTCACTGGGGGCGCGCAGCCGTTGACGAACGAAAACGGGCAAATCGTCGTGACCTACAACGGGGAGATCTACAACCATCTGGAACTGCGCCGTGAGCTGGAAAAGAAGGGCCACATCTTCCGAACTCACTGCGATACCGAGATCCTCGTGCACGGCTACGAAGAATGGGGAGTGGAGCTGCTCAAGCGTCTGAATGGACAATTCGCGTTCGCGATCTACGACCGCAACACAGAGACTGTCTTCATCGCGCGAGACCGGTTCGGCGTCCGCCCGCTTTTCTACGCGCAACGCAATGGCGAATTCTATTTCGGCTCGGAGATCAAGGCGATTCTCGCCAGCGGCGAAGTCGAAGCGTCTGTGGACCGCCGCGGCATTGATGAAGTTTTCACATTCTGGGCGGCTCGTCCACCGCGAACCCCGTTCGCAGGGATCGCCCAGCTTGAGCCGGGCACCTACGGAATTCTGAAGGATGGTGCCCTCTGGCTTCACCGCTATTACGAGCTCGATTATCCCGAGGCTGATGCTGAGCCGGCCGACGTCATCGAGCGGCTGGACGAGATCATGCTGCGGAGCGTCGGGATGCGCCTACGGGCCGACGTGCCCGTCGGCGCGTACGTGAGTGGGGGACTCGACTCATCGATAATCGCATCGCTGGCGGCGAGCGCCTCCCCACATTCGCTCCGCAGTTTTTCCATCACTTTTGAAGATCCGCGCTTCGACGAAAGCAATTTTCAGCGTGAAGTCGCGGGAAATGTTGAAAGCATCCACGCGATTGCCGCGATCACCCACGGCAGTATCGCCCAGGGCTTCCCGGATGTGCTGTGGCACACCGAGAGTCCGTTGCTACGCACGGCGCCAGTGCCCATGTATCATCTGGCAAAGTTGACCAAGGACAATGGAATCAAGGTCGTTCTGACTGGTGAAGGCGCCGATGAGCTCTTTCTTGGTTACGATCTTTTCAAGGAAGACTCGGTTCGACGCTTCTGTCTGCGGCGGCCGACGTCGGTAGGACGGCAGTGTTTGCTCGATCGACTATACCCCGAATTGATGGCTCGGGGAAAAGGCGGAGAGTTCTGGCGCCGCTTCTTTCTCGATGCGGGCACGCCAGGTGATCCGCTGTTCTCGCATCTCCCACGGTTTCTTCTCAGCGCCCGCACCAAGGAATTCTATTCGCCCGAGTTCAAGTCTGGCCTCGCCGGGATCGACGTGCTCAGCGAGCTCCGCGGCTCCCTTCCAGTGCGCTACTTTGGCTGGTCGTCACTAAACCGGGCGGCGTATCTGGAAATGACAACACTTCTTTCGCCCTACCTCCTCAGCTCTCAGGGAGACCGGATGGCGATGGCTCATGGCGTGGAGGGGCGATTCCCATTTCTCGATCACCGCTTGTTCGAGTTCGCCGCAGCGCTACCGACGGGGTCGCGACTTCGCGGCCTCCGGGAGAAGGAGATACTGCGCCGTTGGGCGTCGCGCATTCTTCCGCCAAGCCTCAGGACGCGTCGCAAACAACCATACCGGGCTCCGGATGCGCCAAGCTTTTTTGGACCAAATGCTCCAGAGTGGATAAGTGATCATCTCACTCCCGACAGGCTTCGTCGTGTCGGTGTGTTTTCTCCAACGTCGGTGGGCGGTCTAGTGCGGCGATGCCGAGCCGGATCCGCCACCGGGTTCCGGGAGAATCAGGCGTTGGTCGGAGTGCTATCCACGCAGGTTTGGCACAACCAGTTCATCGAATCCGCCGTGTCGTCGGCGCCGCTTCCCGTTCGAGGCACGTCCGTACTGATCACCGAAAAGACTCCAGCTTTTACCTAACCCGGCTTCCCGCCATTCGACTAATGCAGACTTCCCAATCAGAAATCATCATGCAGGTGCGGAGCTTTGTTCAGGAAAATTTTCTGTATATGCAGCCGAATTTCACGTTGGGCGACGACGATCGCCTTTTAGAGAAGGGTGTTATCGACTCAATGAGCATTGTGGAGATGATCTCTTTCATAGAGCAAGAGTTCGGCGTAACTGCGATGGAAGAAGAGATCAGTGAAGCGAATTTCGGGTCTCTCGCCGGAATCGCACGTTTTGTCGCCGAGAGGCGATCGATCGCCGCGGCTTAGCGGTGGTGCGGCGCAATTGGAACCAGGTCGCGCATGTCGCATTCACGCGCTGAGCCATCTTGCGTTATCGAGCCAGGCCGATGACCGCAGTTGAAGCAACTCTGCCTGGTCTGGCGGCGCGCGCGTCGACGCCCGCCGCGAGGACACCGGCGGCACCGCTTGCACTGGTGCTGGATCCGCTGCGGATAGCGCTCTTCATACTCACGGTCCTTACGATCAGTCGCGCGCACGAACGGTATCCCGTCCTCGCGACGGTTCGACCAGCGGTCCTCCTCGTCATCGCGTCGGTTGGCTACGCCTACCTGAACCCACGCTACCTCACGAGTACGAACGTGTTGAGATTCTGGCCAATGCGGCTCGTCGCCGTTCTCGGAATCCAGGCATGTTGCTCGGCCATTTTTGGCATCTCACTCGGCGCGTCGGCGACGTTCATCCTCGACTCATATGCAAAGACCCTTGCGTACGCGTTCCTGATCGCGGTGAGTATCCGGCATGTCCGGGACCTGTACACACTCGTTTGGGCGTACGTCGCCAGCTGCGGTATCCTTGCATTCCTCTCGATCTTTGTGTTTGGAATCTCCAAGTCAAGCGCCAGCTATGTCACACGTCTGGACAGTCTATACACCTGGGATTCGAACGATCTTGGCGTCGTGATGATGGTGGGTCTTCCACTCGCTCTACTGTTGCTCACCGCAGCGCATGGTGCAAAGCGGTGGTTCCTGCTGTTTATCCTTGTCGGTATTTCCGCGACGATGGCGCGCTCGGGGTCCCGAGGCGGTTTTCTCGGCTTTGTCGCCGCAGGAGCTGCCGCACTCGTAATCGTGAACGGCGTGTCCGTCGCGCGACGTTGCTTTGTGCTCGCGGCGGCGGTCATCGCACTCGTGTTTGGAGCGCCACCAGGGTATTGGAAGCAGATGAGCACCATCCTGACGCCGGAGCAGGACTACAACTACACCGCCTGGGATGGCCGCAAGGCGGTGGCGGAGCGATCCATTGGCTACATAGGCCAATACCCGGCTTTTGGGCTTGGCATCAACAACTTCGCCCGAGCCGAATGCACTATCTCGCCAAAAATTGCAGCGTTGAAAATAAACGGCCCCATACGCTGCGTTCCCACGCATAACTCCTACCTCCAGGCCGCCGCCGAAACGGGAATTCCGGGCTTTCTGATTTGGGCTGGGCTCGTAATCGGAGGGATTATTGCACCGCTGCGACTTCGCCGACGCCTTCCGAAGTCATGGCGTCGTGGAACTGAATCGGAACGCTTCATTTACAATGCGACAAGCTTTTTTGCTGTCTCCATGGTTGCCTTCGCTGTGACCTCGTTCTTCGTGTCGTTCGCCTGGGTGGACCCAGTCTACGTCATGGCCGCTTTCATTACCGGCCTGTACGTGTCGACGCGAGCGCAAATCGGGAAGGGAGGCGCTAGCCGGTATGGTGCCGCCTTCGCGGCTCCTGCTCCCAGTCCTGGCTGGCGCGTAAGAGCAAGTGCCTTGCGCGCCCGCATGAGCGATCAGTCCCGAGTCGGGACTGGGTAGCCAAATGCACCGCCTGGTGAAGCGGCCAATAGAGAGGGCGATGTCTTCGCCGGCCGTTGGGCGGATAACGAAGCGGCGCGTACGAGGGAGGCGCCTGATCCTGGCGTATCACGGCATCATACCGGACGGAGAAGCGCCTGCCGGAGAGCGCGCACTTTTCGTTGCCCAGAAAGACTTCGCCGTGCATCTCGACATGCTCGCGGCCGAAACCGATGTTGCGGCGCTCGATCGGATCGACGAGCCGGGCGACGGGCGTCCGCGCGTTGCGATCACCATCGACGATGCTTACCGTGGCGCTGTAAACGCGGGAGTGC
>Ga0184605_10000156_pt1 | contig 19624 bp, 14 predicted proteins | sample PLM0_30_coex_FD_132995 | JGI IMG/M metagenome (GOLD analysis project Ga0184605, IMG submission 132995) | Groundwater sediment microbial communities from an aquifer in East River, Colorado, USA - PLM0_30_coex | ecosystem: Environmental > Terrestrial > Soil > Riparian zone | place: USA: East... | reverse complement strand
CCCATTTACTATGACGCGATCGTAGTTGCCGCCGTGTTCGCGCAGCCACGGCAGCAAGGTTTTTGAATAACGATACTTCGTTAGACCGGCGCCCAGTGCGTGCACGGTAAGATCGATATCGTTTGTAGCCGGCGTCGCTGATGCCGGGGTGCGGTCAGCGACCGCGGCTACAATCGCGTTGGGCTCATCCAGGGTGACGATGTCGATCTTGTAGCCACGTCGCGCCAGTCCTCGACTTAAAGAAACAACCGCGGTCGCCACGCCACCGACACTCGGATCGAGCGTCTGCACCATTTGCAGAATTTTCACGGTCTTAAAAAACGAAGCCGACGGTTCTGCGGAAATATTCGCAGTCCGGCGGCAATTTCTCAATCGGTCGCGCCGGCACGCCGGCGTAAAGATGATGCGATTCGGTGAAGGCTTTATTCAAAAGAGACTTTGCTCCGAGCACGCAAAAATCGGGCAGCGCGCTGCCGCCGAGCAACACGCAGTTGGTTCCAACGAAACAATAATCGCCCACGCTCACCGCGGCCGAAGCTTGTCGGTTTTTTTTGATGTCGATGCTGTGCGTGAGGATCTGCGATTGAAATCCGGCGATGGTAGTGAACTTCCCGATCACGACAGAGTTCGTGCAGTCAATCAGATGCCGGTGGGTAATGGCTGCGTGTTTGCCGACGATCAATTGCGGTTGTCGATCTTTCTCCTCCGCGAAATGCGGCGAAGGCCCGAGCGGAAAACCGGTAATCCAGTTACCATTTCCTATCGAGGCGTGTGCGCCGAGATAGAGCAGATCGATGTTTTTGCAAAGTGTCAGATGTCCGATGCGAGAGTTCTCCTCCATGATTAAGCGACGGGGACAAATCCAAGCGAAACCGATTCGGCTGGTAGGGTGAATCGAATAGCCCAACTGGCTCTCGAGCAAGCGGCGCCGCGCCGGCCACGGCAGCAAGATCGACAAGAACATCGCCAATTTCTTCAGCATGCTGGGGCAAGCGAACGATACAATTCGCGATATTCGGAGATCATGCGCGCGGCTGAAAAGCGCTTCGCGTTCTCGAACGCTTTAGCACTCCAGCGCCTGCGCTCTTCGGGATCGGCCAGGCGCAACATGTCGGCCGCAAAATCTTCTTCATCATCCGGCTCGTGCAGCAAGGCGCCTGCGCCCGCGATGTCCGTCATCGGGCCGGCCGAGCTGCACACCACGGGACAACCGCAGGCCTGCGCCTCAATAATCGGCCAGCCAAATCCTTCGAAGCGCGATGGGTAGAGCAGCGCGTGGGCACGGTTGTAAAGCGCCTCGAGAACTTCATTCGATGCGTTTGCAACCTCGACAATGCGATGTTCGATGTGGAGATCGCGGGCTTGGGCACGAAGGCTGTCGCTCAATGCATCGCCCGCAAACACCATCTGCGCATCCAGTGCGTCCGCGCATTTGGCAAAAATGCGGAGCACGGCCTCCCGATTTTTCCGGCGAAGATTCGAACCGACGTGCAAGACGAAGCGCTCTTCGTGTTTCAGATCGGCAATCGTTCGTAGCCGCGCATCGACAACCTCGTTAGGCAAATGCCGGTAGGGAAAATTCAGCCCGACGTGAACTAAGCTGATGCGCGGTCGATCATTTTCCCGGGCGAGGAGCCGCTGTGCGTCCTGCGCAGTCGCACGCGAATCGCATGCGATGATATCGGCGCGGCGCAGACCGCGCAAAATCCAGCGCTGGAGCATGCGGCCAGTAAATGAGGCCGGGCAGTCCGTGTCTTCGCCCAATCCTCCGCGCACAGCGAGCAGATCGTGGCATGTGATCACGAGAGGAAATTTTCTCGCCGACCGCGCATAAGTCGCGTTGGAATGATCGCAAATGTGGACGAGCGCGGGGCGCGCCGCCAGTTTGCGCCAGAGTCGCCAGCGAAACAGAATGAATTTGTCGATGTAGCCGAGCCACTTGGCCGCCGTCGCGCCAAAGGCGCGGATTCTTCCGAACACGGCGGGTGGCCGGACGAGCTCGGCCTCAACGCCGCACTGGCGCAAGCCTTGCAGCATCATCGCATTGAATCGCTGCATGCTTTGCTGCTGATCGAGCGAGTAGTTACCGATCAACAGAACCATTGCTTTGACCATGTCCGGCGCTTGGCCCGTGCAACCGTTCGGCGTAGGCGGAGCGTCCGCGAACAATTCTTCCGGCAGATTTGACACGTATGGAAGGCTTCCCTGCCACACTCGATGCCGCGGACGTTTCTTCGTTCCGCGCGGCCAACACGAGACCAGTGGTGAACACTGTAAAGCCAAGAATGGTCGGCTGCCCGAATTGGCCGCTGATCATCGGAAGAAAGCTCGAGCTGAAAAGCAAGAGTGGAAGAAGATTCCCCAATTGCACCGACTTTACACAGAGCCATCCGATTCGCGCGACAAGCGCGCAGCGCCACACGACATAAGCGAGCCCGAGAACGGGCCCGCTCTCCAAAAAAATGCGCGACCATTCGCCTTCAGTAAGGAGAAACCCAGCGCGACCGGTCACAAATTTCGCGCCGGCGTTCGTGCCGATCCCGAGTCCATATCCAAAGAACGGCGCTTGCCCAAGGAAGAAGAAACCTTCCTCGAAACTGGACAAAACTCGATCAATGAGTCCGCGAGCCACCGATTGCTCGCTAGCTGCCGCGGCCTCAGTAAATCGTGTGCTCAAGACATTAACGCCCTCGTGAAAGACCGGAAGCCGGCTGACAACAAATCCAAGAATCAGAATTACGATCAATGCGCGACCGAAGCGGTTGACAGCGTCCGGCCGCAAAACGATGACGAGCACGAGCGAAGCGACGACCACAGCGCACGCGCCCACGACCGAGCGACTGCCGGAGACGGCAATACCGACGACCAGGGCGACTCCGGCGACAGCCAGCAACCACGTTTTATAGAGACCGGGTTTTAACAGCGCCCATACCAGATAGCCGGTGGCCAAAGAAAGATATGCTACCACGCCGACAACGAAGGAAAATGTCCCCGCGGTTCGCACCTTGCCGAGCGCTGACATTATCATTTCGCCTTCGCCGCCAGCTGTTTGATTCAGAAAGGCGTCTGGCGGAGCGCGGAATTGCGCCACCATCAACATCGACATCGGCACGAGAAGCAGCAGCGCCCACCAGCCGAATCTTTTCACATCTTCCGCTCGCAAGACACGCGCCATCACAAAAATCAAAGGGAGATAGAAAAAGTTGGAACGAAACCCGTATCCGCCGACCAGAGCGATCACGGTGAGCGGTAAATAGCGCCAGAGTTGAAGGAAAGTGACGAGAAACGAAAGGAAACCGATGACGGCGAGGACGATCGTCCATCGGTTGCGGGGGAAAACGCCCGCGGGAATGGCCAACAAATAAATCGCGATTACCACTGGATCGCGCGCCAGGAGCAATGGGTTCGAATAATCGGGCAGAACCCATTTGCGCAATGCTCCCTCGGTTAAAAGCAGCCAGAAATAGAGCCAGATCAGCCGGCGAATGTGGCGCTTCGCTTTTTCCTCAGAACTCTCGATCTTTTTCATCAATTAGTGCGCGGATTGCGCAAGCGATCGTCTCATCGTATTGAGCGCCAAGTAAACTCGCGCGCTCTTGCGCCGCAATCCCCATGCCAGAGATGCGCGACCGGCTCCACGACGTGAATATTTGGGAGCGGCGAATCATACAGCTCGCTGGCTTTCAATGGCGAACCGGAATCGGTATTGTTTAAGGAAACGCTTCATGTGGGTCGTCCGTTCGCGCGAAAACCTGGCAGAATGGAGTCTGCGCGATATTTTCAGCATTATCGATCTTCATTGCCGATCAAAGCGCGAATCGCAGCGAGGATGCTCTCGCCGTATGAGCGCCAGGTAAAATCGCGGGCGCGCTCTTGCGTTGCAATCCTCATGCCGGAAATGTGCGACCGGTTCGCGGCGCACCAGCTTATTTTTTCCGCGATCGATTCAGGCGAACGAATTGGCACCAGAAAGCCGGTTTTGCCTTCGACAATCAAATCATCGCCTCCAGCATTTTGGGTCGCAATCAATGGAAGCCCGCACGCCATCGCCTCCTGTTGCGCGAGCGCCCGTCCTTCCACGATCGAGGGCAAAACGAAAATGTCACAGCTTTGCATGAGCCGGAGCACCTCCCGATGCGGCCGCGGCGGTTCGTAAATGAAGTCGGGAAATTGATCGCGATACCAAGTGAGCGAGCGAAGGGTCGAGCCCATCACCACAAGCTCGACCGCAGCGGAGTCGATCAATTTCATCGCCGCGAAAAGATCGGCCAGACCTTTTCGCTGGGTCAGGGCGCCAACGAAAAGGACGCGCAAAGGGCCCGCACTTCTTGTGGTCGATCTTTCTTCATTCGATCTAACGACTGGCGAACCGAATGGCGCAACCAGACAGCGCTTCTTCGCGCGAGCTTCCTCCGGCAAAGATTCGAGCACAAATCTGCTCGGGCAAATCACCAGTTCCGCCAGCGCGAGTTCGCGCGTCTTGCGGGAAAGTTTGCTCTCCGAGTCACGCGTGCCGCCGAGCGTTGGTTCCCAATCCGGATAACGCAGCGCTTCGTCGCGAAGCAACCGCTGTGTGGTTTCCCAATAAGCAATGGGAAGATCGTAAACGCGTTTCAAACCAAGATCACGCGCGGTCGCGAGCAACCGCTCGGCGCAATCTTCGTAAGCGTAAACTGCGCGCACATCCGGACCGTATTCCCCGTGGCGCAGGCGCCGCGCGGCTTCGCGATCAAGACTCTGCCACACTCGATCGATGCTCGCACATCCCGATTCATGCGCCGTTAAACCTCTGACACGCACAAACCCGGCCAGCAAGCGAACGGATTCCCGGAATGGGTGGATGTCGATCTTGTCCGCCGGGAGCGCGTAGTTGCGGCGGAGTCTGCCGCGCATCTTGGCTGTCAGGATGGGATAAGAATTTTGCGACCAACCAAGCGTCGTAACAAATCTCGCCAACAGACCGGCGCGATCGAGCGCAGCGAGCACGGCACGCACGTTAGCGTTGCCGAAAGGATGCGTGAGCAAAACCATCTTATCTTACCTCACGGGTTCATCATGACGGCGAAAGGTGATGATGGGAGGCTGGAGGTTGGACGTTGAATGGGTGACGTTTCGTGATTAGGTGACGCTCTACCGTGCCGTCGAAATAAGCGGCTCGACCGAGTCTCGCCCTGCCGATGCTTCATGCGATAGCGTGAACGCTTCTTCCGTCCCTCTCGGGACTCGACTTTTCCTCTCATAATAAGCCTAGCGTTAAAAACGCTGGGCTATTATCGCACAATCCTTGCCCTATGCCGCGAATGCGGACCTCCTATCTGTGAGATGGCTAATAGTCAATTGCCCAGTTTGGAGTCGAGTGATGTTGGGCGTTGGACGTTGAGCGTTCAGCGTTGAGCATGTGACGTTTCGGAGGGACATGCTCCCGCATGTCCTCCTCCTGGTAGGCGGCGCGGATTCTCTAGCGGGGTCTGTGACCGCTGCCCGAAAAATTGTAGGGCAACCGCTCCGGTTGCCAAATCTGAGGAAGGATGCAGGGACACGGTCGTCGCGCCGACTCGTGCCTGACGCCGACGGAGCAGCGCCCGGAGGGACGCACTTCCGCGCGTTCCGGACATGCGGGAAGCGTGTCTCTCCGAGTGCTCGTTGGCGTGTTTAGCGAACGATAGATGAGCTTTACTGCTTGTTAAGGGCCAGCTGCGGCGCAGATTTCTGCCCTGCCAGTTGTGCGCTTACCTTTTGGATTTGCGATGCTTGCTCTTTCAGGGTTACGGTGAGGGCTGCGATGGTCGCTTGCTGCTTTGCAACAGTAGCCTTTAGTTGAGTCATATTTGTTTCTTGTTCCTCAACCCTGCGGTGCTCTTTGAGGAACTCGTTCAGCAACATTGCGTTCACTGCTTCATAGCGCACTGTGTAAGGCTTCCCGTCGTGATCGCGCGCGACTAGGTCCGGATTGACCTTTTGTACCTCCTCGGCCACGAGACCGAACTGCGGGATACTCTCTGGATCCAGCTCCTGCTTGTAGCGGAAGGTCACCGGCTTCAGCGCTAGAATCGCTTCACTTAGCTTGTCCATGGGCTTAATGTCGTCCTTGAAACGCGCTGAGGAGGTTATCGTGCCAAGGTGACCGTCGGTCCCTACAATAACTGTTACACCTGATGCAACGGTCGCCCCATTGATGCCAGCGATATAGGCGGCCGTGTGTCTAGGATGCGATATGCTCGCGGAGTCGGTAAACGCAACCGAATTGCCGATGCGGATCGTATTAGAATCGGTATAAACACCTGGATTGCCGATGTCGATATTGTTACTGCCAGTCACCACATGACCACCGGCAAACTCGCCCAAGGCGATGTTTTGGCTGCCGGTCGCGCTCAGCCAGAGCGCTAGATAGCCAACAGCGGTGTTTGCGAGGCCGGCGGTGTTGTCTTCGAGCGCTTCAGCACCGTTGGCGGTGTTGAAACGGCCGGTTGTGTTCCCAGTGAGCGCACTACCACCGGTGGCCGTGTTGAGATAGCCGGTCGTGTTGTTATAGAGAGCGGTACCGCCGGTGGCCGTATTGCCGCCACCGGTTGTATTGAGCGCGAGTGCCCTAGAACCAGTGGCCGTGTTGCCAAAACCAGACGTGTTGGCAAAGAGAGCGACATCACCGACAGCCGTGTTCTCGATGCCACTAGTGTTGCGGTAGAGAGCGTGATAACCGTTGGCCGTGTTAAGGCCACCAGCGGTGTTGCTAAAGAGCGCTTGAAACCCATTGGCCGTGTTAGAGCCGCCGGTCGTATTGCGATAGAGCGCTTGGAACCCAGTGGCCGTGTTATCATTGCCGCTGGTATTGAAAGCGAGCGCCTCATACCCATTACCCGTGTTATCGCTGCCCTCAGTGTTGCCGTAGAGCGTGCGAAACCCGGTGGCCGTGTTAAAGCTGCCGGTGGTGTTGCTAAAGAGCGCTTGCGAACCATAGGCCGTGCTCAAGCTGCCGGTGGTGTTGCTAAAGAGCGTTTGAAACCCGGTTGCGGTGTTCTGGGCGCCGGTGGTTACGTGATAGAGTCTTTGATATCCAAGGTCCGTATTCCAGACCCCGCTGGTAAGGCTAAAGAGATCATTAGTGCCCTCGGCCGTGTTGCCGCCGGGATAGCCTCCGTCTGGCGGCGGGCTAACCGCTTGAACGGAAATCGCAACGCAGCAGCACAGCGCGAGCGGGAAGAGAAACCGAGCGCGCACCGCGAGTACGCGGAGAATTGAGAGAAGTGATCCGCCTTCGGTCGCCGCGGCGACCTTCGGCGCGGCGGGATAGTGAGAGGTGATTGGTTGCATAGACGAGCCGCTCATCGAATTTGTCGTAGATGGATTTGTCGTTTTCATAGGATGGATTCTTTTCTTTTTTCCGATGGATTGATTTTCGCGTGTTTAGTGGGCAATAAAATGAGTTTTTACTCGCCGTTAAGGGCCATTTGCGGCACTTGCCGCGGCGAGCCCAGCTCGAGCTGATCATTGACCATCTGGATCTTTGAATCCTGCTCATTCAGGCGCGCAATGACAGCCTGCATTCCTTTTTGCTGCTTCGCGATGATCGCCTCCTGTTTTGAAAGCCTAGACTCTAATTGCGTGATCGTCGCTTCCTCTTCCTCGACCTTGCGCTCTTGCGCTTCTACCTTGCGGTGCTCTTTGAGGAATTCGTTAAGCAACATCGCGTTCACCGCCTCGTAGCGCACGGTGTAAATCTCGCCATCGGCGTCGCGCACCACCAGGTCCGGGTTCACGTCGGCCACCTCCTCGGCTATCAAACCGAATTGCGGCGTCCCTTTTGTGTCGCTCTTGTACTGAAACGTCACCGGCTTGAGCGCGAGGATCGCTTCGCTGGTGTGATCCATCGGTTTAATCTCCTTCTTAAACCGCCGCGAGGAGCTGACCGTGCCAAGCTGGCCGGCGGAGTCTATCACGACTGCTATGGCGTCCATGTTTCCTGTCGTCTGCCCACGAATGCCGGCGATAAAGGTTTTCGTCTGAGTTCCGGCGGTGCCAATGCGGACAGTACTGGACTCGGTAGCAACGCCTGGGTTGCCGATATCAATATTGTTGCTGCCTGCAGTGAGGTTGCTACCGGCATTGTAGCCCAATGCGATGTTGTTGCTGCCGCGGATGCGCAGGAGGGCGCCAGCGCCATCAGCCGTGTTATTGGAGCCCGTTTGGTTGGTAGCGAGCGCGCCTGAACCTATGGCGGTGGTGCTGACGCCGGTCGTATTGTCCACGAGTGCGCCACCGCCCACTGCGGTGTTACCATTGGCAGTTTCATTGCTGCCAAGCGCACTGGAACCGCATGCGGTGTTGCCGCTCCCGTTGTTGCGCCCAAGCGCGTAATCGCCGATCGCTACGTTCGCTTGACCTGTTGTATTATTGGAGAGCGCTCGATAACCATTGGCTGTGTTGTTGTCGCCACGGGTGTTGTGTTGGAGCACCTCAGCACCGTTCGCAGTATTGAAGCTGCCGGTGGTGTTGCTAAATAGCGCTGCATAACCGTTGGCCGTGTTGTAGCTGCCGGAGGTGTTCTCATATAGTGCTTGCGAACCGTTGGCCGTGTTCTGGGTGCCGCTAATGTTATGATTGAGGGCTGCCGTGCCATTTGCCGTGTTTAGGTAGCCGCCGATGTTGGTATACAGCGCCCCAGTACCCGTGGCCGTATTGGAGAAGCCCTCGATATTCCAGTAGAGCGCTTGATAACCGTTGGCCGTATTGTAACTTCCGGAGGTATTCTTATACAGCGCTTGCGAACCGCTGGCCGTATTGCCGTTGCCGGTGGTATTGCTATAGAGTGCCTTAAATCCGGCGGCCATGTTATCCCCTCCGGTGGTATTGAAAACGAGCGCTTCAAACCCATTACCTGTGTTGGAGCTGCCGGTAGTGTTGCTATAGAGCGTACGAAACCCGGTGGCCGTGTTAAAACTCCCGGTGGTGTTGTTAAACAGCGCTTGCGAACCGTTGGCCACGCTTAAGCTGCCGGTGGTGCTGCTAAAGAGCGCTTGAAACCCGGTCGCGGTGTTCTGGGTACCGGTGGTATCGTGATACAGGCTTTGATAACCAAGGGCCGTATTCCAGACGCCGCTCGTGAGGTTAAAGAGAGCGTTATTGCCCTCGGCCGTGTTGCCGCCGGGATAGCCTCCATCCGGCGGCGGGCTAACCGCTTGAACGGAAATCGCAACGCAGCAGCACAGCGCGAGCGGGAAGAGAAACCGAGCACGCACCGCGAGTACGCGGAGAATTGTGAGAAGTGATCCGCCTTCGGTCGCCGCGGCGACCTTCGGCGTGGCGGGATAGTGAGAGGTGATTGGTCGCATAGACAAGCCCCTCATGGAATTTCTGGTGGATGGATTTGTCGTTTTCATATTTTGAATTCTTTCTTTTTCCCGGGTGATTAACCCTATTATTACTGCGGTTCTGAACACGCAGCGGAGCGCCGGGGAGGCAAGCTCCTCTGCTAGATCAGACCTGTCTTCTACCTAAGTGTGCCGAGTTTTAAAAAAATCCAGGCAGTTTGGCAAGCTCGCTGTTGTTGGAGAGCATCCGGGCCCGTCGGGCACCCTGATATTTGGGACGCGACCCGCCTGCCGCTACTTCGGCGTGGCAAGCGGCCCGTGTCCCTCCAGAATTACATTTGAAGAATCTGGCGATAAGCGCGCGCGTAAAAGTCAATCGGTTCGAGCTCATCTCTAAGCTCTTGCCGGGTGCGATCGGCGCGCTCGGCGTATTCGGTTTCGCTCATCTTCGCCGCTTGTTCGAGGAGATTCGCCAACGCGCGGGCGTCGCCCGGCTCGCACATCAGCGCCTGCCGGCCGCCAGCTTCGGGCAAGCCGCCATCGCGGGTGATAATGCAAGGGACGCCCAGATGCCGCGCTTCCACGGCCGTGAGACCAAAATCTTCATTCGTGTTCGGTGGAACCACGACCCAGCGCGCGCTTTTCATGCGCAGCGTCTTGGTGGTTTCATCGACAAACCCGGTAGTACGAACGCCGTGAATTCCGCGTCTTGCGATTTCTGACTCAAGCGTTGCGCGCAGAGGACCATCGCCCATCAAGAGAAGCGGCCAGGCTTCGCGATCGATGTTGGCTTGCGCGTAAGCATCCACCAACGTCGCGATCCCCTTGTTCGCAATCCAGCGACCGATAAAAAGAAAACCGGTCCGTTCGGTTGGTCGAGTCCAATCCTCGGATAATTTGGATGTTGTCGGGACCTTTCGGCTGCCGCGCCATTTCCGATTTCCTTCCCAAGTCCTCCAAACAAAATCTGAGTTGTACCAGCGCGCATTGGCCCAGCGTGCGCTGATTCGCCAGAGCAAGCGATGCAAGCTCCACTCGCGCCGCATGTAGTTGTGGATGGTTAGCACAATGGGTTTCCGGAAAAATTTCGCGAGAAACACGACGTCGGGTGAGGCATTCTGCAAATGCACGATGTCGGCCCATTTGATTGCATCGGCCAACTCGCGGCCGGCGGGATCGACAAAGATGAAGGATTCGTGGCGCAGCATCGTGGCCAGACTGGGATGCAGCGCGAAGCCTTTCACTTTCTTCAAGCAGAGCCGGACAATAAAATCAGGCTCGTGCCGCACGGCATCGGCCACGGCCAGAACGAACGCTTCGATTCCGCCGTATGCGCCGTGACATGGGCTGACCAAAAGAAGCTTGCTCTGTTTCACCGGCTTGCACCTTGATCACGCACTCGACTTATTTCCGCCAGTCGAAGCGCGTCAGCGAATTTCGCGGCGATGGTCTCCCACGACGAAGTGCGTTTCTGCCAGGCGCGCAGACGCTCTCCGCGCAGCTTTAGCTCAGTTTCGGAGACGCTTTGGAGCAATTCGCGCGGCGTGATAAGCCAGCAGAGAGGTTCCTCCTTCGACCGACTGGCGCATGCGGTGATGATGTTCAATCCGTGGGCGGCGTAAGCCATAAAGGTGCCTGATTTGCTGTAGCTCAACTCATCCTGCGCGGAAATAGCAAACGACGCTGTCAACAAGAGTCGGGAAATCTCGCGCTCGGGCTGCGGACCCCGCTGCTCGAAACCTTCCGCAAGTCTGAAACTGGAGAGCAAACGGCCCTCTTCGTCGTCTCCATCTCCATTCGCGCCGACTGTGATGATCTTCGTGATGCGACCGGCAGCGGCGAGCGAGCTCAAACTGCTCTGCATTTTTTTAAGTGCGCGGATGCGCGCGCCTTGCAATCCGAACAAGACCGCCCAGCCTGGCTTCCGCCATGGACCGGTATCTTCATCGTGACCGATGTTCGATCCAACCGGAAGAACGTGAACTTGCGCGGGCGACCTCAACGCGCGGAGATGTTCCGCCTGGCTCGATGTGCTTGTGAAGACAACGTCTGCGCAATCCAGCAATCGTTTGATGGAGCGGCGATGGAAAAACTGCACGATGAAGTTCTTGTTCATGATCGGCCAGAACCCCCAGATTTCGTGAAACATGAGAACCAGAAGACCGCGTGCTTTGGATTTCCAGTCGATCAGCGCGTGAATGAGATCGCGCGGATAACCGGCGCGATCGAAACCATACGCGCTGTATTGCACCAGTATTTTACCGCCTTTGGACGGCAACCGCTTCAAGATCGTGTCCGCATCAGCGCCTAACTCTGCCACAAAGTATCGCGGCGAAGCCGTCCGGCTTTCCCGCACCTTCGGAACAAGCAACCGCAGATTTGGAAGTGGCGGCCAGTGGGCAAGCAATCTCAGTGTGTAATCGCCAACTCCGCCCGCACCCGGAGTCGATTCCGGAGAGATGATGACAATCTCATCCGTCACGTCAGGGCCTCCTCTTGCACGTTGGCCGGAAACAACGCGGAAATCTTTCGCGCGATGATCTTCCAGTCCGCGTTTTTATCGTACCATTCTTTGAGCGATCGCGTTCTTCTGCCAAGATCGACATCGGAAATCGTTGCCACTTCGTCTGGCGAAATCGTGAAGCACAACGGCGTCGAGGCGGAGTGCAATCTGCCGACAATCGCGCAACCGTGCGAGGCATACGCCATAAACGCGGTTGATTTGCTCCAGTTCTCGAAGGTAACGTTGCTGAGACCAAACTCCGCCCGGGCGAGCACTTTGGAAACTTCCAGAGAAGGCAGCATTCCGTGGCGAGTGCCCAGGCCGGGATCGGGCCACGTCGCAATGAGTTTCTCCGAGCGCAAATCAAACTTTTCATCGCGCGGCCCGACGAGGTGCAGCCTGGTCAAGCGCCCGCTCGCCTGCCACGCCCGAATTTCCGCATCGAACATCTGCAATGTTTGCCAGCGGCCAAAAGGCAGTCCGAAGATGACGAATTCAGTGCGCACCCTTTCCGGCAAAAAATTGTCCGGCACAACGATATTCGAGCCCACTGGAACAAGGTGAACATCAGCGCGGCCGGAAATCTTCATGATCTTTGAGACGTGATCGCTCGTGTTCGTAACGATCACGTCGGCGAGGCGCGCAAGTTTGCGGATGATGCGGCGGTTGCACAGATCGATCCAATGATGTCGAGACGTGATTGGAAATTTCCCGGGCAATTCATGGAAAAAAATCAGCAAGCGTCCCGCAGGATATTTTGCTTTCCATTTGGAGAAGACCACCGGGAGCCAGATTGGACAACCGTAACGATGATAGGCCCGCCCCGCGTAATGCAGAAGAACATCTGCGCCATCGGCGCTCTCGAGCGCGCGGGAAAGTCTGGCGGCTTTGGCGTTGAATTCGGCAATCGCGCCATAATTGAGGGCGGTGGCTGATTCCGCCGCGCCTTCAACGACGAGGAATCGAACGCGCGAGGTGTAACCCGGCCAATGTCGATGCAACAGCCAACTATAGGCACCGATTCCGCAAAGCTGCGGCGGAAGCCGCGTGCTGATGATAATAAGCGGCCGCGCGCTCATGGCAGATTGATGTTCGTGAGAGAGTACAACCGGCGGCGATAAACGTGCAGCGTATCTTCGGCGATCTTTGACCAGCTAAACTGCGTGGCCGCTTCCGCGCTGCGCTCGGAGAGTCGCTGGTAGGAGGGAATGTCGAGCTGGAGAATTTTGCAGATTGCTCTTGCGAATGCGTCGATATCGCCGCTCGGCACAAGCAGCTCCGGTAAACGCGCGCCTAAAATGTCGCGCGGACCCGCGACATCGAACGCAACCGTGGGAAGAGCGGCCGCGATCTGTTCGAGCACGGCCAAACCAAAGCCTTCCACGTAACTGGGAAAAGCGCCGACCGCGCAGTCAGCCAAAAGCTCGGGCAAACCGGCCGGCGAATAGTCGGAGATCAATTCAATTTGCGCGGATGCTTCCAGGCCCAGGTCGGATAAAATTGTGCGCGGATCGACCATCGTTCCAAGAAAACAAAAGCGAGCATCTGGAATCTCCTGCCAGATGCGCCGAACGATCCGCGCCCAGTCGTGCGCGCCTTTCCTTGCGCCCCACATTCCGATGAAACTGATTTTCTTTTTCGCCAAACGAACATCGGTGGGCGCCGCCGCCTGCAAGAGAGAGCGCTGTCTTTCGGCGGTGAGACCATACGGTTGAACGACGATTGGGCGGTCGGCAGCAATTTCATTACGCAGACAAGCCGCTTCGTCTTCGTTAGGTAGATTGACAAGATCGGCATGGTGCACGGACTTTTCGGAGGCATGCATCAGCCGCTGCCTGGTGAGCGTGTAGAAAATCCGGCCGAGAAATTTTCCGCGCGAGCGCAGCGGCCAACGGTGATGCGCGTTCCGCTCGAAGTGGTCATAAAGCCGATACAAGCCGACGGATCGTGCGACGAGGAGACCGTGGAAGCCGAGCTTTCCTTTCGACGCAGGCAGCGAACCAATGAGCGCGTCGATTACATCGTAGCGGGCGCGGTTCCTTTTCACGAACGCGGTCGCTTTATAGGCGAAGAGTACCTGGCGCAGCGCAAATCCCACACGCGAGCCACGCGCATTTGGAAAAGCATCCGACAAACTGAAATGATCAACGACATGACCGGCGGCGCGCCATTGGTCCGCCAGTTCCATATAGACACGCACGGCGCCAAGCCGCGCATCCCAGTGCAAATTGAGCAAAACCAGGATGCGAAGCGGCGTTGGCGCCGGCTGCAAAGTCTCTGCCCTCACTGTTTCAGACTCATCCAAAATTTGTGCCTCACCGGATTAACGTAATGACGCAGAGCGAGAGCGGCGCCGGCGTATTGATCGGGATAAACGAACTGATCGTCCAGTTGCAGGACATACTTGGTGGGATCAAGCGAACGTCCCCCATTCTCGTGCATCGTCAGATGTGTCATCGTTTGATTCGTAAAAAACTTGGGTTCGCCTTCGAGCTCGAGAAATCGTTGGATGCTCAGCGACCAGTCGAGCTTCTCGAACAAGAGCAAAACTCCCGTGTTCACCGGATCTTTGCGCTCGCTTGGATCGCGCAAGAGTCGAGCGTCGCCGGAAAACTGGCAGTCGGCCAAATAATACGCGGGCGCATCGTGGGCCGCGGCGCGAATGGCAAGATCGGAAGCGCTTGCGAAGAAGAGAACGTCGGAATCGATATATAAGGCGGGGCCGTTTGCCGGAAGTGACATGATCAAGGCGAGTTGCCTGCCGGTGGGATGGGTGGTGAGATAGCGAAGAAATCTTTCCGGCAGTCCGCTGGGCGGCGGTTGGACCGACAATCGCACCGAAACAATCGGGTCGATGCGTTCAAGCAGCCGGATGCTTCGAGCCGAGTGCGAGCCATCCGAAACCACGATGAAACTTTTTGGACGCCCCACCTGTTGAAGAAAAGATCGAATCGAGGCAACTTGCTCCGGCAAGGCCGTCTCGCCGGAATAAGCGAACACCTCCAGCCCCGAAAGCGTTCGGTGCTGCGAATTCGCCTGCTTGCGCACAATCACCGGCAACAAAACGCGATAGAGTCGCCGCAACGTATTGCCTTTTAATCGCGCCAGATGATAACCGAAGTTTGGCATCGTCATCCTGGCGTTGATTGAAAAGAACGGAAGCCGCGATAACTAAGCACAATGTTGAGCAGAAGATTGGGAATCGCGGAAATAAGATTAAATGTCAGAACGCCCATGACGCTCGAGAAATCCGTGTAGGGAATCAGTGCGATTTGCGTGCCGAGCGTGAGCGGAATGTAAAGCCAGGAGCCGGCTACCCAGGCTTTGGATGCGTTCAGCGCCCAAAATGTTCCGGTGAACGCGGAAAGGACTGCCCCACCCACCATGAGAAGCAGTTCTCGATGAAGGTGGGCGTATTTGCCGCCGAGAACAAAAAGAAATTGGTCCGGAAAAATTCCCGCGCCACACAGAACCAGCAAACTGAACGCGCCTACGCCGCCGGTGATTGCCGCATAAAGCCAGCGCAGCTTCCGCGCGCTCTGGCAGCGAGCGAACGCCGGAATAAATACATTGATGAGCAGATTGCTGAGCACGGCAAAAATCATCGCGAGTCGCCCAAGCGCGCCCACTTCGGCGACCGAGCTCGCGCGGCGGGCGAAAAAGCTGATGAGAAAAACCGTGATCTGTCCCTGCAAACAATAGAAAACAGCGTTGGCAGCGAGTTTTCGGATAAAACCAAACATGGCGGCGCGATCCTCGGCGTTGTCGGGCGCGTCGAGATCGATGACGCCCGCCACGTACTTTCGGAGCATGGCGTATTGCAGGAGCAACGTCGCCGTGGCGACCGCGACGGCCACGCCGGCATTGAGAAAAAAATACATCAGCGCGACGAGAACGAGGAGTCGCGCGATCGCGCCAGTGAGATCGATGCTCTGGATGCGCGCGATATCGGAGCGCAACCGGGGGACAACGGCCAGAACGCCAAGCGATAGTTGGATCAAAAGCCCGGCGAGAACCACAACGATCAAGACCGCGGTGTAAGAAACCGACGCGCCGTTCTTGACCAACAGGAAATACAAAGCCGGTGTGACGATGATGATGGCGACCGCGCCGAGTTTTTTTCGCACCGCTAGGGCAGTGTTGACGAGTTGACCGAACCGACATCGATCTTGCCAAACGCGCCCCCCGATCGAGACCAGACCGACGCTGATGCCAATGTCCGCGAGCAGGTTGATCGTTCCCTGCATGGTATTGGCGATGGTGAAATAGGCGTACTCGCGCTGTTCCAGGGTGCGAACGAGAAGAATTCCGCTCAAGAACCCGATGATCTGCACAACCGCCTGCACGATCGCAAAATTGCCTACGATCTTTGCGCGCTGGAATGCGCGGCGAATGATCGGCGCAGAGCCCTCCTCCATTAGCGGCGGTGAGACGGGATCGAAGAAACCCATGGTGCCTCAACAGAGCCATGAGCGGCCCAAGTGCCAAGATCAATTCTTGCCGGGCGATCTGCGAAGATGACGATGTCGATGCTGAAACCGCGCCGCGCACCGGCTTAGAAGCACGAGATGGCGAAGGCAAACTTCCGCTCGCGGTTAAGAAGCTGTTTGGCGGGCTCGGGCGGCGGAGCGGCAAGCGTTTCGCCATCCGCAACGGAGGCGGGCGGGTTGTAATACTCCGAATATTGGTAGTAATAATATTCGGGCAGGGAGGTATCGACGAAATTGAGAATGATGCCCGGAACATTAACCTGCCGGCCGTAAAGGAGCTCGAGCCCCTTCCTAATCAGACGCGCCGAGGTGTAAGAAAGGCGCACGACAAAGAGGGTGGCGTCAATCTTGGGAGCGAGGCTGGCGGTGTCATCCGCGGCGAGGACCGGCGAGCTGTCGATGAGGATGTAATCGTAGTGACTGTACATTTCTCTCAACAACACATCGGTCGAATCGCGCAGAAGATGCTCGCTCGGCTGCGACAAGCTCTTGCCGCGGGGCAGAACGAACAGGCTCGGGCAGGAAGTCGGTACGACAACTTCCCGCCAGTTGACTTCCTCTTTGAGCACTTCGGACAAACCGATCTTCGAAGAGATGTCGAAAGCTTCCCGGAGCGCGCCGCGCCGCAGATCGGCATCGATCAACAAGGTGTGCGCGCCGGAGAGCGCCATGGTAATAGCGAGATTGGCCGCGATGGTGGATTTTCCTTCGTTTGGGACAGCGCTGGTGACCAGAAGTGTTTTCGGCCGGGGACCCTCGCAAGGCATGAAGAAAATCGAGGAGCGGATATTGCGGTACGATTCTGCAAAAATGTGGCGCGCATCGTCCGGTTGCAGCAGGGTAAGTTTGCCCTTGGTCTTTTCCTTTGGAATTTGGCCGAGCACACTTTCGGAAAACTGGTGCTGAAACTCCGCGAACGAGGTCATGCGATCATCGATGCGATCGAGCAGGATGAGAATGCCGCTGCCTGCGAGCAGGCCGCATCCCAAACCGATCAAGAGACTCTTAATCAGCCCAGGCCGGACCGACACCGGCGGGGTGGCCATTTCCATGACGGAAACCTGATCAGCGCTGTCCACGACTTGGGAGACATCAACCTCTTTCAGATTGTTCGTAAGCCGGTCGTATAAAACCTTGAGACGATCCACTTTCCCTTTGACGCGATTGAATTGGGCGAGGCGCTGGCTCAAATCGAGCGCTTTGGCCTCCCATTCCTTGATGTTGGCCTGCAGGTTTTCCATCTGTTTGCCGATCGATTTGCGACGCGTATCGAGCTTCTCGACCGTGTCTGCGCGGAACAGATCGATGAGTTTCTCCTGCTTCGAAATCTCATCGTTGAGCTTGAGGATCTTGGGATGTTTTGGCCGAAGATCTTTCGCGAGCGTGTCGCGTTCCGCTTTTAAGAGCTGGACTGCCTGCTTCGCCTTCAAGTACTCGGCCTCGGGCCCTACGCCGGAAAATGGCATCCCTTGATCCTCCGTGCTTTGTCCAGCCAGATTCGCTTCAGATTTGTTCTGCGCGCGATCAAGGTTTTGGTCGATATCGAGGAGGTTGAGGAGATCATACTCGGTTTTTAGGCCGGCATAATCCCGGTTTAATCTCACCAGATAGGCGGCCGCGCTATTTCCCTCCTCCTGAATGAAGCCGATGTTGTTCTGTTTTTGGAATTCGAGCATTTCATCTTCGGCCGTTCGCAAATCTTTTTCCGTCTGAATGAGCTGCTCGGTGATACCCGTGATGACGGTTTGTCCCTGTCCCTCACGCATTCCCTTTTTGAAATCGACATACTTCTGCATGAGCGCGTTCAGATAAGCCTGGGTGTAATCCGGAGTGCGGCCAATTGCCTGAAGATCGAAAATGGAGGTGCGCGGTTTTTGCGCGACCGTAATCTCCACCCGCACCGGCTGCATTTCCGGATGGGTCGAGCGAACGAGGGCTTCCGCGCTTCGTTTGACCTCGGCGCTCTGCATGAGCTGAATCTGGGTACCGTAAAAATTGACGCTGTCTTCGCTATAAACCGCGCCTTGGGCGATGTTCAACTTGCCTGCGAGCATCATCTTGCTGGTAGAGAGAAATGAGGGCGGCGTTTGATAAATGAGAAACGCTTCGACGAACAGCCCGAGACAGATCATCAAGACCGGAATCCACCAGCGTCTGAGGAGCAGGGCCTTGTAGCGATGCAACCGCGTGATCAAGGTGTTGGACCAGGCGGCGGGGGAGGATCTCTCAACGGCGGGAGCTTGAGCTTGCATCGCTACATGTTGATCAAACGCTGCGGGACATAAATTTGATCGTCGGGCTGAAGCACCACGTCTTCTTCGGTGTGCCCTTCTTCAATGACGCGCTTGAGATCGACCGTGAAGTCTTTGCCATTTTTCCGGGTTACCTTCACTTTGCGTTTATTGGCGAAATCGCCAAAGCCACCTGCGCGAATGACGGCTTTGCTGACCGTATAACTTTCATCCGGAGGGACCTCCTGCGGCCCCTGGCTTTTCACGGACCCGTAAACATAAATCCGGCCGCGCGATTTCTCGCTCACGCGGTCAACTGCCAGGATCACGGTCGCGTGATAATAATACTCTTTCTCGAGGGCGCCCTTGATGTTGAAGGCAAGCTCTTTACACGTTTTGCCTTGGGCCGGGACCAGGCCGATGTACGGCACTTCCAACTCCCCGCTATCATTTACGCGCAAGCGCTGCGAATCGTTATCGCGATCCTCCACCACGCGGAAACTGACGAAGTCATTCGAGCCAAGCTTCTTTTTGTCATCGAGAACCTCCATCGAGTTGGTCCGCATGACCGTGCTCGTGGTGGGCGGAAGATCGGCCGACGGCGTTTTGGCGATCGACGGAATCGGATTGGCGGAATCTTGGGCGCGTCCTGGCGGTGAACCCCAAACGATTGCAGCGAAGATCAATGCATAAACACGCACTCTCATTAGCATTCCCGCTTCATCCCTTTAAAAACTGTAAGTGGCATCGAAGGAGACGCGGTTCTGGGTATAATCACGCAGCGGCACATCGGAATCCTTCTGCGTATATTGATAACGCAAGCCAAGCGTGACATGCGGGGTCAACTGATATCCAACAGCGATCGCGCCGCCGAAGCGGTGGAGATGTTCGTGGATGAAGCCGCCCGATTCATCCGCATCTTCATAAAAGAACTCTGTAGAGAGGAGGGTATTGCGGATGATGTTCCATGATACCGTATGGCGGATGTAGTTCAACGCAATATAGTTTGAGTTGACGCCGAGCTGGCTCTCGTGACCCGCGCTCAAAGATTGAACGATATTAGCATTAATGCGATGCGAGATCAGGATATTG
>Ga0184605_10000155_pt1 | contig 19658 bp, 16 predicted proteins | sample PLM0_30_coex_FD_132995 | JGI IMG/M metagenome (GOLD analysis project Ga0184605, IMG submission 132995) | Groundwater sediment microbial communities from an aquifer in East River, Colorado, USA - PLM0_30_coex | ecosystem: Environmental > Terrestrial > Soil > Riparian zone | place: USA: East... | reverse complement strand
GCCCATCTCTCGCCCGATCTCCTCGAGCGACTTGGGATCGGGATCGCCGTTCATCCCGTACCGCAGCTTGACGACCTCGCGCTCGCGCTCGGGCAGGGTCTCGACGGCGCTGCGGACGGCGTTCTCGGCGAGGCTCACGTGCACCTCTTCCGACGGCTCGGCCGCTTCGCCGGCGATCATGTCGCCGAAGCTCGCGTCGCCCTCGGCGCCGATGGGCTTGTCGAGGCTCGTCACGGCCCGAGCCGCTGAGCGCACTTCCTTGACGTGCTTGAGCGAGAGCTTCGCGGTCTCCGCTATCTCTTCATCGGTCGGGTCCCGCTCGAGCTTGGTCATCAGAGCGCGCTCCGCACGCGAGATCTTCTGCTCGCGCTCGACGATGTGGACGGGAATGCGAATCGTCCGTGACTTGTTCGCCACGCCGCGCTGCACGGCCTGCCGGATCCACCAGGTCGCGTACGTCGAGAACTTGTAACCGCGGCGCCAGTCGAACTTCTCGACCGCGCGGATCAGCCCGATGATGCCCTCCTGGATCAGGTCGAGCAGCGAGATCCCGTGACCCTGGTACTTCTTGGCAATCGAGACGACGAGGCGGAGGTTCGAGTTGATCATGAGATCCTTTGCCCCCCTGTCGCCGCGTTCGATGCGCTTGGCGAGCTCCACTTCCTCGGAAGCGGTCAGAAGCTTGTAGCGGCCGGCCTCATTGAGGAAGAGCTGGAGCGCATCGGTCGTGGCAACGGCGAGGTCGCCGTTCACGTAGGTGCTGCCGACGGCGTCCGGGCGGGCGCAGTCGTCGGTGAGCGCGATCCCCTTTTCCTCCAGCTGCTCGAAGAAGCCGGTCGTCTGGTCGTCGTCGAGCTCTGCCTCCTGGAGGAAGTCGCTGACCGCGGAGAGGTTGAGGCAGCCAAGGTCCTCTCCCTGCTCCAGCAGAGCTTGTAGGCGTTCGTCGACAACCATTTCGCGGCGTATTCCCCTTTTTGGACCCTGGGCTAACGCGAATTTTGCACTTCTGTTCCAAAGACGTCACCCAGGCGTCGTAGTTGGCCGCGTACCGTCGGAGCGATCCCGACCAGGAGGAATCCCATGCGCCGACCAGGCATCCGGTCGCTCGCGGGGGGAGCGGCCGGGATCGTCGCAGGTGTCATCGGGGGAATCGCCTTGACCTCGACCTCGGCTGCAACCGGGCCGCCTATGCCCGCCGTGCCGGGCCTCGACGCCGTCCACGTCCCGCCCGTGCTCACCAGGCCGGGCGAGCCGGTCACCTTGCGCTACGCGATCGTTTGTGCTCCGAGAGACGACGGTGAGCCTTGTGACGGGTCCGGCTCGATCTACGCGCGCGCGGGCCAGAGCGGCCCGTTCGGGCGGCTGGACCTCAAGCGTGGCGAAGATTCGGGCGAAGGCCGCTACTTCGTCGAGTTGCCGAGCGAGATCGCCTCGTCGCGCGACGGCTTCTCCTACTACGCCGTGCTTCGCGACGGGACGAGCGGAGCGACGATCACCGTTCCGGCGGGCGGCGAGACTGCGCCGCAACGCAGCTTCCCGTTGCGCGACGTGACCGAGATCGCCCTCGGCGTGCATGCCTTCGGCCGTGACCGCGCGCCGGACGAGCGGGTAGTTGCCGCGCCGTGGGGCAGCGAGGTCGGCGAGGCCGGCCTTGCGGGCTCCCGCGAGCTCGGCTTCGGCGGCCCCTCGTCGTTCGACGTGGCCCCCGACGGCACGGTCGCGGTGCTCGATCAGGTGAACGCCCGAGTTGAACGCTGGTCACACGCGGGCGTGAAGGCGACGAATGTGGAGGTGAGCGGGGGGCTGGCGGACTTCGCGCTCGAGCCCGGCGGGACGATGGACGTCCTCGAGCCTCCGAGTCGCATGACCCCGGCGCCCGTGCTGCGAAGCTTCCGCGGCGACGGGACGCCGCGTTGGGCTCAGCGCCTCTCCGATCGAACGTGGGCGAAGCTGGCCGCCGGTCCTGCGGGGCCGACAGTTCAGCAGCAGCCGTCGGAGCAATGGCTGCCCGTCGCGGAGCACGGCGCCGCGCTCGGCCAGGCGGCGCAGGCCGGCCGTGGTCGCCCTGGCCGGCCGTTCACCAACGGGCGCGAGGTGGTGGTCGAGCGCATCGGTGCAGGCGAGCTGGGGCTGGCGGAGCTCGTGGGCAACGCGCCCATGCGAAGCTGGCGCATCACGAGCGCCACGCCCCTCGGTGAGGTGCAGCTCGTGGAGCCGCACGGAAACCGTCTCGTGGTCGTGACGAAGACGTACACCGACGATCGCAGCGACTACCTCGTGCTCGTTCTCGATCGATCAGGAATCGCGGCCAGCTTCGCAGTCGAGTCGCTCGAGTGGGCCGAGTCGGCACCGCTGGCTCGCTTCCGGCTCGCCGGCTCCTCGTTGTATCGGCTCGGGTCGACGCGCGCCGGCCTGTTCGTCGACCGCTTCGATGTGGAGGTGTCCCGATGAAAGCGTTTCTCATTGCCTTCGGCGTCGCCGTCGTGCTTGCAGGCGCGACCGGCGCTCAGGCCTACCACCGCTTCTGGGCGAACTGCAACTACGAGGCACCGACATTCATGACCACGATGACGCGCGATGCCGCGCAGGACTACGCGAACGCGGCGCGATACGAGGGCTATCAGTGGGGCGGAGGCTGCTGGAACTACGACGACGCCGACGCGTATCCCTATGACGCGCCCGGCGATCCTTCGGCGCACGGCGAAGGCGGGGACTGCTCGGGCCTGACGTTCAAGACGTGGCGCGAGTCGACCGATGAATGGCGCGACGGTCGGTACTACTGGCGTGCACTGCGTAACGTGCACGGCCCATACACCGCCGGAGACTTCAAGAACGGTCTCGGAGCGCCGAACCACGTCGTCGCGAAGTCGACCGCAGGCGTGATGGACGCGTTCGCGAGCGCGACCCACATCGGCATGATCTTCACCCGCTCCCTCTATGGCGGCGATCAGATCGTCGAAGCGAAGTGCGAGGCTTGTGGAACGAACATCTTCTACCGGACGTATCGCAGCGACCCGAGCTACGGCGGAGTGGCCAGGTGGGGCTGGACCGGCTGAGCGCGACGGTTCTTCTGCTCTCCGTACTGCTGCTCGCCGGCTGCGACAGCGGTGGCGCCCGCCCGGAGCGCCTGCTCTACGGCGAGCCCGCACCGGAGTTCGAGGCCGTGCCGGGAAGCGTGATCGCGATCGGCCGCGTGCTCGACGGCACGACACTCGGTCACCGCTTCACGAGTTGCCGTCCAATCGGAGCGGGAATCGGAACCGACACCGTCGTCGTGGAGCGCATCGGCGTCTTCGGCGAAAGCCTCACGTTCACCGACTCCGGACGCAAGACGGTGTACGCATGTGACGGCGGAACGGATCCGCTGGGGGAGCGCACGCCGCCGTGGTGCGGCAGTTCCGCAGGACGCCTCTTCGGGGGCAAGCTGCTCGACCCACGCCTCGACATCCTCTGCCGTGACAGAAAGGGACGAGCGCTGGCTTACGCGTGGGTCGAGCCGGCCTCAGGCGTGCAGTGGATCGGCGTCGACCAGGGCAGGTACACCGAGGTCTACGAAGTGCTCGCCGGCCTACCGGTGCGGATCGCGTCCATTCGCGGCGTCGAGGCAGGGCGAGCGCGGGCGACCTTCGACGTGACGCAATACGACGTCCACGGTGAGGAGCTGGTCAGGGGAAAGCTCGAGGCCGCGGTTGCGGGCTGACAGACAGGGGTAAACTCAGGGCCATCGTGTGGGAGCTGATCTGGCTGATGGTGATCATGAAGATCCCCATTCTCTACCTCTGCTGGGTCGTCTACTGGGCGATCAAATCCGAGCCGCGGCCCGAGCAGTCGGCAGCGCTCGTGCCCGCCTCGGACGACTCGGATCCGAGGACGTGGCAGCCCAGACACGGCCGCCCGCGCAGAGCCGGTCCGCACGGTCGCCCAACCCGCGGATACGCGCGGACCCGTCGGGCGACGGTGAGGGCGTGAGCGCGACGCCCACGACGCGGCAGAGTCGCCCCGCGGAGACGGTGGGCGGCTTTCTCGCAGCCGCGGGGATCTTCGTCAGCCTCGTCGGGGTCGCCTACCGGCCGCTCCGGCTCATCCCCTTCGCGATCCTGATCTCGCTGATCGCCGTCGGGATCGGCGGCCGAAACGAACGGCTTGCGACGTACGCCGTCGCGATCGCGGCTGCCTGCTTCGCTATCGGGCTCGCGGTCGCCGTGATCACGAGCCATCCCCTCTGGTAGCACGGCTCGTTGCTACAAAGGACGTTGTGACTGACGTCGACGGCCTGAACGCGGGCTTCGCGCGCGACCTGTTCGAGGAGTACCTCGAGAACCCAGAAGCGGTCCCGAGCGAATGGCGCCGTCTCTTCGAGAGCGGCCACAGCGAGATCGTCGCGACTCATCCCGGTCTGGTGCGGCTGGAGGCCGCGGGAAACGGCCATCCGGCCCCGTCTCCGGCGCCGGCAGCGGCTGCCGCTCCAGCACCGGCGGCGCCCGAGGCCGAGCCCGTCTCCGACGAGTTGCTCGGCGCCGTCGCCGCCGCGATGGCCCTCGTCAAGGCGCACCGCATGCACGGCCACCTGGCGGCGCATCTCGATCCGCTCGGCTCGGAGCCGCCCGGTGATCCCGCGCTCGAGCCCGAGCGCCTGATTCCGAAACTGACCCCCGAGCTCCAGGCGCGGGTCCCGGCCGCCGTCCTGCGCATGTACGTCACGGGAGACACACTTGCCGACGCGCTGCCGCGTCTCAGCGCCACGTACACGGGGACGATCGCGTACGAGATCGAGCACATCGCCGACCACGAAAAGCGCGTATGGCTCCGGCAGGCGATCGAGTCCGGCAAGTACCGCACGCCGTTGTCTTCAGAAGAGAAGAAGGACCTGCTCGCACAGCTGTCGCGTGTCGAAGCGTTCGAGCAATACTTGCGCCGCGCGTTCCTCGGGCAGAAGCAGTTCTCGATCGAAGGGCTCGACGTGATGGTGCCGATGCTCGACGAAGCGATCGGGCTCGCGGCGGAGAACGGCGCGCACGAAGTCGTGATCGGGATGGCTCACCGCGGCCGGCTCAACGTCCTCGCGCACACCCTCGGGCTCGGCTACGACTCGATCCTCCGCGAGTTCGAGGGCGAGCGTACGATCGAGGCAGTGGTCGCCACCGACGAAGGCGGAACCGGTGACGTGAAGTACCACCTGGGCGCGGCCGGCACCCGCTCGACTCCTGCCGGGGAGATCACGGTCACGCTCGCCGCCAATCCGAGTCACCTCGAAGCAGTGGACCCCGTCGTCGAAGGACGCGCGCGGGCAGAGCAGACCGATCGCGCGACGCGCCACGGCCTGCACGACCCCAACGTCGCGCTTCCGGTGCTGATCCACGGAGACGCTTCCTTCCCCGGGCAAGGGGGCGTCGCGGAGACCTTAAACCTCTCCGCGCTCGAGGGCTACTCGACGGGCGGCACGCTTCACCTGATCGCGAACAACCAGGTCGGCTTCACAACCGACCCTAGCGAAGGACGCTCGACGCGCTACTCCAGCGACCTCGCCAAGGGCTTCGATGTTCCGATCATTCATGTCAACGCCGACGACCCGGAAGCGGCGATGTCTGTCGTCCGCCTCGCACTCGCGTTCCGGCGGCGGTTCGAGAGCGACGTCGTCATCGATCTCGTGGGCTACCGCCGCCACGGTCACAACGAGCAGGACGAAGCCGCGTACACGCAGCCGTTGATGACTGCGCAGATCGCGGAACATCCCACGGTGTACGAGCAGTTCGCGCAGAGGCTCGTCGAAGAGGGAGTCGTCACGCAGGAGGAGGCCGAACAGCTGCCTGCCCAGGTCACCGCCGACTTGAAGCAGGCGCACGAGGCGCTGAAGGCGACGTTCGGCGCTCCGCATCCGCCCGAGGGCAAGATCCCGTTCTCGAGCGGCGACGGAGTCGTCACCGCCGTTGCCGCCGAGCGGCTGCGCGAGCTGAACGAGGAACTGCTGCGCGTGCCCGACCACTTCACGCCCCACCCCAAGCTGATGGGCCAACTCGAGCGCAGGCTCAAGACGATCGAGGAAGGCGCCATCGACTGGGGCCAGGCGGAGGCGCTCGCCTTCGGAACCCTGCTCGTCGAGGGAATCCCGATCCGGCTCACGGGTCAGGACACCGAACGCGGCACGTTCTCGCATCGCCACGCCGTGCTGCACGACGTTCAGACCGGCGAGACTTTCACACCCCTGCAGAACCTCGACGACGCAACATCGTCGTTCGAGATCTACAACTCGCCGCTCTCGGAATACGCATGCCTCGGTTTCGAGTACGGGTACTCCGTTGCGGCGCCCGAAGCGCTCGTCCTCTGGGAGGCACAGTTCGGCGACTTCGTCAACGGCGCGCAGATCGTGATCGACCAGTTCATCGTGGCGGGACTGGCGAAATGGCGCGAGACGACGCGGCTGACGCTGCTGCTACCCCACGGCTATGAAGGGAACGGCCCCGAGCATTCGAGCGCACGGCTGGAACGGTTCCTCCAGCTCGCAGCGCAGGAGAACATCCGCGTCGCCAATCCGTCGACATCCGGCCAGCATTTCCACCTGATCCGGCGTCAGGCCCTCGACGCTGCGGGCCGACCCCTGGTTGTGATGACGCCGAAAGGGCTCTTGCGCCTGAAGCAGGCGTCCTCGACGCTCGCCGACCTCGCGGAAGGCTCGTTCCAGCAAGTCATCGACGATCCGGACGCAGAGTACGACGACGTGACGAGGCTCGTCTTCTGTTCGGGGAAGGTCTATTACGACATCGCCGGGCACGAGGCGCGCGCGGGGGCTACGGAGGTCGCGATCGCGCGGCTCGAGCAGCTCTATCCGTTCCCCGTCGACGCCTACGCGAAGCTCATCGCCGGCTACCCGAACCTGAGCGAGGTCGTTTGGGCGCAGGAGGAACCGCAGAACATGGGCGCGTGGCGGACGATCAGGCATCGGCTGGAGGCGCCCCTCAAGGAAGCGGGAATCCCGCTCAGCTACGCGGGCAGACCCTGGCGGGCGAGCCCCAGCGAGGGCTATCCGACCGCCCACCTGCGCGAGCAGGACCGCATCGTCCGAGCTGCTCTCGGAACGGCCTAACGGCCTACTTTGGGCGCCGCGAACGCGCCCGTGCGGTCGCCTTCATCACGCGCGAGGCGACCTTCGGCCCATGCTTGCGCGCGATGTCCAGAATCTGTCTGCGCTGCTTCGGCGGCAGACGGCGCCAGATGTCCCACGCCGTCAGCGCGACGCCGACGGGGCCGAGGCGTTTGGTGAGGCGAGGCGCCACGAGGCCATCCTCGCACAGGGACTAGTCTTCGCGCCCCTTGTCGTCGCCGCTCTTGCCCTTGTCGTGCTCGTGGTCGTGGCCGCGGTCGTGGCCGTTGCCGTTGTCGTTTTCGTTTTCGTTTTCGTTTTCGTTTTCGTGGTCGTTGTCGTTGCCGTTGCCGTTGCCGTTGCCTTGCTCGCAGTCGGGCTTCGCGGATTCTTCCGCCGGCTGGGGCGTCGTGGGAGGCACGGGCTGGGACTCCTGCTCCGAGGACCTAGCTTTTTCCCTGTCCCTGTCACGCTCCTTGCCTTTCCTTTTCCCGGTGCCCTTGCCCGAATCAACTGACGGCTGGCTCGGGGCCGGATCGGGGGCGGGAGCCGCCGGCGTGTCGCTGGCCAGGGTCCGCGTATCGGTGACCGGGGTGGGCTGGGGTGCGGGTTGGGGCGCGGGCTGGGGGGCCGGGCTCGGGGGCGGGCTCGGAGTCGGGCTCGGAGCCGGCGTCGGAGTCGGGCTCGGAGCCGGCGTCGGAGCCGGGCTCGGAGCCGGCCTAGGGGCAGAGCGCGGCTCCCGCGTAGGACTGGAGAGCAGACCTGATGCCGGAACGACGGCCCCGTGGACGGCCCGCACGATCGAGCGTGTGCCTTCGAGCCGTCCGGCGCGAACCGGACGCGACGGCGCCGAGGCCACGACCTGCACGGAACGCTGAAGTGACGAGGGCGGTGCTGTCAGCGATCGGACGGCGTCCTGCCCCGTGCCGAACAGGGCGGGCATCGCCAGTGCGAAACCGATGGCTCCCGTCATTAGCGCGGCGGCTAGGACGCGCGCGCACTTTTCCCTCATGCTTCTCCCCTACGTTGTCGATACCTCGTTCAAGGGTATCGGCACTAGGGGAGAAAGGCTTGAAGGGAAGCCGTGGGTAGTTTCAAGGTCAAGCTCGTAGCCTATTTCCTGCTGTTGTCCTTGCTTCCGCTGGCTGCCGCCTTCTGGGGTTTTTCCACGGTGGCCGCACAAAGCGAGGCCCGGCGGGTCGATGCTCGCCTGCAGGCCGGGCTCCGGGCGACCTTGGCCGCCTACCAGGAAGCGCTCGGATCGGCCAATGACGCCGCGGAGAGGCTGGCCCGCCAACCTTCCTTCCAGCGCGCGCTCCTGGCCCGCGACCGTCCGGTGCTTAAGCGCATGCTCAGAGGAAAGCCGCATCTCGCCGTCGAGGCGCCGGGCGGGTTCCGCGTCGGCAAACGCGACCCGACGGCACCGACGCGGCAGGTCGCCGTCGTGGGGGCCGGGGGCACCCGTGGGGCCGTAATCGCCTCCGTTCCGCTCGGCAGCGCCCTCGTGACGCGTCTGGAAGCCCGCTCCGGGCTCGAACGTGAGGACCATGTCCTTCTGGTGAAGGACGGCCGGATCGTCGCCGGGCCTCCCGGTGTCCGCGGCTCCTTCGATCTCCTCTCAGGAAAGCCGCACACGGTCTCGCTCGGCGGAACGAGGTACCGCGCTCTCGTCGCGGGCACGCTGGACGAACGGCCCACGGCCACGCTCGGCGTGATCAGCCCGCAGAGGCTCATCGACGCTGCCAACCGGAAGGCGACGAACCAGCTGCTCATCGGCCTCGTCGCCGCACTCGTCTTCGTCGGCTGCGTGGCGTATGTCGAAGGTCGGGCGATCGTGCGCACGATCCGGCGGCTCGTCGACGCCGCTGCCGCAATCGCACGCGGGGACCTCCAGGAACGCGTTCCCGTTCAGGGCCGCGACGAATTCGCGCTGCTCGGACGAACGTTCAACCAGATGGCGTTCCAGCTGCAGACGCGCCTCGAGGAGCTCGAGGCAGAGCGCGGGCGGCTACGCGACGTCACCTCGCGCTTCAGCGAGGCGCTGGGCGCTACGCACGACGCCGAGCTGCTGATGCGACTCGTCGTGGAGGCTGCAATGGAGGCGACCAATGCCGTGGGGGGCGTGATCGTCGGGACGAGCGGTTCGCTCGTCAAGGCGGGTTTTCCCGACAAGGGCGCAGCGCGCCTCGAGGTGCCCCTCCAGGCTGGATCGATCAACTTCGGGTCGCTGATCCTCTTCGGCGCCGAATTCACGGACGAGGACCGCATGACGGCCGTTTCGCTCGCTTCGCACGCGGTGGTCGCCCTCGACAACGCACGCCTGCATCGAATCGTGGAACGACAGGCGCTCGTCGACGGCCTCACGGGTCTGGCCAACCGGCGCCAGTGCGAGGAGACCCTCGAAGACGAGCTCGCGCGTGTCGAGCGTTTCGGCGGGGCCCTGGCCGTCGTCGTTGCAGACCTCGACTGGTTCAAGGACGTCAACGACCGGCACGGTCATCCGGCCGGCGATGCGGTCCTCCGTGAGTTCGCCGTGCTTCTGCAGGAGACGGTCCGGGACGTCGACCTCGCCGGCCGTTGGGGTGGGGAGGAGTTCGTTCTCGTCCTCCCTGGGACCGACCTCGAGGGCGGGGCCCAGCTGGCCGAGCGGATCCGCGTGCTCCTCGCCGGCCGGACTCTGCTCGCCGTGGATGGCAGCCCGATCCCCGTCACAGCCAGCTTCGGGGTGGCCGCCGTTCCTCCGGCGAAGACGGCCTCCGAGCTCTTTGCAGCCGCGGATGCGGCCATGTACCAGGCCAAACGGGCCGGCAAGAACCGGGTCGAGACAGCGCCCGAGCCCGTCTCGTACTCGTAACTCTCCTGCAGTTTCCGTGGAAAAACCGGTCTGAAGGGCTACAATCCCGCCCGCAGGCCCCGCCCAGCCCCCTAGCCCCAGGAGCTTCTATGCAAGTTGAGACAGCGTCGATCTTTGCCAAGGTCATTCAGGACCATCTCGAGCTCAAGGAGCGGAATGCCAAGCTCGAGGAATCGATGCCCCTCGGTCACTACAAGGCCGCGGATCCGTTCGACAACCACCCGCTCTTCAAGACCGAGGAGCAGGCACGCCTCGAAGAGACCATGGACGGCGAGGTGCCGGCTGTGAATTCCGAGTCCCCAGTTCTTGCGTGGCCCGGCGAGGAAACCGCGGAGCAGGCCAGCCCGGATTCCGAGGAAGGCCTCTGGGGCCGCAGCCGCGACTTCGACTGGGGCGACTAGCGGTTCGTCAGCTCGGTCCAGGAGTCGTAGGGTAGGTCCTTCGGGCCACGACGACGGGAGGCTGGACATGAAGCGACTTCTGCTGGGATTCGGGCTCGCGGCGGGTCTCGCCTACGCCGTACGCGAATTGTTCGGGACGCCGCCGCCCCACCCGAGCTGGGAGGAGACGGACAACGATCCCGAGGATCTGACGCAGGATCTCGCCCAACGCGCACGCGAGGCCGAGGGCGCGCAGGCGGAAGAAGAGGCCCCAACCACCTAGAGGAGCGTCACGACGAACCGCAGGTCGTCGACGAAGGCGGCGAACTCCGCCTCGCGTCGCTCGGGCGCGCCGCGGAGGACGGCGGAGGGATGGATCGTCGCCGTGACGGCAGGGGCGAGATCGGACTCGATCAGCTTGCGCCGGTTTTGAGTCACTCGGAATTCCCTGCCGAGCAGCGACTGCGCGGCGACGGCGCCGAGCAGGACGAGCACGCGCGGCAGAACGACTGTGAGCTCGGCCTCGAGCCAGGGACGGCAAGCCGTGATCTCCGCCCAGGCCGGTTTCTGGTGGACGCGGCGCTTGCCCCGTGCTTGCCACTTGAAGTGCTTTACGGCGTTCGTCATGTAGGTCGCCGAGCGATCGATCCCGGCCTCGACGAGCGCCTTGTCCAGGAGCCGTCCGGCCGGGCCCACGAAGGGCTTCCCGGCTCGGTCCTCCTGGTCGCCCGGCTGCTCGCCGACGAACATCACGCCCGCTGACTCCGGGCCCTCTCCGAAGACCGTCTGGGTGCCGAGCCGCCAGAGGTCGCACCCCTTGCAGCCGGCTGCCGCCTCCCGGAGCGCCGGCAGGGACAGCTCTTGCGGGAGGAAGTTCGCCGCAGAGGTGGTCGTCCGAGCCCTGGCCATGCCTCCTCTATGACCACTCGCAACCAACAGGAACCCCTCGACCGGGGGATACGAGGCGCTTTCCGCGGCGCTTTGCTTTGTGTCGGTTCTTGAACAAGGGGACTCCACTGCGGCTGCACAAGCGAAACCAACCGTGCCCATGAGCGACCACGCTCTCCCACTCCGCCTCCTGGAGGAGGCCGCGCTCTCCGACGCGTCTCACGGCACCGCGCGCGTCGAGTCCTACCGTCGACTGGCGGACGTCTTCCATGACGTGCTCGCCGAGCAGAGCCTCGACGCGCTGCTCGACCGGATTGCAGATGCGCTCGCGGAGCTCGTCCCGCACGACTCTCTGACCATCTACGAGGCCGACGAGCCCAGGCGCCTCCTCATGCCCGTGTGGGCGCGTGACAAGTGGGCCGACAAGATCCTGGCCGACAACTGTCCGTTCGGGGTCGGGCTGACCGGCTGGGGTGTCGAGCATCGCGAGCCGGTGCTCGTCAACAAGGCCCACCTTGATCCGCGTACCGCCACCGTCGTCGGAACGCCGGATGACGAGCCCGAAGCGCTGATCACGATCCCGCTGATCGCGCGCGACTCGATCAAGGGCGCGCTCAACATCTACCGGCTCGGCGAGGACGCCTCCTTCGACGAGGACGAGTTCGAGCTGGCCAAGCGATTCGGCGATGCCGCCGCGCTCGCGCTCGACAACGCCCAGGTCCGCGCGCGGCTCGAGCACCAGGCGCAGACTGACCCGCTCACAGGCCTCTTCAACCATCGCGCATTCCACGAGCGCCTGCGGCAGGCGCTCGCGAACGCCAGCCGGTCGCACGACGCGGTCTCGCTTCTCATGCTCGACATCGACGACTTCAAGCGCGTCAACGACGTCTACGGGCACGGTGCAGGCGACGAGATCCTGCGCAGCCTCGCGGACACCTTGAAGGACGCGATGCGCACATCGGATGTGGTCTATCGCCTCGGAGGCGAGGAGTTCGCGATCGTGATCGCGTCGCGCTCGGCCGAGAACGCCGAGCGTCTCGCGGGCCGACTCGTCGAGCGTGTCGAGGCGACGGAGTTCGATCCCGCCGGACGCATCACGATCTCGGTCGGGCTCGCACGCGGCCCAGAGCACGCGATGAATCCGCGCGAGCTGATCGCCTGCGCGGAGGCGGCCATGATGACCGCGAAGGCGCGGGGCAAGAACCAGATCATCCTCTACGACGACGCTGAGCTCGAACGTCCGGAGGGCGAAGAAGTTCCGTCCACGCGCGACGTGCGCTCCGTCGCGCACATGAAGATGCTGCAGAGCCTTGGCGGCAAGCTCAACCGTCTGAATGACGTGCGGCAGATCGGCAACGTGATCGCGACCGAGCTGCGTTCGCTGATCGATTACCACAACTGCCGCGTTTCCGTGGTCGAGGGCGAGGACGTGATTCCGATCGCGTTCGTCGGCCAATTTACGTCCGAGACTCAGGAGCCCCTGGAGATCCTCGCCTGCAAGGTCGGCCAGGGCATCACCGGCCGCGTCGCCGAGACGGGCGAGTCGCTGCTGATCGGTGACGCCGCCAACTGCGAGTTCGCGCGCGTGCTTCCCGGCACCGACGCCATCGACGAGTCGCAGGTCGTCGTTCCGTTGACGTACGGGACGCGCGTCGTCGGCATCATCGTGATCTCGAAGCTCGGCCTGAATCAGTTCGACGAAGACGACGTCCGCCTGCTGGAAGTGCTCGCAGGGCACGCCGCGGTGGCACTAGAGAACGCCGGGCTCTACGAGGCCGCGCGCCGCGAGGCGGAGCGCGCGACGGCATTGCTGGAGTTCAGCCGGCAGCTCTCGACTGCCGAGGGCATGGACGAGGTCGTCGACCGGATCGTCGAGCGGTCGGCGCGAACGCTCGGGTCCCCACGCGCATCCGTGTGGTTCCAGGAAACCACGGGCAGCGAGCTCAGGGCCCACGCGACCCACGGCTACCACGAGCTCGACCGCGAACGCCTCTCCCGGATGCACTTCGACCACCAGTCTGCGGAAGGCTTCCTCTCCGGAAATGAGCCGTTCGTCGTCAACGACCGGCAGCGCGCTGCGATCAAGGGGGCCAACGAGGTCGGAGCGGGGAGGCCGTTCGCGATTGCCCCGCTCACGCTGGACGGTGGGCGCCTCGGCTGCATCGCGGTCGCCGCGCCCGAGGACTCCGAGTTCAGCGAGCGGCACCTGCGCTTGCTCGCAGGCGTCGCGCACCAGGCCAAGCTCGCCCTCACGAACGCGGGCAATTTCCAGAGCCTCGAGAAGACCTTCCTGGAGACGGTGGAGGCGCTGGCAAATGCGCTCGAGGCGAACGACGAGTACACCTCATCCCACGCGCGCTGGATCACCGACCTGGCTCTGAAGGTCGGCGTAGGGCTCGGCCTCGACACGCGCTCCCTCAAGCGGCTGGAGCTCGGCGCCCTGTTCCACGACATCGGGAAGATCGGCATTCCCGAGGCGATCCTTTCCAAGCCGGGCCCGCTGACTGCGGAGGAGCGCACGCTCGTCGAGAAGCATCCCGAGCTCGGCGAGCGGATCATCGCGCCGATCGACCGGCTCGAAGAAGTCCGGCCGATCGTGCGCCACTGTCATGAGCGCTATGACGGCACCGGCTATCCCGATCGCAAGCTCGGCGAAAACATCCCGATCGAGTCGAGGATCATCCTCGTCTGCGACGCGTACCACGCGATGACCACCGACCGCCCTTACCGGAAGCGGCTCCCGCAGGAAGAGGCGCTGCGGCGTCTCGACGAAGGCGCCGGAACGCAGTTCGACCCTTCGGTGGTCGACGTCTGCAAGCGTGTTCTCGGGGAGAGCGTTTCGCCCTAGCGCGGCCGGCGGCCGCCGCTGAAGGCGTCCAGTCCCTCGGTGAAGCTGACGTAGGGGACCGTCGGCAGGACGGCCTCGCGCTCGCGCAAGCGCTCGGCGTCCTCGAGTGCGCGCTCGCGTCGTCGAATGCTTTCCTGCTGTGTCGCGAGACCGGCTTGAAGCCGCAGGAGCTCTGCCTCGCGGGCCAGCAGCTCAGCCTCGCGGGCGGCGAGCTGCGATTCGAGCTGCGCGAGCTTACGCTCGCCTTCCACGGTGGAGCGCTCCTCTACGGCAGCGGCTGCTCGTTCGCGACCGGCAAGGCGCCGCTCCTGCTCGTCGATCGCTTGCGCACGTTCCTGGAGCTCCTTCGCCCGTGCGGCCAAGCGTCGTTCCCGCCCGTCGGCGCTGTGCTCCTGCTGGGCTCGGGCTGCGTCGCTCCGTTGCTCGAGCTCGGCTGCTTCGGCGGCGAGCCGGCTGCGTTCTGCCTCCAGAACCTGCTCCGTCGCCTCCAGGGACGCCGCGCGCGCGACGAGCTCGTCTGTCATTTGCGAGACCTCGATGCGCGACGCTTCGAGTAGCTGTTCCTGCTCTTCGAGGGCGGCCTGACGTCGTGCAGACGCGGCTTCGCTTTCGCGCAACCGAGAGTAAAAGCTCTCGAGCTCGAGCTTGCGGCGATCGACGGAAGCCTTCGACTCCGTGGCCTCCTGGTCGCGGCTCACCACGGCGGCTTCCGCCTCTTCCACTTCGAGCTCACGCGCCCGGAGTGCGGTCTCGCGCTCGGCGACCTCGTGCTCCCGCGGCACCAGGGCGTCGAGCCGCCGCTGAACTTCTGCCTCGCGCCGCGCGAGCAGCTCTTCAGCGTAGGCGTTGTCCGCTTCCTGCGGATGCTCGGAGCGGCGGAGGCGTAGCCGCCGTGCCTCGTGGCTCCGTGTGTCGAGCTCGTCCAGCTCTCGCGTGCGCCTCTCCACCTCGAGCTCCCGGCACGCCACGTCGGCTGCCCGCTCGCGCAGCGCGCGCTTCAGGTCCTCGACCTGGAGCAGAGCCTCGACGTTCTGACGCTCTCGAGCCTCGGCGAGATGCCGCGCAAGGCGCAGCACTTGATCGCGGTCGGCATCCTCCTCAGGCTGCTGCCAGGCTGCCTCCCAGGCGTCCGATTCCCACGAGTCCCCCCGCGACTCCACGCTCCAGAGCGTAGCGCGCTTCGAGGTTTTTCCCGAGCGAAAGCTTCGCTTTCGCTCGGGCGTCCTGTACGGCGCTTCGCGCGGAATGTGCGCGGCAAAGCCCGCGCACTCCTGCCGCGTCTGCGGCTCGCGACCGTCCCCACCGTCCTGGCACGGGCGCTCACGTGGCCGCACCCGCATCAGCCCGCCTGCGGCTAAGCCCGGCTCCGCCTGGTCTTAGCCTCCGGCCTAGAGTGGGAGGCAGGACGCAGGGTTTAAAGCTTGCAACCCACCGCCGCGGTTGACACCAGCCGCCGGCCAGAAAACCAATAGGAGTGCGCGGGCTCCGCCCGCGCGCGTTCCCCGCGAAGCGGCGTCCCTATTCCCGGAGCGAAAGCGAAGCTTTCGCGTAGGAGCCGGAGGCTAGTCGATTCGGATTCGCCGCGAACGGTCGTGGCGAATCCGGATCGCGTAATCGCCGCCGCCGAGCGGCTGGATCACGTAGCCCTCTGCGGTGAGATCGTCGTGCTCGAGCAGGGTCGTTCCGGCCGTTACCCGCCGAGGACGGAACCGGAGACGAAGCACGTCCGTGCTGTGCGCGTCGAAGGTCCGGTAGACGACGCTGTCCGGCGAGTATGCGATCGATTGCACCACCGAGCCGGAGCCGAGCAGATGGTTCTGCCGCTTGGGCGCCAGCTCCGGCATCGCGGCCATCGCCCAGTTGAAGTTGCGCAGATAATCCCCGTAACCGTCGCTGAACCAGAACGTGTTACCGGGCCGCTGTCCACAGCAGGAGATACGTCCGTCGCGCGTGGCGAAGTAGGTCGCGTAGCTCAGCGACCGCACCGCTTGCTCCCGGGCGCCCTCATCGCCGGTACGCGCGTAGAGAAGTGCGTTGACGGCCGCCCAGCGAGACGTCGTGCTGCCGAGCCCGACGCGCGAGCAGCAGCCCGGTTTCCCCGGGGCGCGTTGTTCGTCGATACCCCACGCGCCGGCGAACGGGCCCCGTCCGAACGAGTTGCGCACCCAGCGCAGGAGTGTCGTCGCGTGCTCGTCCCACAGCGGGTCGAGAGCCTGGGGCGAATCGTGGCTGAGGAGATACTGCGCGGTGAGGGTCGGCGACGCCTGGTTGAGACTGCGCGGGTTGTAGGGAACGTCCTCGTAGAAGCCGCTCCAGCGGTTCCAGGCGGAACTGTCCGGATTCAGCTGATGCTTCAACAGCCACGACCACGCGAGGTCGCGTGCGCGTGTGTACGCACCAGTGTTCCCAGCGCCGATCTCGATCAGTTCGTCGAGAAGTCGAACCGGCCCGACGACGAGCCCGCCGAACTGCGCGCCGTCCACTACAGCGCCGGTGCGCGCATTGACGCGGAAGGGCCAGGGCGGGTGTGTAGCGTCCCCCGCCCGGACGTGGTGGGCCAGTGCATCGCCCGCCGCAACAGCCGCACTCAGGTAGCGGCGCCCGCCGGTCAGTTCGTAGAAGAGGAGGTAGCCGAGACCCAGCATGCCGACCTTGTCGGTCTCGATGCCGCCGTAGAAATGCCGGGGAAGACCGGCGAGGCAGCGGCCGTATCTGCGCTCGCCCGCGCAACTCGTTGCGAACGGAACCCGCGGCCACGCCCAGCCCGCAGGCGAGGTGCCCCTGGCGAGCTGATGGTCCAGCATTTTCTGGACGGCGCGCACCGCCCGGCGGTCACCGGAGTACGGGTACCACGAGACGAGGGAGTCGACGAACGTTGCATTGAGAAAGGCCGGGTTGTGCTGCCAGTACGTGCCGTGCAGCGTCCGGCCGTCGAAGACTGCGTAGTGGAGATAGACCTTCGCCCCGGTGCGTGGATCGCGCGGGACGCGTTGCTCGATGAACTTCCACCCGATGCGTAGCACACGGTCATAACCGAGCCCTGCCTGCGGGCGGTACCAGGGCAACAGCCTTCCCTGGGCATCGCGCACGGCGCGATGCCAGGGCAACAACCGGTGAACGGGACCCGCCTGCGCAGCCTGTAGCGAGGAAGGCTCGCGCGTGGCCATCAGGCCGAACTTCTTCAGCGCAGGGATGAGCATGAAGTACGGACGCATGTCCGCGGAGTGCGGCCACGAGCCTGCGACGGTGTCGAAGGGGCCTGTGGGATTCAGGCGACGCAGCTTGCGCGCGAGCGCCCCGGACTGGTCCGCCGATCTGACGACGCGGTCCGTTGTGCTCCACCAGAGCTGGAGCGGTACTCCCGAGCCGGCAATCGCACGCGCGTAGGTGATCGGGCTGCGGCGTGCGTACGCGCGTGGGTGGCTGCGGGGGGTGCCGCCGATCTCCTCCCGCGCGAGCCTGCGCAACCCAAAGCCGAGCGGATCTCCCCACTTCCTCAGGCAGCCGTGGTTGCACGGCAGGTGAGTGAAATCGCGGTAGCGGCGGGCCATATCCGTCACGGGGTCGAACGCGGCGGCGCCGGCGAGGAGCTTGGGATGGTGTGCGACGAGCAGCAACGTCTCCTGCCCGCCCATGCTCGTGCCGAACGCATAAGTGCGCCCGGGTTCGATTTGCAGCCATGGGATGGCGCGGCGGACGAGTTGCGGCATGCGGGCGAGGTCCGCGATCTGGCCGGGGTAGCCCCAGGAGAAGTGCTCGAACCTGCGACCCTGCCCCTCCGGGTTCACAACCGCAAACGGCCCCAGGTTCGGCAGGTTGCCCCAGCGATCGACGTTCTCCTCGGCCGAGACGCCGCGTCCGTGCGGCGAGATGATGAGCGGTAGGGGCGGATTGTTGTCGGGCCCGTACCAGTCCGGCAGTACGACGAACGCCGCGCGGCGGTGACCGTCGTGCGTCGTGTAATGGAACGTCACCACTCTCACCTGGACCAGATCCCAGGATGCGTTGGCTGCGGACGGCCCGAGCACTCCGAGCGCGGCGGAAACCGCGAGGGCGGCGAGAGTGACGGCCAGACCCCGGCGCCCCATCCGCGGAATGATTCCACAGTTCGCCGCCGGCGGGGTTCGTGCCCGCTGAGGTCGCCTAAGCCGGTGCGGGCGCGTCCGCGGCGGCGTGGCCGCGAGGCTTCCGCTTCGCCGTCGCCGTCACGACCCGATTTTTGCCGGTTCGCTTCGCCTCGTAGAGTGCCGCATCGGCTGCAGCGACCAGGGCCTCGACGCTCGACTGCGCCGGGAAGCAGGCCGCACCGAAGCTCGCTGTGACCTGGAAGGGAATTCCCTCCGGCGTCGTGAACGGCAGCTCCTCGAGGCTCCTGCGGATCTTCTCTGCCAGCGCTCGCGCTCCGGTCAGATTCGTTCCGGGCAAGACGAGGGCGATTTCCTCGCCGCCGTAGCGGCCCGGGAGGTCCAACTCACGGACAGCCTCGGCGAAAGTTCGCGCGACGCGCCGCAGAACTTCGTCGCCGGCCTGGTGGCCGTAGCTGTCGTTGATCGACTTGAAGTTGTCGATGTCTGCGATGACGAAGGCAACGTTCGTCCCGAGTCGCTTGGCGTGGTCGACCTCATCGTCCAGGCGCTCGTCGAGCGCGCGCCGGTTGGCGAGATTGGTCAAGCCATCGGTCTGCGCTTGATTCGTCAGGCGTGCCAGATCGGCGAAGACGCGGGCGACAGGGCGAGCGAGCCGCGTCGCGAGCCCGGCTGCAAGCGCGAGGGTGATGGCTGCGGCGAAGAGCAGGCGTCTCCGATATGCATTCACTCGAGCTGAAACGGCGGAGACCGGCTCGACCGCAACGAGCGACGCATTCCCCGCCACGAGCTTCGTCGCGGTCGAGAAGAAGGGGACTCGTCCAAGCTCGATGCGCCCGGCGCGCACGTCGATGTGACTACCGGCAGGGCCTCCCGCGATCACGCGACCGTTCTGCACCAGAACGAGCGCGGCGTGCTTCGGCATCGGCGTCGCGCTCTGCAGGACGGCGAGCAGAGAACGATTCATCGGGACGGCCATGGCCACCCGCGCGACCGCTCGATTTCGCCGCGCCAGGGTTGCCGTTGCCGTGACTCGCGGTTCCTGGGGAAGTGTTCCGAAGGAGCGACCTCGCAGCTCGATGCGCGCATCGTGTGAGGCGGCGAGCGACCTGAGCTGCGCCTCGTTCTTTCCCAACACCGCCTGCTGGAGTGCCGCCGACGCGGCCAGCTCGCTGACGCGGGTCCGGAGGTTTGCCCGCATCGTCGAGAACGTCGAAGCGGCGACGCGGGCCGTGCTCGCAAGCTCGGTGCGCGCCTCTTGTCGGTTCGAATGCCTGGCGCTCAGGTCGAGCGTGAAGACGACAGCGGCGATGGCCGCGGTGAAAACCAGGAAGACGACGAGCGCGGCCCTGGTGACGGCCAGTCGGCCGTAGCGAGAACGAAAGCGGCTTTCCATCTACGGGCCCTTCTTCGGAGACCCTTTCGGGGCACCGTTGCCGTTTCCGTTCCCGTTGCCGTTGCCGCCTGCGTTCGCGCCGCCTGCGTTCGGGTTGTTGCCGCCGGCGTTTGCGTTGCCGTTGCCGTT
>Ga0184605_10000151_pt1 | contig 19902 bp, 22 predicted proteins | sample PLM0_30_coex_FD_132995 | JGI IMG/M metagenome (GOLD analysis project Ga0184605, IMG submission 132995) | Groundwater sediment microbial communities from an aquifer in East River, Colorado, USA - PLM0_30_coex | ecosystem: Environmental > Terrestrial > Soil > Riparian zone | place: USA: East... | reverse complement strand
CGAACTACCGTGGCGCGTTCATCCAGCGCTGGCGCTCCGGGCTCGGCCTCTCGCTGGTCGCCGACTACAACAACAACGACGGCATCCAGGGCAGCTCGAGCACCGCGTTCAACTCGGTGGACCTGTGGCTCAAGGCCGAATACCTGCGGAGCTCTCGGCTCGGCGCCTCGTACCAGGTGCTGAGCTCGAGCTGGCACCGCAGCCCGCAGTCCGCCACGAGCGGACCCGTCACGGCGGATTGGCGGTCGGAGCGGCGCGACGCGCTGTTCCGCGTGTTCGCGGCCACCCGGGGCGACGGCCTCGGCCTCCGGGCCCAGGCGACGTTCGCCACCACGCACACGCGCCGCGATACCGCCGTAGCGGATCGCAGCGTGTCGCAGGGCGCGCTCGAACTCACGAACGACTGGTCCCGCGCCCACATCGGTCTCGCGATCCGCAGGCTGGATCAGGCTCGGCCGTGGCAGTTCGAAGGCACGGGCGCGTGGAGCCCATTTCCGGGGCTCACGCTTGCGGGCGACGCGCGCCGCGCTGAATACCGCCGCGGGCGCACCGGCAATCGCGCCCATCTCACGGCGGGCCTCGTGCTCCCGGCCGGCATCTCGCTGCACGGTGATATCGCGTGGGCGCGCGACCTCCAGGCCCCAAGCGATTCGGCCGACACGGTGCAGCGCACGGTGGACATCTCGAGCGCCGTGCGGTGGGACCGGAGCTGGATCGCCGTGGAGGTCGGCGGCGCCAGCCGCGATCCCTTCGCACCAATCGGTCGCCCGGTGGGGCTCGCGTCGCTCGACTCGCTCGGGCGGACGCCCCGCACGCGCTACGTCACGATGCACGCCGCCGTGCGACTGCTCCCGGGGCTCCAGTTCAGCGGCTGGTACTTCGATCCGGTGACGCCGAGCGGAACCGGCTTCGAGCCGCCCTATCACGCACGGATGTCGCTCACGTTCTACTCGAAGTTCTGGCGCGTATACCGGAGCGGGATATTCGCGCTGCGGGGTGAGGCCGCGATGGAATCGTGGAGCCGCGGCAGCGCCGGGCTCGACGCGGCCGGCACGCTGCGCACGCTCCCCGGAGCGAGTTTCGGCGAGTTGAACATCGAGCTGCGGATGGCCGGCGTCACGATCTTCTGGATCCAGCGCAACGCCACACTGGTTCGTGGCAGCTACGTACCGGACCTCCAGTATCCCCGTACCTTCCAGTTCTATGGAGTGCGTTGGCTGTTCACCAACTGAAATTCAGCCGATTGACCTAAGTGCTTTGCGCGACTACGTTTAAAGTCTGTGCCGCGGAGCATGACGGGTTTCGGTTCGGCCGACGGGAACGTCCTCGGCGGGCGGCTCTCGCTCGAGATCCGCACCGTCAACCATCGCTACTACAACCCGCAGCTGAAGTTGCCGTTCGAGCTGAGCGGGATCGACGGTCAGTTACGCGAGCGCTTGCGCCAGCTGCTCGAGCGCGGACACGTGACCGTGACGGCGCGCTGGGTCGAGGCGCCGCAGGGGGAAGGGACGGTGGCGCTGGATCTGGTGCGGGCGCGCCAGGTGGTGGCCGCGGCGCAGGAGCTCAAGAAGCGTCTCAAGCTGAAAGGCGACGTGGATCTCGCCTTCGTGGCGCGGCATCCCGAGGTGCTGGCGGTGCAGCGCGACGGGACCGCCGCGGCGGAGTGGGGCGAAGTCGAGCCGATCGTGGAGCGGGCGTCCCGGGAACTGCTGGCGATGCGGGCGCGCGAGGGGGCGGTGCTCGCAGCCGAGCTCGCCGGTCGCCTGGCCGCGCTGGAGACGGGTGCCCGCGCCGTCGAGCAGCGTGCGCCGGAGCGCCTCACCGCCGAGCTCGTCCGCTTGCGGAAGGCGGTGGCGGAGCTCGCTGGTGGGGTGCCGGTCGACGAGCAGCGCCTCGCGCTGGAGGTCGCGCTCCTGGCCGACCGGGTGGACATCACCGAGGAGCTGGTGCGGCTGCGCGCCCACCTCGGGGCCTCCCGCGACGCGCTCGGGCGGAATGAGGCCGTGGGGAAGCAGCTCGGGTTCCTGGCGCAGGAGCTGCTGCGCGAGGTGAACACGATCGGCTCGAAGGCCAACGATGCGGCGATCACGCAGGCCGTCATCACGATGAAAGGCGAGCTCGAGAAGTACCGGGAGCAGCTCGAGAATCTGGAGTGACGCCGCGGGTCGTCGTGCTGTCCGCTCCGTCGGGCGGCGGCAAGACGACGATTGCCCGAGCGCTGCTGGCGCGCCGCGAGGACGTCGGGTACTCGGTATCGGCGACGACACGGCAGCCGCGCCCGGGTGAGCAGAACGGTGAGGCGTACCACTTCCTGAGCCGGGAGCAGTTTGAGCGCCGCCGTGCCGCCGGAGCGTTCCTCGAGTGGGCGGAGTACGCGGGCGAGCTGTACGGGACGCTGAAGGGCGAAATCGACCGGGTCCTGCAGAGCGGGCGTCACGTCTTGATGGACATCGAGGTGAATGGCGCGATCCAGGTACGGCGCGTGTATCCGGCGCCGGCATCGATCAGCGTCTTCATCCTCCCGCCGAGCGCCGACGCGCTGGTCGAGCGGTTGCGGAGCAGGAAAAGCGAATCGCGCGAGGCGCTGGAACGGCGGCTCGGGCAGGCCGTCGTGGAACTGCAGCGAGCCATGGGAGAAGTCGCGGGGGCCGTGGTGTACGATCACTGGATCATCAACGACGTCGTCGACCATGCGGTCGCTGAAGTGAGCCAGATTATCGACGAGGACGGACGTCGCAAACACCGCGTCGATCAACAGAAGATCGACGAGATCATCAAGGGCTTGGCGCGAGAGCTGGATCGGCTCGGCGCGGGCCGTAAGGAGCCGGAATGAGGATCGTGACCCCGAGCGAAGTGGCCACGCAGACCCAGAACAAGTACCTGGGCGTGCTGGTGGCGGCCAAGTTTGCCCGTTTCGTGAATGAGTTCCCGCGCGACCGCTCCGTGGATTTCGAGGAGAAGCTCACCACGCGGGCGTTCGACGAGCTGGTGCGCGGCCGGCTCACCTACAAGCTCGTCCGGCGGCGGCGCCAGGAAGGTTGATGCCGTTCGCCGGCCGCCACGTCGTCCTCGGCGTGTCGGGCGGGATCGCGTGCTATAAGAGCTGCACGCTCGCCCGGCGGCTGACCGAGGACGGAGCGGCGGTGGACGTGGTGCTCACCGCCTCCGCCGCCGAGTTCGTCCGGCCGGTGACCTTCGAAGCGCTCACTGGGCGCCCGGTCCTGACCTCCCTCTGGGAGCGAGACCGGGCGCTCGTACACATCGGGCTCGCCCAGGACCCCGATCTCGTGATCCTCGCCCCCGCCACGGCCAACGTGCTGGCCCGCGCGGCGATGGGGCTCGCCGACGATCTGCTCACCGCGCTGCTGCTCGCCCGCACCGGGCCCGTGCTCGTGGCGCCGGCGATGAACGACGCGATGTACGCCCACCCCGCCACTCGCGCCAACCTGAAGACGCTCGCCGGACGGGGCTGGCACTTCGTCGGCCCCGAGACGGGCTCGCTGGCCGAAGGCCCGAGCGACCGCCCGGGCCGGATGACCGAGCCCGACGCGATCCTGGGGGCCGCGGCACGGCTGCTCATGCAGCGCGCGCCCTGGCAGGGAAAGACCGTGCTGGTCACCGCCGGTCCGACGCGGGAGCACCTCGATCCGGTGCGCGTCGTCACCAACCCGTCGAGCGGCCGGATGGGCTACGCCCTCGCGGAGGCCGCGTACACCCGCGGCGCGGACGTGCTGCTGGTCGCGGGACCGGGCGATCTCCCGCTGCCGTTCGGCGTCACCGCGCATCGCGTCGAGACGACCGCGGAGATGCAGCGCGCGACCGAAGCGCTCGTGAAGCGCGCGGCCCTCCTCATTATGGCGGCGGCGCCCGCAGACTATCGCCTCGCGAAACCGGCCGCCACGAAGCGCCCCCGTGCGAACGGCGCGCTCACGGTCGAGCTCGAAGCGACCCCGGATATCCTCGGCGCGCTCAAGCCGCCCAAGGGGTGCGTGGTCGTGGGGTTCGCGCTCGAGACCGGGGGCGACGGTGTTGCCAAGGCCCGGAAGAAGCTGCAGGATAAGACGCTCGATTTCGTCATCTTGAACGACGCGCACGAGCCCGGCGCGGGGTTCGAAGTGACCACGAATCGCGTGACCATCATCGGGAAGAGCGGGGCGCCGGTTGCGCTGCCGCTCCTGTCGAAACGCGACGTGGCGGACCAGATCCTCGACGCGGTGGAGCAGGCGCTGACGTGAGCGACGGGCGGGCACTGGCGCGGGAATTCCTGGAACAGCAGCGGCTGCTGGGCGGCGACGCCGTCATCCTCCCCCGTGAACCGGGAGCGGTGACGCCTCCCGTCTCCGGCCTCCCGGCATCCGATCTTCCACCTCCCGGCATCTCCTACGATCCCCCCAGCGGCGATCTGTTCTCGAACGACCCCGTCCCGCAAGCCGCATCGCTCGACGCGATCGCGCAGTTGGTGGCGGGCTGCACCAAATGCCGGCTGTGCGAGGGCCGTGGGCACACGGTGCCGGGGGAGGGGCCGAGCGACGCGCGCCTGGTGGTGGTGGGAGAGGGACCGGGGCGAGTGGAAGACCAGACGGGCCGACCGTTCGTCGGGAAGGCGGGCGAGCTCCTCACGAAGATCCTCGGCGCCATCGAGCTGTCGCGCGAAGCCGTCTTCATCTGCAATGTGGTGAAGTGCCGGCCCCCCGAGAACCGAGTGCCGCAGTACGACGAGATCGCTGCCTGCGTGCCATACCTGTTCCGCCAGATCGATCTCCTGAAACCCGCCGTGATCCTCGCCATGGGCGGCACCGCGGCGCAGACGCTCTTGAACACGAAACAGTCCCTGGGTGCCCTGCGGAATCAGATCCACCGATTCCGCGGCATCCCGGTTATCGTTACGTACCATCCGGCCGCCCTGCTCCGGAACCCGAACTGGAAGAAACCGACCTGGGATGACGTCCGCATCGCCCGCCGTCTCATCGGCTGAGCGCCCTCCCGAATTCGCCGGCCGCCAGACTCCGTGGAGCAACGAAGCGGAGCAGGCGGTGCTGGGCGCCATGCTGCTCGATCAGGACGCGGCCCTCAAGGCCGCCGAGGTGCTCGACGACACGATGTTCTATCGGGAGGGGCACCGCCTCCTGTTCCGATCGATGATCGCCCTCACGGAGCGGGGCGACGTGATCGATCCCGTCACCCTGCGCAACGAGCTGGTCCGGCGCAACGATCTGGACCGGGCGGGGGGGATGGAATACCTCGGTGGGCTCATCGACGTGGTCCCGACGGCGGCCAACATCGAGTATCACGCCAAGATCGTCCGCGACAAGGCGGTGCTGCGGCGGCTCATCGACGCGGCCACGTCCATCATCCAGGACGCCTACGAGGGGCGGGCCACGTCCAGCGAAGTGCTCGACAACGCCGAGCACCGCGTCTTCCAGGTCGCTCAGCTGCGCCGCTCCGAGGAGTTCATCCGCCTGAAGGAGCTGATCTGGCCGACGATGGAGCGGATCGAGAAGCTCCACTCGAGCCAGGGGGCGCTCACCGGCGTGCCCAGCGGTTTCACGGACCTGGACCGCCTGACCGCCGGGTTTCAACGCGGCGACCTCGTGATCGTGGCGGCACGACCCTCGATGGGCAAGACGGCGCTCGCGCTCAACATCGTCCAGCACTCCGCGATCGAGCACAACGTCGGGGTCGCGGTGTTCTCGCTCGAAATGTCCAAGGAGCAGCTGGTCCAACGCTTGCTGTGCTCCGAGGGGCTGGTGGACGCCCAGCGCCTGCGCCGCGGCCAGCTGCGCGACGACGACTACCCCAAGCTGGCGCGCGCCGCGGGCCTGCTCGGGACCGCGCCGATCTGGATCGACGACTCGGCGATGCTCACACCGCTCGCGATGCGCTCGAAGGCGCGCCGCCTCAAGGCGGAGCACGACGTGGGGATGGTCGTCGTCGACTACCTGCAGATGATGCAAGGCCCCACCGACGCGGAGAGTCGCCAGCAGGAAATCTCGTTCATTTCCCGCTCGCTCAAGGCGCTCGCGAAGGAGCTGGACGTCCCGGTCGTGGCGCTGTCCCAGCTCTCCCGCGCGCCCGAGCAGCGCGGCGGCGAGCACCGCCGGCCGCAGCTCTCCGACTTGCGGGAATCGGGCGCCATCGAGCAGGACGCCGACGTCGTCTGCTTCATTTATCGCCAGGAATTCTACGACGGCCCCACCGACCCCAAGACCAACGACAGCATCGAAGGCATCGCCGAGCTGATCGTCGGGAAGCAGCGCAACGGCCCGACCGGCACGGTGAAACTGTTCTTCAAGAAAGAATACACGCGGTTCGACAACTACACGCCGCGCGAAGCGCCCTCCGAGGCGGCCCGTGTCTAAAGGGCATTCGGTCTTCCGTTGCAGCGAGTGCGGCGCCGAGCAGCCGAAGTGGGGGGGACGGTGCGAGGCGTGCGGGGCATGGAATACGCTGGTCGAGGAGCCGGTCGGGCGGACGGGCGGGCGGGCGGACACAGGGCCGTCTCCGTCCGGCAGTCCGCCCGTCCGGCTGTCCACCGTGGGAGCGGCGGGGTTCGCGCGATGGCAGACCGGGCTGCGGGAGTTCGACTTCGTGCTGGGCGGGGGACTTGTACCGGGGTCCGTGGTGTTGGTCGGGGGCGAGCCCGGGATCGGGAAGTCCACGTTGTTGCTGCAGTGCGCCGCGCGGCTCGAGCAGGCCGGCATCCGCACGCTGTACGTCTCCGGCGAGGAATCCCCCGACCAGATCAGGCTGCGCGCCGAGCGCCTGACGGTCGACGCCGGGGCGGTGCACGTGCTGGGCGAGACGCGGCTCGAGGCCATCGTGTATCACGCGCGCGCGCTTGGCGCGCGTGTCGTACTCGTGGACTCGATCCAGACCACCTACACGGACGAGCTCGAGGGCGCGCCCGGGAACGTGGGGCAGGTGCGGGAATGCGCCGCCCGCCTGATGCGCTTCGCCAAGGAGGCGGGCCCGGCCGTGCTCCTCGTGGGGCACGTGACCAAGGGCGGCGGCATCGCCGGTCCCAAGACGCTCGAGCACATCGTGGACACGGTCCTCTACTTCGAGGGCGAGAGCACGCTCGATCATCGCATCCTGCGCGCGGTGAAGAACCGGTTCGGCTCGGTGGACGAGATCGGGGTGTTCGAGATGACGAGCGCCGGGCTCGTGCCCGTGGCCGATCCCGCGGCGGCGTTCCTCGCGGGGCGGACGACGGGCGTCTCGGGCTCCGCCGTGACAGCGCTGATGGAGGGGACGCGGCCGATGCTGGTCGAGATTCAGGCGCTGGCGGCGCGGAGCGGCTTCGGGACGCCGCAACGGGTCGCCACGGGCCTCGACCACCGGCGGCTGGCCGTGCTGCTCGCCGTGCTCGAGCGGCGCGGCGGCATGGCGTTCGCCGCGCTGGATGTGTTCGTGAACGTGACGGGCGGCGTTCGGCTGCTCGAACCGTCGACCGATCTCGCCGTCATGGCAGCGCTCGTGTCGAGCGTGCACGACCGGCCGCTTCCGGCGGACGCGGTGTTCCTGGGAGAAGTCGGCCTGGGGGGCGAGATCCGTCCCGTCGCTGCCGTCGAGCGCCGGCTCAGCGAAGCCGCACGCCAGGGGTTCCGGCAAGTGTTCCTGTCCGCCCGTTCGCGGGTGAGCCTGCCCGGGCTGGACGTCGTCGGCATGGACGGCATCGGTGACCTCGCCCGCCGGCTCGCGGCCTGACGTCGGCGTCGTGATCGTGGCGGCGGGCGCGGGCGTGCGCGCCGGCCCCGGCGAACCGAAGCAGTTCCGCCCGATCCTCGGCGTCCCGATGCTGTTACGGGCGCTGCGACCGTTCACATCCCATCCCGCCGTGGGGCAGGTGGTCGTCGCGGTGCCCGCGGGATTCGAGGTGCGGCCTCCCGAGTGGCTGGGGAAACTGGCGGGCGAGCGGCTCGCCGTCGTGGCCGGCGGCGCCACCCGGGCCCAATCGGTGCAAGCGGGCCTCCGCGCGCTGCCGACACACGCCGTCGTGGTGTTGGTCCACGACGGCGCCCGCCCGTTCGTGACCCGCGAGACCATCGACGGGGTGGTCGCCAAGGCGCGGTCGGGGGTCGGCGCCGTTGCCGCGATACCGGTCAGCGACACCGTCAAAGACGTCGAGCAAGAGCGGATCATCAGAACCGTAGCACGCGATCGTCTGTGGCGGGCGCAAACGCCGCAGGGCTTCCCGCGAGCGATGCTCGAGCGCGCGTACGGTGGGCTCGCGGCCGGCGACCCCGCGCCGACCGACGACGCCGAGCTGTGCGAGCACGCGGGCTTTGCAGTGGATGTCGTGCCGGACTCGCCCTACAACCTGAAGGTCACCACCGCCGAGGATTTCCGGCTCGCCGAGGCGTTGGCGCGTGAGCTGCGGTGAGCGCCGTGCCCTTCCGGACCGATGCGGAGGTGACCAGCGCGCTTCCTCAGGCGGTCGAGCATCTCGGCGCGGGCGGGCTGCTCGCATACCCGACGGAAACCGTGTATGGGCTGGGCTCGCGCCCGCGGGGCCCGGAGGTTCAGGCGCTGGCGCGGCTCAAGGGCCGACGGCCCGACAAGCCGTTCCTGCTGCTGGTCGCCGATCGGGACATGGCGGAAGCGCAGGGACTCGCGTTCAACGAATCGGCGATCGCGCTGGCGCGTGCCTTCTGGCCGGGGCCGCTCACGCTCGTGCTCCCGGGGGGCAGCGGGCGGTTGCCGGATACGCTGCGCGGACCCGAGGGCGGGATCGCCGTGCGCTGGACATCACACCGCGGCATGGCCCGTCTGGTGCGCACGCTGGGGGAGCCCGTGACGTCCACGTCGGCTAACTTGCCGGGGGACCCGCCGGCGCCGGGCGCCGAGGCGATCATGCAGGACTTCGCGCCGGCGGTGGAAGCGGGGACGCTCCTGGTGTTGGATGGAGGCGTCCTGGGGAACTCGCCGTCTTCGACGGTGGTGGACTGCACGCGGCCGACGCCCCGGCTCATCCGCGAAGGGGCGCTGACGCTCGCCGAGCTGCGACGCGCTGCGGGACGGCTCGCTCCGTGACCGAGGAAGCGACGACGAAACGGATCCTGCTGGTGTGCACCGGCAACATCTGCCGCAGCCCGCTGGCCGCCGCGCTGCTCGAGCGTGCCCTGGCCGAGCGCACGATCGAGGGGATCGTCGTCTCCTCCGCCGGCACCGGCGCGTGGGACGGCGCGCCGGTATCCGAAGGCGCCTACCTCGTGGGGCTCGAGCGGGGTCTCGACCTGTCGAGCCACCGCGCGCGACTGCTCACGCGCGAGCTGGTCGAAGGCGCCGACTTGATCCTCACCATGGCGCGCCACCATCGGGCCCGGGTGGACGAGCTGGGCGGCGAGGGACGCGTGTTCGTGCTGGGCGAGTACGCCGGCCGCGACGGTGACGCGGCCGAGGTGAGCGATCCGTTCGGCGGCGACCTCGAGGTCTACCGCGACACGTGTTCCGAGGTCGAGGCCCTCCTCGAGACCGCGGTGGAGCGCATCGTCAAAGAGTTCGCGAGTGGAAGTCAGCGCTAACACGCGTCTGCTGGCGGTGGTCGGCGATCCGGTCGCCCATTCGCTCTCTCCCCTCATGCACAACGCGGCGATCCGCATGCTCGGCCTCGACGCCGCGTACGTCGCGCTGCGAACGCCCGGCCCCGCGCTCGCGACCGTGCTCGCGGCGCTCGCGGCCGTCGGCGCGGCGGGGAATGTCACCGTACCGCACAAGGAGGCCGCAGAACGATGCGTGGTGCGGAAAACGGATCTGTGCGCGCGGGTCGGCGCGTGTAATACGTTCTGGACGGAGCACGGAGCGCTCGTGGGCGACAACACCGACGTGGCGGGGATCCTGGCGGCGTTGCGACAGCTCGACGCGGGCGGTGCGGAAACCTGGCTGTTGATCGGCACCGGCGGCGCGGCGCGCGCCGTTGCGGTGGCCGCGGGCGAAGTCAAGGCCAACCTGCACGTGCTGTCGCGCGATGCCGCGCGGGCACGCGACTTCGCCGAATGGGCGCGCGCGCGCGGCACCCGCGCGACTCCGGCGCGTGGCACCCTCGATCCCGACCTGGCCATCAATGCGACGCCCGCAGGCTTGAAGGACACCGATCCGCTGCCGCTCGATCCAGAGAGCGCCGCGCGGCTGCGCGCCGCCCTCGACCTGGTGTACGCCCCCGGCGGCACCCGCTGGGTGCGCACCCTCACGGCGGCGGGCGTCCGCGCGCAGGACGGACGCGAGGTGCTGGTGCACCAAGGGGCGGCGGCGTTCGGCCGCTTCTTCCCGGACCAGCCGGCGCCCGTGGACGTGATGCGCGCCGCCGTGAGCCGTGCATTGGGTGCGTGAGGCGGTCGAGCACCTCGCGCTGCCGGCCGAGTGCTTGCTCTGCCGCGCCCTGTTTTCGTTCCGCCAATCCTCCCATCTCGTCTGCGATGTGTGCCGTCATCGCTGGCGACCGGTGCGGCCGCCGTGGTGCGACCGTTGCGGGCAACCCGAGCCGCTGTTCGGCGGGTGCCGGTTGTGCGCCGATTGGCCCGCGCCCTTGACGCTGGCACGCTCGGCCGTGTGGCTCGATCCGGGGGCGCGCGCCGCGGTCCACGCCCTCAAGTACGGAGGACTGCCCCGTATCGCCGCCGACCTGACCGCCGCCATGGCCGGTCTGCAAATCCCGGGACGCGACGCCGCCTGGCTCGTGCCCGTGCCGCTCGGGCCGAAACGTCTGTGGCAGCGCGGCTACAATCAGAGCGAGCAGTTGGCTCGCGCGCTGGCCCGTCGCTGGCGCCGTCCGGTGGTCGAGCTGCTCGTGCGCGCGCGGGAAACCGCCACGCAAACGACGTTGACACCGGAGGCGCGGCTGGCGAACGTGGCGGGGGCGTTCGAATTGCGGATTGGCGATTGCGGATTGCGGATTGAGGGCGGGAATTTCAAATCCGCAATCCGCAATCCGCAATCCGCAATCGGACGTCCGGTGATCCTCGTCGATGACGTGCTCACCACTGGCGCCACGCTGGCCGAGGCCGCACGGGTGCTCGGGCAGGCGGGCGTCGCCACCGTCTCGGCCGTCACGTTCGGCCGGGCGGTGATACCGGATTTCACCTAGGGGCGAACCATGGCAGTGCGTGTGGGGATCAACGGGTTCGGGCGCATCGGGCGGAACGTGCTGCGGGCCGCCGTGCTCATGAAGCAGGAGGGCCTCGAGTTCGTGGCGGTGAACGACATCACCGATACCAAGACGCTGGCCCACCTGCTCGAGTACGACTCCGTACACCGGCGGTTTCCGGGGACGGTCGAAACCCAGGGCGACGCCCTGGTCGTGAACGGCCGTCCCATCAAGGTATCCGCGATCAAGGAGCCGGAGAAGCTGCCGTGGAAGGCGCTGGGTGTGGACCTGGTCCTCGAGAGCACCGGGCGATTCACCAACCGGGCGGACGCCGCAAAGCATCTCGCCGCCGGCGCAAAGAAGGTCGTGATCTCGGCGCCCGCCAAAGACGAGGACATCACGATCGTGATGGGCGTGAATCACCGCCTCTACGACCCGGCGAAACACCACGTGCTGTCGAACGCCTCGTGCACGACCAATTGCCTCGTGCCGGTGGTGAAGGTCGTGCTCGACAACTGGGGCTTCAAGCACGGCTTCATGACGACGATCCACAGCTACACCAACGACCAGCAGATCCTCGACCTGCCGCACAAGGACCTGCGACGCGCCCGCGCCGCCGCCCTGAGCATCATCCCGACCACCACCGGCGCCGCGAAGGCGACCAGCCTGGTCATCCCGGAAGTGAAAGGGAAGATCGACGGGATCTCGTTGCGCGTGCCCACGCCGGACGTCTCGGTGGTGGAGCTGACGGCGGAGGTCGAGAAACGCACCAGCATCGAGGAAGTGAACGGCGCCTTCAAGCGGGCGGCGGGCTCGAGCCTCAAGGGGATTCTCGCGGTGAGCGACGAGCCGCTCGTCTCGGCGGATTACATCGGCAGCTTGTACTCGAGCGTCGTGGACGCGCTCTCGACCAATGTGATCGACGGTTCGTTTCTGCACGTGTCGTCGTGGTACGACAACGAGATGGGCTATTCGGCGCGCTGCGTCGACCTGCTCGCCCACATCGCCGGCACGTGACGAAACGCAGCCTGCGGGATCTGCCGCCGGCCGCGCTGGACGGCAAGCGCGCACTCGTGCGCGTGGATTTCAACGTCCCCCTGAAGGACGGCGCGCCCGCCGACGATACGCGCATCCGCGCCGCCCTGCCCACGATCACGTATCTGCGGGAAAAGGGCGCGCGGGTCGTGTTGCTGTCGCACCTCGGGCGCCCCAAGGGCCCCGACGCCACGTGGTCCCTCACGCGCATCGTCCGTGATGTCGAGCGCCTCCTGGGCACGCCCGTCGAGTTCATCGCCGATCCCGCGACGGGCGTCCCGGCCACCCGGCGGCTCCCACGGGGCGGCGTCGCCCTGGTCGAAAACACGCGCTTCTGGCCGGGCGAAGAGGCCAACGCCCCGGCCTTCGCGCAAACGCTCGCCGCCCTCGGTGACTTCTACGTGAACGACGCGTTCGGCTCGGCGCACCGGGCGCACGCCTCCACGGAGGCCGTCGCCCGCCTGCTGCGGCCGGCGGTCACCGGCTTTCTGATGGAACGGGAGCTCCGCTATCTCGGTGACGCACTCGACCACCCCGCACGGCCGTTCGTCGCCGTGCTGGGCGGCGCGATGGCGAGCACGTTCTTGCTCGCCCTCGGATTTCAAGTGGGCGACTCCCTGGTCGAGCGCGACAAGGAGGATGTCGCGAAGGAGCTCCTCGCCAAAGCCGGCGCGAAGCTGATCCTGCCGCGCGGCGTCGTCGTGGCCCCCAGTCTCGCGCGCGCGGCCGAACGGCGAGAGGTGCCGACCGACCGCATCCCCGCCGACTGCGCCGTCTTCGACATCGATCGGTCCACCCGACTCGACTTCCGAGCCCGGATCGTGCAAGCGAAGACCGTGTTTTGGAATGGTCCCATGGGCGTGTTCGAGACTCCCCCGTTCGACGAGGGCACGCGCGCGATTGGAGAAGCGCTGGTCGAAGCGGGGAAGCGGGGCGCGACCACGGTGGTGGGAGGCGGGGATTCGGCCGCGGCCGTGGCCGGGCTCGAACCCAAGCTCACGCACGTCTCCACCGGGGGCGGTGCCTCGCTCGAGCTCCTGGAGGGGAAGCCGCTCCCGGGCGTCGCCGCTCTCGAGGACGCGTGAGGACGCTGCTGTTCGCTGCCAATTGGAAAATGCACCTCGGCCCGGACGACGCCCGCGCATACCTGAAGACCTTTCGCGCCCGCTACAATCGCCGCGCTGACCGGGACGTGTGGTTCTTCGCCCCCGCGGTGTCGCTCGAAGCAGCCGCCCAGGCCGTGCGCGAGCGCGCCGACCTGCTCGTGGGCGCGCAGGACATCCACTGGGAGCCGAAGGGCGCGTTCACCGGCGCGATCTCGGCGCCGCTCGCGCGCCAGGCGGGGGCGCGCGCCACGCTGGTTGGGCACTCCGAGCGGCGCCACGTGTTCGGCGAGACCGACGCGGACACCCGCCGCAAGGTCGGCGCGGCCCTGGGCGCGGGGCTCGTGCCGGTGTTGTGCGTCGGTGAGACGCTCGCCGAGCGCGACGCGGGGCACACGGCAGCGGTCGTCGTCCGGCAGCTCGCCGGGGCCGTGGGCGATCTCAATGCTGCCGCGCTGTCGCGTGTCGTGGTGGCGTACGAGCCCGTCTGGGCCATCGGCACCGGTCGCAACGCGACGCCCGGGGACGCCGGCGCGGTGCACCGGGAGATTCGCGGCTGGCTCGCGGGACGTGGAGCCGCCCAACCCCGGGTTCTCTACGGCGGCAGCGTGAGCGGGAAGAACGCCGCCGATCTCATCGCCGAGCCCCAGCTCGACGGAGTCCTGGTCGGCGGCGCGTCGCTCGACGCCGAAGGCTGGGCGCAGCTTGTGCAGACCGGCGCGTCGTAGGTATTATCCCCGCCGCATGTACACCTTCCTGCTCTTCCTCCTCGCCCTCGACGCCTTGATCCTCGCGACGGCGGTGTTGCTGCAGGCGGGTCAGGGTGGGGGATTGGCGTCGCTCGGCGGCGGCGCCGGCACAGAGCAGTTCATGGGCGGCCGTCAGGCCACGACCCTGCTCACCAAGATCACCTGGTGGTGCGCCAGCATCTTTTTGTTCGTCTCGCTCGTGCTCGCGGTCATGTCATCGCGCAGCGCGGCGCCGCGCTCGGTGCTCGAGAGCGGCGTACCCGCCCCGGCCCCCGTGCAGCCCACGCCACTCCCGCTCCCGGCCGCTCCGGCGCAGCCGAGCACGTCGCCACCATCCAACCAGAGTCCACCGCCCCATCGCTGACCGCCACCCGGCCTACGTGCTCCTCGAAGACGGAGCCTGGTTCCCCGGCACCGCGCCAATTCCGTTCGAACCCACCTACGCCGAAGTCGTCTTCACCACGAACTTGTCCGGCTATCAGGAGGTGTTCACCGACCCCTCCTACCTTGGCCAGATCGTGGTGATGACGGCGCCGATGATCGGCAACTACGGCATCAATCCCGACGACATCGAGTCCGACCGGCCGCGCGTCGCGGGCGTCGTGGTGCGCGAGCTGTCGGTGAAACCCTCGAACTGGCGGGCCACGGGAGCGCTCGCGGACTGGCTCGCCACCGCCCACGTCCCCGTCGTCACCGACGTGGATACACGGCAGCTCACGCGCCACATCCGCTCGCAGGGCGCCATGCGGGGCACGCTGGCCCTGGGCGCCGAGCCCACGGCCGCCGTGCGCGCGGCGCTGGCGGCGAGCCCGTCGATGGATGGGCTCGACCTCGCAACCCACGCGACGATCGGCGCCGAGTACGTCGAGGGCCCCGCCGATGCGCTCCACCACATCGTGGCGTACGACTACGGCATGAAGCGCAATATCGTGCGGTTGTTTCTACAGAACGACTGCCGCGTGACCGTCGTCCCGGCGGCGACTCCGGCGGCGCGGGTGCGCGAGCTCGCACCCGACGGGCTGTTCCTCTCGAACGGCCCGGGCGATCCCGCGGCGGTGACATACGCGATCGCCACTCTGCGCGACCTGGCCGACGGCTCCCTGCCGATTTTCGGGATCTGTCTCGGCCACCAGCTGCTCGGCTTGGCACTGGGCGGCGAGACGGTCAAGCTCCCGTACGGGCATCGGGGGGGGAACCATCCGGTACGGGATCTTCAGACAGGACAAGTACTTATCACGTCGCAGAACCATGGCTTCGCGGTCCGGGGCGACCCCGGCGGCGTCCCCGGTGCGAAGGCGCTTGAGGTGACCCACCTTAACCTCAACGACGGCACCGTTGAAGGCGTGAGGCATACAGAGTACCCAATTTTCGCGGTCCAATATCACCCGGAGGCATCCCCGGGACCCCACGACGCCCAGGGCCACTTCCAACAGTTCCTCCAAGCTCTTGACACACAATAGGTAAGCCCGTATGTTGGCCCCTCGTCTTGACTGCCCTTGGGCCCTTCAAGGGGGACGGATGACGAAGGCCGACCTGGTCGAAAAGGTCACCGCACAAATCGCTCGTACCGCCGGTCCCCTGATTTCCAAGAAGGACTGCGCTCGTGTCGTGGACTCATTCCTCGACGCGGTCAAAGCGGCATTGGCGGAGCAGCATAACATTGAGATTCGCGGGTTTGGCACGTTTAAGATCCGCCAACGCAAGACGCGCATGGCGCGCAATCCGCGCACCGGTGACCCGGTAGAAGTCGCGGCGCGACCGGTACCTGTCTTCAAGCCCAGCAAGGAGTTGCGGGCGATGGTGGCGGAGGCGAGCGAGCGCGTCTCGCCTTGAGCGCTCGACGTGGGCCCAACGCCGTCCGCGGCCCGGACTAACCGTCTGGGCCGCTTCGTTTTGCGAGGGGTAGTCAGGGAATCCACCACGATCCTGGAGTTGCTCGTGCGCCACACGCTCCTGCTGCTCGTCACCGCTCCGCTGTCGGCGCAAACCGTCGCGCCCGTGAGGTACGACGTGTCCGTGCCGGTGCCCGCGGCGCGGCTGTTTCACGTGCGCGCGGAATTCCCGGCGCGCGGCAAAGACACGCTGTACCTTTCGTTGCCGGCCTGGAGCCCGGGCAACTACGAAATCCAGAATTACGCGCGCTACGTCCGCCACTTCGCCGCGCAGGCAGCGGGCCAGCCGCTCTTCTGGGATCGCGCCGACAAGGACACGTGGCGCGTGACGACCGGAAAGAGCGACCGCGTGAGCGTGGAGTTCGACTACCTCGCGGATACCATCGACCTCTCGATGGCCCGCATCGTCGGCGACTTCGGTCAGTTCCTCGGCACCAACCTGTTTCTGTACGAAGAGGGCCAGCTCGACCGGGCGGCGGAGGTGCGATTCACGCTCCCCGCGGGCTGGCAGGTGACGACGCCGCTCCGGGGCTCGGGCGCCGGGCCGTACGCCGCGGCTACCTACCACGAGCTGGCCGATGCCCAGACGTTCGTCGGGAAGTACAGCCTCGACTCGCTGCAAGTGGACGGCAGATGGATCCGGATCGCGGTGTGGCCGGCCGACGCCTATCCCCCACCGGTGCAGCGCACCATGCGCGCCGACCTCGAGAAGATCGCCAGGACCGAAAACGCGTTGTTCGGCGGGCCGCCGTACGAGCATTACACGGTGTTCTTCAACGTGATCCGCGAGCCGGTCAACTTCGGCGGCGGGCTGGAGCACGCGGCCTCACAGTTCGACATCTTGCCGCAGGGTGCATTTGCCGATGCGCTCGGGAACTTCGGCGACTTCATGGTGCCGCTGATGTCGCACGAGTACTTCCACTTGTTCAACGTCAAGCGCATCCGGCCCGCCGAAATGTGGCCGTACGACTACCACGCCGAACAGTACACACCGTTGCTGTGGTGGTCGGAGGGCGTGACGGACTACTACGCCGATCTCACCAACATCCGTTCGGGCCTGTGGACGGCGGAGCAGTTCCTCGAGAATACCGCGCAGGACATGCAGCAGGTCGAGACCGTCCCCGAGCCGTGGAGCGAAGAGGACGGCAGCGTGGCGACCTGGATCCACGAAGTCTTCGTGAACAGCTCGCAGCTCTACTACCCGAAGGGCGCGGTCACGGGGATGCTGCTCGACGTGGCAATCCGTGACGCGACGGACAACCGCCGGAGCCTCGACGACGTCACGCGGGCGCTCTACACGCGTTTCTACCAGCGCCACAAGGGCTTCACGACGGCCGACCTGCTCGGCTTGCTGAGAGAGTTCGGCATGCCGGACGTGGACGGGTTCTACCAACGCTACATCAACGGGCGCGAACCGCTGCCGTACGACAGCGTGTTCCCGAAGGCCGCCGTCGCCGTCGCCCGGCAGACCGTGTCGAACCCGTTCCTGGGCGTCAACGCGCAGCCGGGCGAGGGCGGCAAGCTGGTGGTGCAGGGCGTGGTGCCAGGGAGCTCGGCCGAGGCGGCGGGACTCGAGCCGGGAGACGTGCTGCTCAAGGTGGGCGAGATCGAGACCCGTCCCGATCAGGACTGGGGGGTCACGTTCCGCGAGCGCTACCGGGGCAAGGAGGGCGCGCCCCTCGCCATCAGTGTCACACGAGGCGGCCAGGCCAGGACGCTCAGCACGCAGGTGCGCGAGCGCACGGCCGTGTCCTTTACGCTCGCGCCAGCCGCGTCGCCGAGTGCGAAACAGGCCAAGATCTGGCGCGGGCTCACGACCGGTTCCACCGGGAACTGAAGGCGGCTAACTTGCGGGCCACCATGGACACGACGCCGGCGACGGTGCGGGTGCGATTCTTCGCTCGGTACGCGGAGCTCGTGGGACGCTCCGAGGCCGCCGTCTCGCTGGCGCTGCCGGCCACGGTGGGCGACGTGGTGCGGCGCGTGCGGGAGGAGTTTCCCGGCGCCCGAGCGCTGCCCGAGCGCCCGCTCACCGCCGTGAACCTGAGGCACGTCAAGCTGGACGCGGGAGTGCAGGACGGAGATGAAGTGGCGTTCTTGCCCCCGATCGCCGGCGGCTGAATGACGTACCTCACGCGCGATCCTCTCGCGATCGACCGACTCCTCGCCGAGGTCGCCCACGCCGCGTACGGCGGGACCTGTGTGTTCCTGGGTACCGTGCGCAACGGACCCGACGAGCCCGGCGTCACGGCGATCGAGTATTCGGCGTACGAGGACATGGTCGAGGCCGAGTTCACGCGCCTGCTGGCGGACGCCAAGGCGCGCTGGCCCGAGGTGCGCATGGTCGTGCGGCACCGACTCGGCACGATTCCCGCTGGCGCGGCGAGCATTGCGATCGTCGCCGCTGCGCCGCATCGGGCGCAAGCATTCGAGGCCTGCCGCTTCGTGATCGAGGAAGTGAAGCGCCGCGTTCCCGTCTGGAAAAAGGAGCTGCGCGCGGACGGGAGTGAGGTCTGGGTGGATCCGTCCGGCCACCCCACGGTCCGACCGTCCGACCGCCCCACCCATGTCTGACGTCGTCCACGACACGCTGCGCCGGCCGCTCGCGAGCCTGCGGCTGTCCGTCACGGACCGCTGCAACATGCGGTGCCGCTACTGCATGCCGGAAGACGAATACGTGTGGCTGCCGCGCGCGTCGATCCTCACGTTCGAGGAGATCGCGCGGCTGGTACACGTGTTCGCAGGGCTGGGGGTGCACAAGGTGCGGCTCACCGGGGGCGAGCCGCTGCTGCGGCACGATCTGCCCGCGCTCGTCGCCATGATCGCGAATGACGCCCGGATCAGCGATCTCGCGATGACGACCAACGGCCTGCTGCTCGCCCCGCAGGCGGGGGCCCTCCGATCGGCCGGCCTCGAGCGGGTGACGGTGAGCCTCGACACGCTGCGCCCCGAGCGGATGCTCGCGTTCGCGAAGAGCGCGCGACATGCCGATGTGCTCGCGGGGATTCGGGCGGCGCGGCAGGCGGGCTTCGCGCAGCTCAAGCTCAACTCGGTCGTGATCCGCGGATTCAACGACGACGAGCTCGCCGATCTCATCGAGTTCGGGCGCGCGGAGGGAGCCGAGGTGCGGTTCATCGAGTACATGGACGTGGGCGGCGCGACCCGCTGGTCCCTGGACCAGGTCGTGTCGCAGCGCGAGATGCTCGAGGTCTTGGGCCGGCGCTTCGGGACGATCGAGCCGATGGCCGGCGACGCTCGCGCCCCCGCCGAGCGGTTCCGGCTCGCCGATGGGACCACGTTCGGCATCATCGCCTCCACCACGGCGCCGTTCTGCCGCACCTGCGACCGCAGCCGCATCACCGCCGACGGCACGTGGTTCCTGTGTCTGTACGCCGCACGGGGGATCGATCTGCGCGAGCCGCTGCGCCGCGGCGCCCCGGATGAAGAGCTGGCGTCCCTCATCCGGGAAACGTGGCAGGGTCGCAGCGACCGCGGGGCGGAGGAGCGACTCGGTTTGGCGGACCGGGCTGCGCTGTATCGCATCGATTCGCTGCGCGCCGATCCGCACCGCGAGATGCACACCCGCGGAGGCTGAGGGTGCTCAACAAGATCACCGTCGTCGGCGCCGGCAACGTCGGGGCCACAGCTGCCCAGCGCCTTGCGGAGAAAGAGCTCGCGCGCAGCGTCGTCCTCGTCGACGTGATCGAGGGCGTGCCCCAGGGCAAAGCACTCGACCAATGGCAGTCGGCGCCGATCGAAGGATTCGACACGCGGGTCGTGGGCGGGAACGACTACACACCCGCCGCAGGCAGCGAGCTCGTGGTCGTCACCGCCGGGATCGCCCGCAAGCCCGGCATGAGCCGCGACGATCTGGTTCGCACCAACGCCGAGATCGTCAAGCAGGTCTCCCTCCAGATCAAGCAGCATTGCCCCAACGCCGTCGTCCTGGTGGTCTCGAACCCGCTCGACGTGATGTGCTGGGTCACGAAACAGGTCACCGGGTTCCCGCGCGAGCGGGTGATCGGCATGGCGGGCGTGCT
>Ga0184605_10000150_pt1 | contig 19908 bp, 14 predicted proteins | sample PLM0_30_coex_FD_132995 | JGI IMG/M metagenome (GOLD analysis project Ga0184605, IMG submission 132995) | Groundwater sediment microbial communities from an aquifer in East River, Colorado, USA - PLM0_30_coex | ecosystem: Environmental > Terrestrial > Soil > Riparian zone | place: USA: East... | reverse complement strand
GCGTATCGCGGATTTGCCTCCGAGAGTCGGCTGCAGTGCAAAAGGAACGTCTTGCCCCGCATCGATGATCGACGTGGCCACCCATCCGCCCAGAGTCAGTCGGTGATGAGCGCCGAAACCTGCAAAAACCTGTTGCGCTTCGACGTCGAATCGGGTGAAGTCGAACAACAGCCCGGGGACCTGCTGATCGTAAATTGCGTAAGTCAGACGTGACTTCGTCCCCTGATAAAAAGCGTCGCCGGCTCCGGCCGGAAGCTGAATGTCGATTGAACCCTGGTAACGTCCATAGCGAACAGGGGCGAACAGCCCGGGCGCGCCGGCTGGGAAGAAACGAGTTTCAATGGTCGGCGATCTTTCGCCAGAACCCGCATACGGCCAGACCTCTTCGACACGAGCGCCGAGAGTCAGCCAGGGACCAGTTCGAACTTTGCCGTGCACGCCGACAGCCGGGTCCCGCAAATTGAAGCTCGTACGATTGAACAGATTGCTGGCAGGACCGGATCCGTAGTAGTCGAGCCGTCCCATCTCACGCCAGCGTCCGAACGCTGCGAATTGAGCGCGACGTGTCGCGTATCCGGTAATCGCTTCAGCCAGCCAATACTTCCTCAGTGTGTAGAGCGCCTTGGCGCTCGAATGCCATGGCCCACGACCGGGAGCGTCATACGCGAGCCCTGCCCCCCAACCCCCTCCGGGTCCGACGCCGCCGATGACCGGATGCAGCGGACGTCCGAACAGCGTTTGAACCTTGATCACGGCGCGCTCGATTTTGCCATACAGCTCGGTCTGCGGAGTGACGGGCAGCTGCTGCGCGGTTTCCTGGGCGGCGACTGGGCCCGCCGCGATCACCAGCATTGCCGCCAGCGACATCGAACGCGCGAGTCTCATCTATCGCGTGGCTTGGTCGCGTCCTCTCCCGTCGTCATGGGAGCCGGACCCAGGTAACGCTGACGCCGAATTGTATTCCCGTCGTTCCGCGAAACATTCGCTGCGCCCCTACTTGCACATCGAGGCCGCGGAATCCGAGCTGCTGCAAGCCGAGCCCAAACCCTAAGAGAAAAGTCCGGGAGCTCGGAGTGTCCTCGGCGGAGCAGTCCACGTCCCAGACGACCCCCGGTGTGACGAAGGAAACGAGACGGATGCGCTCTAGCATGGCGATCGAGAACGGCAAGCCAAGATCAAGGCTGCATGCATTCACACCCGGTCTTACGCTCGGCGCATAGCCGATGCCAACCTCGCTCCCAAGGGTGCTTGAGGCAGCGTTATCACCCCACAGGCGGGCGATGGTCGGACCACCCGTCATCAGGTTGAATCTGGCGCGTGCGCCGTAGAGGCTGTGGCCGCCGCAGTCAGTCAGGGCCGGCTGACAATGCTGTCGCCACTGGTAGCCCCCCGTGAGACCGAATATTGACCCGCCGCGCACCTGATAGTCGACGCCTCCGGCGACGGCGAGAAGATCTTCCGGTCCGCGAAGTCGAGTGCGACTGCCAACCTGCAGTCGAAGTCCCCAGTAATTCTGATCGCGGCTCGCCGGCATCGGCAATGCCATTGGGGGCAGAGCGCCGATAGGCGTCGCTTCGGCTGGGAACGCTTCTGTCGGCGGAGTGGTTTGTGCGAGGGCACGGCTCGAAACCGAGAAGGCGAACGCGACCAACAGAACTCCGACGCCGACTCTGCTCGAACGAAGAACAAGAGTGTTGCGAGCATGCATGGTCATCGTAGCTCCAGCCAACGCGAATAGGCAAGAGCGCTCTGGCCAACGGCCGGATATCGGTAGACGCGAAGTAGAACTCCTTTGCCTCTCAGTATGTCCACACGCATGAAGCCCGCACGGTGCTGACTGACGTAGTAACTCTCGCGCATTCGGACGGCGCACTCCGTCTTGGAAGCGGCTCCAGCGCCGCTGACCAGGAGGTAATCTACGTTCCGACCGCCGCGCAGAACCTGAAGGTTGTGATCATGGCCCGCGACGTACGCGAGTGGTGGGTGCCCGAAGAATGCGCTGCGGAGTGAGTCACGCATTGCGCGGTTCGCCGACGACAGAATGTCCTGAGCGTTCCCGCCGAAGCGACGAAATGGACCGGTTGCTCCACAATAGCCCCCGTGCATTCCGCCCGTCATGAGCGGATGATGAGCGGCTACGAACACCACTCGACCAGGACCTTGAGGCCGGACCTGCTCGCGCAATGCAGCAGTGACAGCTCCCACAGTTGTGGTTGGACAGGCGGATTTTTCATCCCGTACGATGTAGCTGTGCAACCACCATTGCGTGTCCAGGGCGATCAGGCGGAGACGTCCGACGTCCAACGTGGCCGGTCCAGGGCAGCCGTTCCCAGGGAGCAAGCGCACATTCCGACCCTGCGCCAACGATGCGATCATCTGCTCCTGGAGGCGGATGGCGTACAGTCCGAACGCGGTTGCATTTGCCCAGTCATGATTTCCAGGCACAAAAATCCCTCTCACTCCCGGAGGTATTGCCCGCACCTGCGCATCGAGTCTGCGACGGGCGTCTGCCCACTCCGCGGCGCCCTCGGCGGGAATGCCCGCGTCATAGACATTGTCGCCGAGGAAGACGATGATCGTTCGCTCGGGCGCTGTCGTCGCCGCCTGTACGACCAGGGAATCAAGCGGCGAAGCTATCTGTCGTGGATCCGGCTCGCCCGCGTCCCCGATCAGGAATAGCGTGGTTTCGATTTCCGCCGGCGCCAGCTCCTCGGGTGTCACCCTGTGGTAGCACCCGGGGGCAGCGGCGAGCGAGAGCGCGAATACCGCTGCGCGCGCGCGGTTGCCGCCGACGCTGAAAGGCGTGCGCCGCCACGTGCTCAGCACAGTGCCCTTCGGATCAATCTCTCCCGGGACCGGGTCCAGCGAAGTGTTCTTCACCGATCTGGTCGCTCGGTCGCACAGTCCGGGCCAGCGCCAACGCCTGACGGCAGCCTGGGGTTGCTTTCTAGCGCTCCACCGTTCCGGGTGTTTGGCCCGTCCCGCCACTCGCCGCCTTGTTCAGTTTCCACGACGCCTTCGCGGCCAGAGTGTTAGGTGCGAGGGTCGCGTAGGCCTTGAGAAAGGCGAACGCGGGTTGAGTCTTGGACCGTGGCTTTCCGTCCTCGAGCGGAGTCTGGGGGACGATCACCGTTACAGGCTCCGGCATCATCCGCACTTCCTTCGCAAGCTGATTCGCCCTGCCGAGATCAGTTACGGGAAGCGGCCTCATCGTGAACGGAATCGAGTACTCATTCATTAGTGGCTCCATTTCCCTGTTCCAGGCGCCCTGCTCTGGATCGAGCGGATCGAGCAACGAGACAACATGTCCACCCTGCCCTCCGAGCACAAAGCCGAACATCTCGTGCTTGTTCGGATACGGGATGAGCCACTTCCCGTGATCGAAGTGCGCGAGCGACCCGCGCTCGAACGGATCGGGGCGGTCGGCAAATGCGGTCGCCGCTTTGATATCGCTGCTTAGCGCGACCTTGTTGCCCTCTGCCTCGATGACGCGCTTCGCGACGTTGACGCGATCGCGTCCCAGTCCGCAGTGAACGTAAAACACGCCCTTTCCGGTGCGCGCGATCAAACGAAGTTTCTCGAGCGATCCCTCGTTGTTGCTCACCCACGGCAGCATTGGCGCCTGGATCAAGTTCAGGTGCAGCCTCTTCGCCGTCTCTCTTTCGGCGATGATGCCTTCACGCTCGATCAGAACGCCCGGATGCTGGAGCGAGATTACCGCGGTCACCCCCTGATGCTTTAGCTGAAGGAGCTTTGGCTCGTCGGGGTACGCGCCGAATATGAATCGCGCGCCACCAGAGACGTCGAAGGCTCCTCCATCTCCGCCGCCTGCGAGTCCCGCTAACATCTTTGCGGGGTTCGACCACTCCCACGCGGTACCAGCTGCGAGAAGGGTGACGACGGCCGCAATAGCCCAGCGCGTGTTTCGGTTCCGTGCCCGAAACATTATTCCCACTATCCATCTCGTCAGCAGCAGCGAGAGCACGAGGTAGAGCAGGATCACCACGATCAGTACGTGGTCCTGAGAGCTTTGCTCCCAGCCGGCGTCACCCATTCCCTCGGTTATGATTCTGACCGGGCCAATCAGCACGGCGGTCCCAAGCACGAGACCGACGAGAATCCACATGTAGAAAAAAGTCCCCAGAACCGCACCGGCTCCAGGTCTTGCGCGCGCAGACGCAGAAGTCGCCATTCCGCCTCACTTTTTGTCGTATGTGCTTACGCCACCGGTGACTTAATACACGCCGGAGCGAGATTTTATTCCCTCCTCGGAATAAGCAAGCTGCCGGCCAGCGGATCGACCGACACGGACAGTGGTGTTCCGGGGAGAAGCTCTCCATCTGCCTGAGCGGGCATCTCGGGCGTTGTCTCGACCCGGAACTCGCGGCCGGAGCGGTAAAATAGGCATGGATCGGGGCTGAAATCCTTCCTTATCATCCGCCAGAGGATCCGGAGGGCGTCCCACAGATTGTCTGGCGAGAAGACGCAGGCATTCAGCAAGCCGTCATCCTGAACAATTCCATCGCCGAAAGCGACAAGGTTGTTGAGGACTGCGCCGAAATTCGCGACGAGGACCGCTGAAGCGGTACGCTCGAACACGACGCCATCCACGGTCAGACGCAGGCTGAATTTCTGATTCCGCAGCACGGCCTTGTAGCCTCCGATCACGTACGCCATGAAGCCAAAACGCTTCTTGAGCCGACCGGGGGCTTCCGAGATCATTGTCGCATCGAGTCCAACGCCCACGCCGATCGCGAAGCGACGACCGTCACCCAGTCGGCCGAGATCCATCGTCGCTTCGTCACCATTGAGGAGCAACGGGACCGCTCGCGCCGGATTGAGCGGGATGCGCAACGTTCTCGCGACGACGTTCGCAGTACCTCCCGCGAGTATTCCGAGGGGCGGTCCCTGATGGGCGAGCGCACTCAACACTTCCATGACCGTTCCGTCGCCACCGAGTGTGAACACCGCGTCGTACTTGTGCGCGTGGGTCTTGGCGAGAGTGGCCGCGTGCCCGGGCGCGGTGGTTGGCATCGTATCGCAGACGACCCCCGCATCAGCGAAGGCCTTCAGCGTCCTGTCACGGATTCGCGCGGCGCGACGTGACGCTGGGTTCACGATCAACAGCACGCGTTCGATACGCCGCGGCTGGAATTTCATCGCCGTCGCCGCGCTCATTCCGTCACGTCCATGACGTTGCGAACCTGCATTGCCGGAGATCGAATGGTTTTTTGAATCGGAACTGGCCTGTCTGGCTCGGACAGGGTGCGGCGCTCAGTGGATGCTCGGGGCGGGGATCGAACCCGCATGGGATCTTATCCCAAGGGATTTTAAGTCCCTCGCGTCTACCGGTTTCGCCACCCGAGCGAAGAGAATATGAACCAGCGGGCAGGCGCCCGCTTGTGGGCAGACTGACACGACACCACAAGAAATGAAGCGGGAAACGGGACTCGAACCCGCGACCCCAACCTTGGCAAGGTTGTGCTCTACCAACTGAGCTATTCCCGCGATCACCGACAAAGCTACCGGTGGCAAACCGTGCTAACAAGCGTCCGCCGACTCTATGGATGCGACTCCGAATTTCAAGTTGACAAAACCTCAAGCGCAATGATAACGTCTCCCCGCCGGCGGACGTCCTCTACTCGGACGAACGCCCCCACTGCTTCTTCACATCGTGCGGAGAATCTATGCGCCGTCGTCTAGTCAGCCTTTCCACCGTTGCACTGGCCTTCATTGCGGTCTTTACGCCACCGGCGAGCGCTCAGCGCGTGCTCGGTGTCGGTGACGATGCGCTGGTGCTTCCGCGGGGGGTGTTCCGCCTGCGGACCATTGGGCAGTGGACGGCGTTCAACGAGCGCTACGGCATGGACACGCCTGGTCGTCCCGATGGAGCGCTGGAACCCCTGGGCATCGACTTCACGCTCGACTCGATCGGTGTGAAGCAATTCCCCAATCTCGCCAGCCTCCAGGCGGGGCTTCAATTGCTGACCGGCAATCCGAACTGGTATGCGACGCTCGGAAATACCCAGGTCACATTGCGCGATCGGATCGCGGCTTATCCTTTCGTTTTCGATCTGGGAGTCACGAACCGCTTCTCGATTGCAGTGCTGGTTCCCTATGTCAAGACACACTCCTCGGTAGGGTTCAACGTCAATACCAGAGGGAATCAAGGGAATCTCGGATTCAACCCGGCTTTGGGAGGGATCACGGCTGCGGTCACCCAGAACACGAACATGTTCACTCAGTTCAGCACGGCGGCCGCCACCCTTCAGGGTTCGCTCGACGCGTGCGCGAATCCCCCAGCGTCACTTACTCCGCAGTGTATGGCGCTAAATGCAAACCGCGCAAACGCGGTGTCGCTGATCGCTAATTCGACGGCGTTCGCGGGCGGCACCGTCGGCGCCGCGGGCGTCTACACGACTTCGCCGTTCGTTCCCATTGCCGGGACCGACGCGCAGCTCGCGATCGAGGCGCGGGTCGCCGCGTTCAGGGCGCTGTACAACCAGTTCGGTGTGACCAGCATTGCCGCTGGCACGACAGGCCCGTTCGCCTCCCAGAGCCGCCTGACTCTTCCCAACGCCCAGACCATCCTTACGCAACCGGCGTTCGGCATTGTCGCGGATCCTCTGACCTCGACCACCCATTCGCATCTTGGCGACATCGACATCGGCGGCAAGTTCCTGCTGTACGATTCGTTCGGCGACAGCTCGACAGCCAGGCTGTCACCTCAGGGATTGAACTTCCGCACCGCAGTCGCAGGCCTCATTCGGCTTCCCACCGGACAAGTGGAGTCGGCGAACAACTTCGTCGATGTCGGCACGGGTCGCGGGGTGACGGCCCTCGAGGGCAGATGGTTCGGCGATCTTCTTGTTGGCAGCCGCTTCTGGCAGACGTTCATTCTCCGCTTCAACAAGCCGTTCTCGGACAAACAGGAAATGCGGATCATCGACCTGCCGAATCAGGAGCTGGCGCCTCTCTATCGCCGCCAGACAGTGGACAGATCGCTTGGCAGCGCATTCGAGTTCGAGACGACGCCGCGCATAGTGATCAACGATTTCTTTTCGGTCTCCGGGCAGTATCTATACCGGCACAAGAATCAGGATCACTACAAGGGAACGTTCATAATTCCGGCGGCGACAACCGGGTTTGCCGACATCACCCTCGATGCGTCGACGCTCGATCTGGAAACCGAGACCAAGGAACACCGGCTCGGCGGCGGAATCGCCTTCTCCAATTACTACGCCTTCACGCAGGGCAAGGCGAAAGTCCCGTTCGACGTGCAGTATCTGCACTGGCAGACCACGAAGGGCTGGGGCGGCAACCAGCCCAAGTTCTTCACCGACCAGATCCAGATCCGGCTATACGCCAGAATCTTCGGCAAGTAGTCGCTTGTGTTGGAAAAAGAAGCCGGCCTAACTGGCCGGCTCTTTTTTTTGCGCATGAGGAGATGCAATCCAGCAATACTACGCCGGGGCCGTTGCGCTCTCCAGCAGCTCTTTCGCGTGCGCCCGGCTCACTTTGCTCTCCGGATCCCCGCCCAGCATGCGCGCGATTTCATTTACTCGGCTTGGTCCCTCGAGCACTGAGATGTCGGCGGTAGTGACGCCTCCTTTCGCGCCCTTCGCCACCACGATGTGATGGTGGGCGCGGGCTGCAATCTGAGGAAGATGCGAGATCGCGAAGACCTGATGTTCTTTTGCGACCCGCCGCAGCGTATCACCCACCTGGAGCCCAACCCTGCCGCCAATTCCCGAATCGACCTCGTCGAAGATGAGCGTCGGCACCTGATCCACTCGGGCGAGAATCGTCTTCAGCGCGAGCATCACCCGGGACAGCTCTCCGCCTGAGGCAACGCGTGCCAGCGGCCGATCTTCGTGTCCGATGTTGAGCGCCACACGGAACTCGACATCCTCAGCACCTTCAGCCGTCGCCTCGTCACGCGCGATGAGGGCAACGGTGAACTTTCCGTCCGGCATGCCGAGCTGCGGCAGCAGCGCATCGACGGATTCTGCGAGCTTCTTCCCAGCCGAGATGCGCATGTCGGAAAGCTTCTCCGCCTCGGTCGAGAGCCAACGCCGTGAATCCGCCTCCTGGGCAGTGAGTTTAGCGAGATCGAACTGTGCCGTGTCGATGAGATCGAGCTCAGCTCGCGCCGACCGGCCCGTCTCGATCACGTTGTCGAGCGTGGGGCCGTATTTCTTCAGGAGCCCGAACAGGCGATCACGGCGCTGACGCACCTCTTCGAGGCGCGCAGGATCCAGGTCGACTGAGCCGGCGTAGTCTTCGACGCTTCGAGCCAGCTCCTGGAGCGCGTAGAACCCCGCGTCGAAGAGCTCCTGCATTCGCGCCGCCGACGGGTCGATTCTCTCGATTGATGTCAGCGGACGCTGCGCTGCTCCCAGTCGCGTGAGAACGCTCGATTCCTCACCGGACAAAAGGTCGTTGAGGGTGCTGGCAAGCGTGCGCAGCTCGTCGGCGTTCTCCAGCACCCGCGCCTCGTCCTCGAGCTTTGAATCCTCACCGGGGGAAAGACGTGCGTCCTCGATCTCCTTCGCTACGTGTTTGAGATAGTCGGCGCGCTTCTCCGCCTCCGCGCGACGCGAAGACAGCGCAGCGATCTCCCGACGCACCCGCGACAGCTCTCCGTAAATGCGCCGCACTTCACTCGCCTGCGACTCCGCGCCGCCGAATGCGTCGAGGATCCGACGCTGAGAGTCGCCATCGAGAAGTGTCTGGGCATCGTGCTGACCATGAAGATTGACCAGCTGACGCCCGAGCTCCGCAAGCACGGTAGCAGTCACTGGCGCGCCGTTTATCCACGCTCGCCCCCTGCCGCCTGCGGCAATCTCCCGCTTCAGCACCAGTGTGTCGTCCTCGACGTCGATCCCTCGCTCATCGGCGAGCTTGACGATCCCGTTTACGTTCGCAACGTCGAACACGCCCTCGACCGTCGCCTTGTCGGCTCCCGAGCGGATCAGATCAGCGCTCGCCCTCTCGCCGAGCAGAAGTCCGAGCGCACCGACGATGATGGACTTGCCGGCGCCCGTCTCGCCCGAGAGCACGTTGAAACCCTCGGCCAGCGGCAGCGTCACTGATTCGATGATTGCGAAGTTCCGGATGCGCAGCTCGGTCAGCATCAGCGCAGGTCATCCTCGGGCAAGCCTCCCCATCCGAGCTTGACTCTCATCCGCTCAAAAAACGTGGCGCCCGGAAAACGAACGATGCGGACAGGATTATCGGCCTTCCTCACTTTCAGCTTTTCGCCTTTCACGAAACTGGTCCCGACCTGTCCGTCGACCGTGACGAGCAGCTCGGTCGGCGTTTCATTCGCCTCCACAGTAACCTCGGCGTCGGCCGGAATTACCAGAGGTCGGATGGCCAGCGTATGCGCAGAGATCGGTGTGATAAGGATCGATTCGACAGTCGGCACCACTACCGGTCCCCCCGCCGAAAGACTGTATGCGGTCGATCCGGTCGGCGTGGAGATGACGATCCCATCCGCTGCATAGGTCCCAATGCTCTCGCTGTCGACAAAAACGTTGAGTCTCACCACGCGGGCGAAACCGCCCTTGTGTAGAACGAAATCGTTGAGCGCCCGCCACTGCTTGCGGGGCTCTCCCTCGGCGCTGATCGCCCAACCGCTCAGCGACATGCGCGGCTGGGCCACGTAGTCCCCGCCGGCGAGATACTTGAGTGCGGCCTCGAAGTCCTGACTTTGACAGCTTGTAAGAAATCCGAGACGTCCAAGATTGACACCCAGAATCGGAATGTCCCGCCCGTCGAGGAGGCGGGCGCCACGCAGGAGCGTCCCGTCTCCTCCAAGCGTGACGAGTGCGTCCAGGTGCGCCGGATCCTCCAGTCGCGCGCCCTTCCCGGCTACTTCATGCAGACCCTGCTCGAGCAGGGGATCGATACCAAGTGACGGTGCGACGCGAAAAAGCGTGCGGAGAATTTCCGGAAGTTCGTCGTACCCTTGATGCCCGATGACACCAAGCCGCATCAGATTGCGCGAAGGTGTGTGCCCCGCGAGCTCTCCATTCCAAACGCATCGCCTGCGCGGCGGGCGATGCCGCGTGCGTCGAGGCCAAGGCCCGCAAGCTGTACCGCGCGCGGTGCCTGGTCCACGAAGTCATCAGGCACCCCGTGCGTGACAACCCTCACGGATGGATCCATCTCGCCGATCACCGCCGTCATGTGCGCTCCAAAGCCGTTGACGACCGTTCCCTCCTCCACGACCAGGATGCTCCGGTGATCGCGGACGATCTCCGCGAGCGCGCGCTCGTCGTGCGGTTTGAGGTAGCGACAGTTGACCACTGTGACGTTCGCGCCGCTCGCAGTGAGTATCTCCGCGGCCTCCAGCGATGGAAGGACCATCGTCCCTACGGCGAGTATTGCGACGGCGTGGTCCGCATCGCGGCTGGTCGCGTTGGCGCGGCGGAGCACTTCCCAGGTTGCGTGAGGAACGGCTTCGATCTCGGACGCCGGAGGTACAATGTCCGGCGTCGCGTCGCGCGGATATCTCAGGCAGAAGGGGCCGTCCGAATGTGCGAGGCCGCTTCGCAGTAGCGCGATCATCTCCTTCCCGTTCTTCGGCGCCGTGACGACCATCCCCGGCACGGCGAGCATATAGGCAATGTCGTACAGCCCCATGTGCGTCGGACCGTCTTCTCCTACGACACCGGCACGATCCATTGCGAAGATCACCGGTAGATGCTGAATGGCGACGTCGTGAATGACGTTGTCGTATGCGCGCTGGAGGAAGGTGGAATAAATCGCGCAGACCGGGCGGATACCCCCCGTAGCAAGACCAGCCGCGAAAGTCACCGCGTGCCCCTCGGCGATTCCGACGTCAAAGAACCTTTCCGGGTACGCCTTTGCGAACGCCCCCGTTCCCGTGCCGCTCGGCATTGCTCCGGTGATGGCGACGATTTTTTGATTCTCGTTTGCAAGCTCGACCAGTCCCTGCCCGAACGCCGCCGTGTACGCGGCGTTGGCGGTAGAAACCTTACGCTGCTTTCCGGTGGCCGGATCGTGCCCCGGCGGCAGAGCGTGCCATTTCTCGATGTGCTCACCAGCCGGGAATCCCTTCCCCTTCTGGGTGATGCAGTGAATGAGACGCGGGCCGTTCATGTCCTTCACCGCCGCGAGGGTGTCCATCAGCGCGTCGATGTCATGGCCATCGATCGGACCGAAGTATCGAAACCCGAGCTCCTCGAACAGAACGCCCGGTGTGAGAAAAGCCTTCACGCTTTCTTCCCATTTCCGTACCAGCGTTCCGACACCGGCAAGTGGGCCAGGGGCTGCATCGACTACAGACCCCATGGCGGAGCGGAGACGATTGTACAGCGGATTTCGCTGAATCGACGTCAGGTACTTTGATATCGCGCCGACGTTGGGAGCGATCGACATCTCGTTGTCGTTGAGAACAACGATGAAGTCGCGCTCCGACGCCCCGGCGTTATTGAGGCCCTCGTAGGCAAGACCGCAGGTGAGCGCACCGTCACCGAGGATCGACACGACCTTGAACTGTTCTCCGTTGAGATCGCGCGCCACGGCCATGCCGTAGCCAGCGGAGATCGCCGTGCCCGCGTGGCCAGCACCGAAAGTGTCGTACTCGCTCTCCGTGCGCTTGAGAAAACCCGACAGACCATTCTCCTGGCGCAGTGTCTCGAGCCGGTCCGCGCGTCCCGTCAGAATCTTGTGCGGGTATCCCTGGTGACCCACGTCCCACACGATCTTGTCGCGCGGGCTATTGAAGACCGCATGCAGGGCGACAGTGAGCTCGACCACTCCGAGCCCGGCCCCGATGTGACCGCCGGTGCGCGAGCAGACTTCGATGAGACGCGCGCGCATCTCGTCGGAGACGGCGCGCAGCTCATCATGCGACATCGGCTTGAGGTCCGCGGGCGAGTGAATACGGTCGAGGATGGACATTTCGGACGTGGTTTTCAGGACGTGCGTGTTACCATGAAATTAGCGACTTGTGAAAGCTCCTGCGTGAGCAGCTTATGCTCGGCCAGGCTCTCGAGGCCGTCTTCGATGAGCGTCTGCGCCCGCTTCCGCGCCCCATCAACGCCGAGCAAAGCGGGATAGGTGCTCTTTCCAAGGAGCGCGTCCCGCCCAGTCGTCTTGCCCATGGCCGATGGCGTCGACGTCACGTCGAGTACGTCATCCATGATCTGGAACGCCAATCCGACAGAGCGGCCGTATCGCGCGAACGCCGCTACCTCAGTCGGGTCGGCGCCCGCCACCAGCGCACCCATGTGCAGCGAAGCGACAATCAGCGCTCCCGTTTTAGCCGAGTGGATTGCTTCACGCTCGTCGAGCGAGAGCCGGAGTCCTTCTCCCGCGAGATCGCGAAGCTGGCCTCCGATCATTCCCGACGCGCCGCCAGCTTCGAGGAGCGTGTCGAGAACATTGCTGGACATTTCCTCCGTCAACGACATTGTACGGGCGGAGTCGCGCACGACGCGAGCGGCAAGAGGGATCATCGCCACTCCGGCCAGGATCGCAGCGCCCGATCCGTAAACTTTGTGTACCGTGGGGCGCCCACGCCTCATGTCGTCGTCGTCCATGCACGGAAGATCGTCGTGCATGAGCGAATAAGCGTGTATCACTTCCGGAGAGCACGCGAGCATCGTTGCGTCTCGCGTCCCACCCGCTGCACGATAGGCGAAGAGCAGCAGGAGCGGACGAAGTCTCTTGCCCGGACTCTTCAGCCCGTACCGAATGGCGTCGGCAATCGGTGCAGGCAGACCGCGCAGGTACGTCGAGCAGATGTCGTCGAGGCGATGTTCAATCTTCCCGCGGTCTGTCTTGAACTCGGCGCCCACGCCTCTAGAGATCCATCTCCCGAAGCTCGAAGCGACCATTGGCTTTTTCGATGAGCATTTGCACCTTCGTTTCGGCGCCGGCAAGCTCCGCCGATGCTGATCGCAGCAGCTCTATCCCTTCCTCGAACAGCTTCAGCGACTCATCGAGCCCGACTTGGGGCTTTTCGAGAGCAGCCATGATCTCGTCTAGCCGGCTAAGAGATTTTTCAAATGTCATATGCGTGTGTTCTGGCAGCGTAGCTTCATTTCGATCTGAACAATATCACCGCGGCCTTCGCGGTATTGCAAACGCGACGATCTCGTCGCTCCAACCCCATGCTTTCCCGTCGCCGCCGGCGGCGATGACCACCTACTGGCGGCCATTGCCGGTTGCCCGTTGACTTCCGTCTGCAATTGTTATAACCTTCTATCCGGATGAACGGATGGAGCCCTTGACCCCAACGGCCATTTTCGGCCAGATGACGGCCCTCGCCGATCCGACGAGGAGCAGGCTTCTGCTCGCCCTCGAGCGCAACGAGCTCACGGTCAACGAGCTGCGCTCCATCCTCCAGCTTCCACAATCCACGATCAGCAGACACCTCAAAATGCTGAGCGCGGAAGGCTGGGTCGAGGCGCGAGCCGAGGGTACCAGCCGGCATTACAGAATCGCGACCGATTCGCTTGACCCGGCAAGCCGCCGGCTGTGGCATCTCGTCCGCGACGAAGTCATGCACACAAGTGCTGCGGATCATGACGCCCGACGTACCCAGGCCGTGCTAGCCGAGCGAAGCACCAAATCGCAGCAATTCTTTTCGACTTCCGCTGGACAATGGGACAGGATGCGCCTGGAGCTGTTCGGACGGCGCGCCGACGTCGCGCTACTTGGCCTACTGGACGAGAGTTGGAAGGTCGCGGATCTCGGGTGCGGCACCGGAGCTGTCTCTCAGGCGCTCGCGCCATTCGTTGAGCAGGTCATCGCGGTCGACGAGTCGAACGCAATGCTTTCAGCCGCGCGAAAACGGCTACACAGAATCGAGAACGTCGACATCCGGAACGGCCGGCTTGAAGCACTTCCCCTCGCTGACGGCGAGGTCGACGTGGCGCTGCTGTTTCTGGTTCTACATTACGCGACAGAGCCATCGAGAGTGATCTCTGAGGCAGTACGAGTGCTCAAGCCCGGCGGCCGACTGCTGGTGTTGGACATGATGCCGCACGACCGCCAGGATCTGAGGCAGACAATGGGGCACCTCTGGCAGGGATTCGACAGCGGAACCCTCGCCGACTGGATGCAATCCGCTGGCTTGGAAGGGTTCCGCTACAATCCATTGCCGCCGGATCCCGATGCAAAGGGACCGACGCTGTTTGCCGCGTCGGGAAAGAGAAGCGCGGCAGCGAGCCGGAGTTCACGCAAGAAAGCGGAAGTGGTTCCGCTCATGAAAACCGCTTAGGCAGCATCGACAGACTATTCAAATGGAGCGCACAGTGGCCACCGTAGCTGAACCGATGAACGCATTTACCGCGGCGACCGAAGCCGGACGCGAGCCCTACAAAGTGAAGGATCTCGAGCTCGCGGAGTTCGGCCGCAACGAGATTCGTCTGGCCGAGCACGAGATGCCCGGCTTGATGGCCTTACGCTCGGACTACAAGGGCAAACGGCCTCTTGCAGGTGCGAAGATCATGGGCTCGCTGCACATGACCGTGCAGACAGCCGTTCTCATCGAGACGCTGACCGAGCTCGGCGCTGATGTGCGCTGGGTGTCGTGCAATATTTTCTCGACCCAGGATCACGCGGCCGCTGCCGCCGTGGTTGGGAAGAAGGGCACGATCAACGAGCCTCAGGGCACGCCGGTATTCGCGTGGAAGGGCGAGACGCTCGAGGAATACTGGTGGTGCACGGACCAGGCGCTGGTGTGGCCGGACGGATCGGGTCCTAATCTCCTGCTGGATGATGGCGGCGACGCAACGCTGCTCGTTCACAAAGGCGTCGAGTTCGAGAAAGCGGGTCGCGTACCTGACTTCGATCCCAAAAAGGATTCCGAGGAGTACGGCGTCATCCTCGGTTTATTGAAGCGCGAGTTCAAGAAGGATCCGCAGCGCTGGACGCGGATGTCAAAGGATCTGCGTGGGGTCTCTGAAGAGACGACCACGGGCGTGCACCGCCTCTACCAGATGATGGAAGCGGGAACGCTCCTCTTCCCCGCGATCAACGTCAACGACTCCGTAACCAAGAGCAAGTTCGACAACCTATACGGCTGCCGTCACTCGCTCACCGACGGCATTCTGCGGGCGTCCGATGTGATGTTGGCCGGCAAGGTCGCCGTGATCTGCGGGTACGGGGATGTCGGCAAGGGCTGCGCGCAGGCGTTGAAGGGTCAGGGCGCACGCGTGGTGATCACCGAGGTCGATCCCATCTGCGCACTACAGGCGGCGATGGAAGGCTATCAGGTCACGACACTCGAAGACTTCGTCAAGACGGCTGATATCTTCGTCACTGCGACCGGAAACAAGAACATCATTACCGCCGAGCATATGGCGCAGATGAAGGACAAGGCGATCGTCGGCAACATCGGTCACTTCGACAACGAGATCGACATGGCCGGCCTCAAGAAGGCGAAGGGCATCAAGCGCGTGCAGATCAAGCCGCAGTACGACGAGTACATCTTCCCCGACGGTCACAGCGTGATGATTCTGGCCGAGGGACGGCTGCTCAACCTCGGTTGCGCTACCGGTCATCCGAGCTTCGTGATGTCGGCGAGTTTCACCAACCAGGTGATGGCCCAGATAGAGCTGCACACCAACTGCGACGCCTACGAGTGCAGGGTTTACACGCTGCCGAAGCATCTCGACGAGAAGGTCGCGAGACTGCACCTCGACAAGCTCGGTGTGAAGCTGACCAAGCTATCGAAGGATCAGGCGGATTACCTTGGCGTGCCGGTAGATGGGCCGTATAAGTCGGAGCACTACCGGTACTAAAGCAAGAAAAGGCAACGATGACTACCGGCTTGGGGCTGCGGGCTTAACGGCTGGTGGCCGCGAGCGGGTTCAAACCTGGAGCCCCGTCAGAGATGGCGGGGCTTTTTGGTTTCCTCAACCAAGCCGGGCATTGGCGTGTCAAAGAGTGCGTCGCTCACCCAGGTGCTCGCCATGTTCAGTCTAAGACTGTCCGCGCTCGTCCTCCTCGCCTCGACGGTGCATTTGCCGAAGGTACAGGCACAAACGTCGAATCCCGCCGTCATAGACGGACTCTGGGAAGCGAAGAAGCGTTTTGGGCCCGACGTGCGGGGACTGCTTTCGATTGCGCAGGACGCCAATGGATGGCGCGCGGAGATAGCAGGCACGCGAGCGCAGGTCCAGGTGCGCGGCGATACCGTGTCGTTCACATTGCCCAACAAGGGCGGCTCGTTGATCGCCTACCTGGCAAAGGATCGGTCGAGAATATCGGGACATTGGATACAGCCGCCCATCGTCTCGAGCGGAAATGAGTACGCGTTGCCAATCGTCCTGATGCGCGACGGATCCGGACGCTGGACGGGAAATGTGATTCCCCTCGACGACACGATGACCATGTACCTCGTGATCAGAAAGCGCTCGGACGGAACGCTCGGCACTTTCCTCCGGAATCCGGAGCGCAATCTCGGCCGGCAGCTGCGCGCCGATCGGATCATTGTTGCCGACTCCCAGGTTCGCATGATCGGCAAATGGAATGGAAACGGAGCCGAACGGGTGCTGGGCTACGGCAGGCTCAACGACGACGGGTTCTCGCTATTCCTGCCGGGCCGCGGCGGCACGTTCGACTTCAGAAAGTTGGGCGAAGACGAGTACAGCGATTTCTATCCTCGCGGCCGGCCGACAGGATCCTACTCGTACAATCCTCCACCGGCGCTCGGCGATGGCTGGGCCACGGGCACCCTCGCGGGCGCGGGCTTCTCGCAGGATACCATCTCCAACTTCATGAGAATGATGGTCAACCTGTCGATGGATTCGCTCAGCTCACAGCAGATTCACGCGGTGTTGATCGCCAGGCACGGCAAGCTCGTGCTGGAAGAATATTTTCACGGAGAGAATCGCGACAAGCCACACGAAACGCGCTCGGCCGCAAAGAGCATCACTTCAACACTGGCTGGCGCCGCGATTCACGGAAAGAAGGGCGTCACGCTCGCATCGCCGGTGTACGCGATCATGAACGGCGGAACGTTTCCGGATACGCTCCAGCCGCGTAAACGAAGAATCACGCTCGAGCACCTGTTGTCGATGTCATCGGGAATCGACTGCGATGACGGCGACGACAATTCGCCCGGCAATGAAAGCGCGATCATAGACCAGAGTGACGAGCCCGATTACTATCGGCTCATCCTGCGACTCGGGACGATCCGGGAGCCGGGAGAGAAAGCAGTGTATTGCAGCATCAATCCGCACCTCGCTGGCGGCGTGATGAAGAATGCAACGGGGATTAGTCTGCCCGACCTGTTTTCCGAGCTCGTTGCGCGGCCACTCGGCATTGACAAGTACTATCTGCCGCTGACACCGACTCGCGATGCGTACATGGGCGGTGGCGTTCGTTTGACCGCGCGGTCGTTTGCTAAGATCGGTCAGCTCTATCTGGATAGCGGGGTGTGGAAGGGCAAACGAATCCTGGATGCGTCGTTCGTGAAACAAGCCAGTGCGCCGCGGTATGCGATGTCCGGGATTCACTACGGTCTTGCGTGGTGGGTACTCGACTATCCGTTTCGGGGCGAAACGATTCAGGGATACTTCGCGGGCGGCAATGGCGGCCAGCTTGTAATGGTCATTCCGGAGCTCGACATGGTAGTGACCATCTATGGCGCAAATTACCAGGATGCCGCGACGTTCATTCCGCAGCGGAAATACATCCCGCAGTTCATCCTGCCGGCCGTAATGGGCCGCTGACGTCACGACCCAGCGACTGCCTACCGCTTCTTGGGAGGGCCGGAGTCAACCGCAAAGAATGGTGACTTCACAACGGGTCGGTTCTGATCGTATGACCGCTTCGTGAGGACCTTGATCGCGCTGTCACGCCCGGGCCACCTCTCGACCGTCGCGGAATCGAGAAGCTTGTAGCGGCGCGCCAGCTCGGCGCGATACCATTTCGCGCCGAGCATTGGAACGGCCACGACCGTGACATCTTTTCGCGTACCTTCGCCTTGCTGGAGATACCATAACGGGTAAGTGTCGTTGTCCCCGATGGCGAGGAACACCCCTGAGGGAGGTGTCTTGGTCAGCATGTCGGAGGCGTCGAGGCGGGCTCGCATCTCCACCGCGTCTGTCCTGCGATCGACCGCGGTCCAGTTCAGCAGGGCCGGCGCAAACGGCATTATCATCGCGACCAGATTGAGTGGCACTGGGAGCATGCGAGAGAGTCGGACCGCGCCAAAGCCGGCCCACAGCCCCCAGCAGACGAAAGCAAAGAAAAAGAAATAGTCTCGCTCACGCGCCTCGTGCGGAGCGTTTGGGGGCAGCAAGCCCGTACCGAAGGACGGTCCCGCCTTCAGGTTGAGGTAAATCACCACCCCGAGCAGCGAGACGAGAAACAGCACCGCCAGAGCTCGCCAACTCCGCCGGTCCATCGCCCTGTGGGCGACGAATCCAACCAAGCCAACGAGCGCGTACAGCACGGTGATCGGGGTGCGCCACCAGCTCGGTGGAGCTTCGGGCGCGAGACCTTTGGCGAACTGCCAGTCGGCGTACTCGAAGACGTTGCCGAGTTGAAGATAGAAAGGCGCTTGGCGCGGCCAAATCGACGGCACGTCGTATTGCCGGCGAAGGATCACATCCAGCAGTGCGCCCAACGTCGACGGATTCCCCTGATTGATGGCGGGATCGTTTCGCGCTCGAATGATCAGAAACGCGATGCACGTCATTCCAATCAGCGCCACGAAGATGGACGCCCGCACCAGCTTCGCCAGGGAATGCGCTGCGCGGCGTCCATCGGCGTACCGTCGTCCGACCGGCACGGCAAAGTATCCATCTCGGGTACTGAACACGAGCAGGATTGCGCTCGGTACGACGAGCAGCGCGACGAGATGCAGCGTCCACGCGAGTCCCGCCAGATAGGCGGCGAGCAATGCCCAGCGCGCGTCGGAATCCTGACCGGCGCGATCCGCGGCCCAGAGAATCATGCATCCGAACAGAAATGCTACAGCGTACACTTCGGTCTCGGTCGCGCTCAGCCATACTGTCGACATCAGGCCCGCCGTCAATCCGGCGGCAGTCGCGGCGAACCCGTCCTCCGTCCATTTGTCAAACAAGTTGGTGAGAATTCCGCATCCGAAGGCGGTGCATACTGCCGACAGGAGATTGATCGAGCGGGCGAATCCGAACGGCAGAGCGAAGAGCATGCTCCAGGCTTTGCCGATCAGGATGTAGAGCGGAGTGCCAGGCGGGTGTGGGATGCCGAAGGAATGAATGGCAGCGAGAAACTCACCCGAGTCCCACAGCGTGACGCCGGGAGCGAGGGTGAGCATGTAGACGAACAACAGCAGGACCGCGGTGGTCCATCCCGGCGAAGGAAACCGTCTTATCGGTAGAGCTCCGTTGAAGAGATGCTCATCAAAAATATCTCAAAAGACTGTCACTCGCGCCCTTGCGTCTTGCGCTGGCAGAGGAGACGAGAAAGTCAACTTAGAACGACACAGATGCGAGATCTCAGAAGCATAGATGGGAGATTCGAGGGCCTCGCACCTCGGATCTACGCTTCTGTGATCTCGCATCTGTGTAGTTCTATGTTGACCTTCCTTCCAACCCGTAGAGTCTAGTCGGCGAGCAGCTCCGACTCCTCAGGCGTTAGCGCCCACGCCGCATCAAGTGCCAGGCGGTTCGCTCGCACGCGATGCACCCGGAAGATTCGTGCGCCTGCAAAGAAGGCGACGACGTTGACGCCCACAGTCGCCATGTCGCGATCATCGTTCGGGACCGTCGGCGGTGCGAGCGTCGTTCCTCTCGACGCGGTGCCGGACCCCGCAGTGTAGCGAATCAGCTCGGCAATCACGCGCTTGCGCGAGGCCCCTATGAACACCGGATAGCCGAGCGCAACGATGCGAGGGAGCTCGACCAATACGGCAAGGGAGTGTCCAGTTCG
>Ga0184605_10000147_pt1 | contig 20027 bp, 17 predicted proteins | sample PLM0_30_coex_FD_132995 | JGI IMG/M metagenome (GOLD analysis project Ga0184605, IMG submission 132995) | Groundwater sediment microbial communities from an aquifer in East River, Colorado, USA - PLM0_30_coex | ecosystem: Environmental > Terrestrial > Soil > Riparian zone | place: USA: East... | reverse complement strand
GTGCAGGTAGGCAGCCAGGTTTCAGGAAATATCGCGAAATTGTTTGTGGATTATAATTCCCAGGTAAAAGCCGGCCAGGTGGTCGCCCAAATCGACCCGGCGCTTTTTCAGGCGACTGTCACCCAGACGGAGGGGGATTTGGCAAACGCCCAGGCAACACTTGAGCTCGCAAAAGTAAATGCCAGACGGACACAGGAATTGTTTGCGAAGAAGACTTCGTCGCAGGCTGACGTCGATCAAGCGACGGCGACCCTTCACCAATCCGAAGCAAACGTGAAGATCAAGCAGGGCGCGCTCGATAAAGCACGAGCCGATCTCGAGCACTGCACAATTACCTCCCCTATTGATGGGGTTGTTATTTCGCGCAGTGTCGACGTTGGGCAGACGGTTGCGGCCAGTTTGCAGGCGCCGGTCATCTTTGCGATTGCGAACGATCTCGCTAAAATGCAGATCGACGCAAATGTGGCCGAAGCGGATGTCGGCGTTGTTAAGATCGATCAAAATGTCGATTTCACTGTGGACGCTTTTCCCATGGAGACGTTTCACGGAAAAGTCGTCCAGGTGCGGAACGCTCCGATTACAGTTCAAAACGTGGTCACTTACGACACCGTGATCGGAGTGAGTAACCCGGATCTGAAATTGAAACCGGGAATGACGGCTAACGTTTCAATTGTCATTGCGCACAAAGACAACGTCCTGCAGATCAAGAATGCGGCACTGCGCTATCGTCCGCCGGATGCGACACCGGTTGAAACAAGAAGAACGGGCGCAAGTCGCGCAGGACGTCCTGTTGGCGGACGCAGCGGCGGTCCGCACGAGAGTGCTCAGCGCACAGTCTATGTCTTGCCATCTGGCGCAAGTCGCCCGGAGCCCAGGCAGATCAAGACAGGCATTAGCGACGGCATCATGACCGAAGTCGTTGACGGCTTGAAGGAGGGCGACCGCGTTGTGACGGCCGAGCTTGGCTCGACGGCGGCCGCGCCGTCGCCTGCGACGAATCCGTTTGGCGGCGCGAGGCGCTTTCCGTAACGATCAGTAAGAGGGACTTACGTTTCGTGAATCCGTGCTGTAGCCAATTCGCTGCAAAGCGTGGCGTTGAGGTGTTTTCAAACCGTGCGGGGCGCGTCTCACAGAAGCGAGGCTACAACATTACCGTTGAGAACCGATGGACATAAATAACGGCGCCATCGTCAGCTTGATCGACATTCATAAGACGTATCGCACAGGCGAAACGGAAGTTCCGGCTGTGCGCGGCGTGTCGCTGGAAATTAAGCGCGGCGAATTTGTTGCGCTGATGGGTGCCAGCGGTTCTGGAAAATCCACGCTTATGAATATTCTGGGTTGTCTGGATCGACCCACGACAGGCCAATACATTTTAGACGGGGCGGACGTTTCGCGTCTCGATCGAGATCGACTCGCCGATATCCGGAATCGCCAGATCGGATTCGTGTTCCAGAATTTTAATCTGCTGCCGCGCACTTCCGCGCGAGAGAACGTCGAGTTGCCTCTGGTATACAGCGAGCAGCGTCTGACACATGCAGAACTTCGCGAAAAGGCCGATCGCGTCCTCACATCCGTTGGCCTCGCGGGTCGCGAAGATCATTATCCGAGCCAGCTTTCAGGCGGCCAGCAACAACGCGTGGCAATCGCGCGCGCGTTGATTAATCAGCCGGAAGTGCTGCTCGCGGACGAGCCTACCGGCAATCTGGACAGCAGGACCAGCGTCGAGATCATGGCGATTTTTCAGCGACTTAATGAGCGCGGGATTACTGTCATTATGGTGACGCACGAACCCGATATCGCCGCTTACGCAAAGCGCAACGTGATGATGCGTGACGGCGTAATCCTGAGCGATCATCTGGTTTTGCAACGCGCGGATGCTGGGTCACAGCTCCAACAACAACCCGCTTCCCCGTCTTGATGCTTCAACCTCTCAATCAACAATATGAGAATCGCGCCAACATTTAACGTCGCGCTCCGCGCTTTGCGGCGAAACAAACTGCGTTCGGTGCTGACTGCTCTCGGAATCATTATCGGTGTTGGCGCGGTCATAGCGATGGTGGGGATTGGCAACGGAGCGAAGGCTCAAGTGGAAGCGCAGATCGCGAGCCTCGGGCAAAACGTGATCCTCATCTTCTCCGGCAGCACCACTTCGAGTGGCATTCGCACTGGGTGGGGCGGTGCCGGCACGTTGAAAATCGAAGACGCGGAGGCGATCCGGCGCGAAGTGCCGGGCGTGATCGGAGTAAGCGAGGAAGTTGTTTCGACCACGCAAGTGGCAGCAGGAAATCAAAACTGGTTCACGCGCATTTATGGGGAATCAGCGGATTACTTTGATATCCGGCAATGGCCGCTGGCTGATGGCGCACCGTTTACATCGCAAGACGTTCGCAGCGCGAACAAGGTTTGCGTGATCGGTCGCACCACAGCGACCCAAATTTACGGCAACGAAAATCCGATCGGTCAGATTTTACGAATCAAAGAGGTCCCGTTCACAATCACTGGTATGCTCACGCCCAAGGGATTGAGCACCCAGGGCGTGGACCAGGACGACATCGTAATCATGCCGTACACCAGTGCGATGAAACGTGTGATCGGTGGCACAACCCTCCGGAATATTAACGTGCAAATCGCCGATGCGCAGCAGCTCGAGGCCGCTCAGCAACAGATCGTTTCCCTGCTCCGACAGCGACATAACATTCGTCCCGGGCGCGATGACGATTTCACCGTACGCAACCAGCAGGAAATTGCCCAGGCGGCTACCGCCACGTCACGGGTGATGACGCTTTTGCTGGGCGCGATCGCCGGTGTGTCGCTCGTCGTCGGTGGAATCGGAATCATGAACATTATGCTTGTGAGTGTTACCGAGCGGACGCGTGAAATTGGCGTTCGAATGGCCGTAGGCGCACATGGCACCGACATTCTCACTCAATTCCTGATCGAAGCGGTCACATTGAGCTCAGGCGGCGGCGTGATCGGGATCATCTGTGGCATTGGCGCTTCGAAAGTGCTCTCGGCATACGCGAATTGGCCGACGCTGATATCAATCAGTTCGGTTGCAATTGCTTTCCTGTTTAGCGCAGCGGTTGGAATTTTCTTCGGCTTTTACCCGGCACGCAAAGCCGCTGCGCTCGATCCCATCGAAGCGCTGCGCTACGAGTAGAAGCGCCCAGAACTCGTCGCTCCAACGTTGAGCGCCTCCCTATAGCCACGGGCCGTGCAGCGTCTCTTAGCCCCATTTGCCGGCGGTCACAGGTCCGTGCCTACAACTTGACGCTTAGCGATTAAGCGCCACGATGCCCTGTATGGCGGAGCACCGCGGTTTTGAAAAATTGGTTGCAGAAGCGAAGACGAAGACCACTGAGATTTCGCCGACAGAAGCCGCAGCGAAATCAAAGAGCGGTGAAGCGGTGATCATCGACGTTCGCGAGAAAGACGAATGGGACGAGGAACATATCCCTGATGCGACTCACATGAGTCGCGGCACAATCGAGCTCGACATCGAGGAAAAAGTCCCCGACTCCGACGCAATGATCATTTGTCATTGCGGCGGGGGTGGACGCTCCGCGCTCGCTGCCGAGAGTCTGCAAAAAATGGGCTACAAAAACGTCCGTTCCATGACCGGCGGTTTCAAAGCCTGGAGAGCGGCAGGCCTGCCAACGACCAAGTAATTGTAGAGGCGCTTGTGCCAAGCGCGCTTAGGCCGGCACATGCTTGCCCAACAGCATTGTTTTCGGCCGGCGCGGCCGCTAAACTGTCGATCATTACAGAGACTGAAACGACATGACGCCAATCTCTCTGGATTTCTATGGCATCGAAGAGCTTCTCACGGACGAAGAACGCTCAGCGCGGGATCGTGCCCGGCATTTTGTGCAGGAGGACGTTTTGTCTGAGATCGTTCCGTGCCATCGCGCAGCAAAATTCCCAGATAATCTTATCCCACGCATGGGTGCGCTGGGCTTTTACGCGCCGTATCTGAAAGGGCACGGTTGTGCCGGCCTTAGTCACACCGCGTACGGTCTCATCATGCAAGAGCTCGAACGGGCGGATTCCGGTTTGCGGTCGCTGGCTTCAGTGCAGGGTGCGCTCGCCATACAGGCGATCCATTCCTTTGGCTCGCCGGAGCAACAAGCTCGCTGGCTAACGGGATTGCTTTCAGGCAAGCTCGTAGGTTGTTTTGCCCTGACGGAACACGGCCACGGATCAGATCCCGGCGGGATGGAAACCCGCGCCAAGCGCGAAGGTGACCATTACATTTTGAACGGTAGCAAGTGCTGGATCGGTAACGCGTCCATTGCTGATGTGAAAGTTGTTTGGGCAAAGGATGACGATGGCCACGTCGGCGGATTCGTGGTGGAAAAGGACGCCCCGGGATTTCGCGCGCAGGACATCGAAGGAAAGTTTAGTCTGCGCATGTCGCGGACCTCGGAATGCTGGTTCGAGAACTGCCGCATCCCTGCGGAAAATCGTTTACTCAAGGCATCGGGGCTCGGGGCACCGCTGTCATGTCTTTCGCACGCGCGCGCAGGCATTGCCTGGGGGGTGATTGGCGCGGCGATCGACTGCTACGAAACGGCGCTGGCTTACGCAAAATCGCGCGAACAATTTGGCCGACCAATTGCCGGCTTCCAATTAGTGCAACAAAAACTCGTTTGGATGGCGCAGGAGATTACCAAGGCGCAATTATTGGCGTTGCGCCTCACACGCATGATGGAGATGAGCTCGGCTCGCCCCGCGCAGATCTCGCTCGCCAAGCGAAACAACGTTTGGATGGCGCTGGAATGCGCGCGCAAGGCGCGCGACATCCTTGGCGCCGCCGGCATCACCGATCGCTACCCCGTGATCCGCCATCTCATGAATCTGGAAACCGTCTCCACTTACGAGGGTACGCACGACATCCACACGCTAGTCATCGGCCGCGATATCACGGGGATCAACGCCTTCGGCGGTTAGTATGTCATCCTGAGCTGCGGAGAGAGTCCCTTGCTCGGCTCGGGATGACAGTGTTCAAAGATTAGCTAGATTAAAGTTGTTATGAGCGAGTCAGTTTACATTCTCGGCGGTGGGCGCACTGATTTTAAGCGTAACCTAAAGAAGGAAGGGAAAACCATCCGGCACATCATCATCGAGGCCGGCAAAAAGGCGATCGACGACGCGAAGATTGATCCCGCGGAAATCCAGGCGGGTGCAGTTGGCAATTTCAACGCCGGTCAGTTCACCAAGCAATTGCAGCTCGGAGCGTTCATTCCGGAGATCGATCCGAAATTGCTTGGAATTCCAACGATGCATACGGAAGCAGCATGCGCTTCGGGGGCGTTGTCGGTGTTACTCGGTGCGGAATGGATCATTGGCGGGTTTTATGACGTCGTACTGGTCGTCGGCGCGGAACAACAGAAGACGATGTCCTCGCTCGATGGGTCGGATGTGCTCGGCGCGGCCGCCGATTATCACAATGAAAAGCCGGAGTACGGCGATTTCATGTTTCCCAAATTGTTCGGGCGAATTGCGCAGATTTATATCGAGAAATATGGCGCGAGCGAAGCAGACCTGGCCGTGGTTGCATGGAAAAATTACGCCCACGCCAAACTGAACCCGCTTGCACAAATGCGGGACGCCGATCTCACGCTCGATTGCGCGTCGCAGGTTTCCGATAAGAACCCCAGCGTCGCGCCACCGCTCAAGGTTTCGGATTGTTCCCAAATCACTGATGGCGCGGCGTCGATTGTTCTCGTTTCCGGAAGGTATCTGGACAAGATCGGTCGCGATAGAAGCAAGACTGCCACGTTGCTCGGCTACGGTCACACCACCGATTATCTGCCGCTGGACAAGAAGGATGCGCCAACGTTTTCGATTGCGCGCAAAGCGGCCGAGAAAGCATTCCGCATGGCGAATCTGGCGCCGCGCGACCTGCAAGGCGCAGAAGTGCACGATTGCTTTTCCATCACTGAAATTGTCGCCTACGAAATTCTCGGACTCGCCGAGTCTGGCAAAGGGGTCGAGCTTGCGAAAAGCGGCGCGACAACTTTGCCGCAAGTGCGCACGGAAAAATTCAAAGGGCCGTTTCAAATCCCAGTCAACGCGGGTGGCGGCCTGATCGCCGACGGTCACCCCGTGGGGGCAACCGGCGTTCGGCAGGTTTTTGAGGCGTATCAACAGCTCACGGACCAGGCCGGCGCGCGGCAGATCGAGAACGCGAAAAAATTCCTCACATTCAACATGGGCGGCAGCCTCACGACTTCTGTCGCCATGGTTTGGGGACGCGACTGATCGAGTCCGAAATTCGCAATTTGAGATTCGTCATTCGGCGAATTGACGACTTGGCGCAGTTCGTAGTGCGAGATTGGTGATTCGTGTGCCGAATCACGATTTAACGAATCACGAAGCCAGCGACTTGCACGTCAACGTTTCAACGAATCACGTTGCGGCGCCGCTTCCACGTCCAGATCACAGTTGGCGCACGTTTCTGGGATATGGTCTCGCTTGCAATTGAAGAGCTTCCTTCGGTCATAAAAGAAGATGTCGAGGACTTCCTCGAAAACCATCCGCGCAGCCCAGCTGCACGTTTGCGTCCAAGAATGGGAATGGTGGGTGATATCTGGCTGGCCTTTATCGGGCCGGAAGTGCGACGGGGCGCCAGCGGGTTGGGAGGAACGCCGCGCGACGCCCTGAAAGATTTTAACCAACACTTCATGGAGCCGCTCATCTCTCGAAACGGCTCCGAACCGCACGACACTGATTGATTTCCGAATTCAACGATTCGCGCCTTCATGAAAGTTCCATTCATGCTCGGAGAGGTTGGTCACTTCGGTCTGGCTGTGCGCGATCCGAAGAAAAGCGCGCAATGGTTCCAGCGCGTGCTGGGGTTACGGAAAGAATTCGATTTCGACAATGGAGTGGCCATTGGCAACGACAACGTAACAATTGCGCTTTTCAAAGGTGAACCGTCGCCGGAAACGATTGATCACATGTCGTTTCATCTGCCGAACATGGCGACGTTGCGAAAGGCACTTACGCATTTGAAGAGCGTTGATGCCGACATTGAGGATCCCGGCGACGAAATCGGTCCGGAAGCTCCGGGATCGAAAAACATGGGCCTTTGGTTCCATGATCCCGACGGCTACCGCTGGGAGCTGAGTGTGCTTGCCGGTAAATAGGTGCGCGACCCAACTACCATCTCGCGCGCTCTATCGAGACTGACTGACGCAAGCCGGGCAGAATCATCCAATCGGACGAGGACTAACGAGTGCGTAGCGCACGACTAAGTGCCTGCATTGACACGATATTTAAGGGTCTTAACTTTTTCGTCCAAAATTGAAAATGATCACCCAAGAAAAAGGGGACGGAAAAGAGTTCATCTCACACGCGCCAGGGTATTGGCAAGAGACTGTTCAGGAACTCTGGAACGACTGGAAATGGCAACTCAAGAACAGGGTCACGTCCCTGGCTCAACTGGAAAAGCACCTTCAGCTGAGTGATGAGGAGCGTAGCGGCGTTTTGCTATCAGGCGACAAACTCGCGCTCGCGGTCACCCCGCACTTTTTTAATCTTGTGCCAAATGACAATTCTGAAGATCCGATCCGGCGTCAGATGATTCCACGGATTGAGGAGACCTGGGGATCTCCGTACGACATGGCCGATCCATGCGGTGAAGATTCGCACATGCCTGTGCCGGGATTAGTCCATCGTTATCCGGACCGCGTTTTATTTTTAGTAACGGACCGTTGCGCCAGTTACTGTCGCTATTGTACCCGCAGCCGGGTTGTCAGCGGTGTAGGCGAACAGGAATTGCACACAAATTTCGAGGAAGCATTTCGTTACCTCGAAGCGCATACTGAGGTACGCGATGTCCTGTTAAGCGGCGGCGACGCGCTGATTTTTTCGGACGAAAAGCTCGACAAGCTGCTTTCGCGGCTGCGATCGATTCCGCATATTGAATTCCTGCGGATTGGCACGCGTGTTCCGATTTTCCTGCCACAGCGTATCACGCCGGAGCTGTGCACGATGTTGGCGAAATATCATCCGCTTTGGATGAGTGTGCATGTGAATCATCCGCGGGAGCTGACGATCGAGGTGAAGCAGGCGCTGGAGCGTCTTGCCAACGCGGGCATCCCGCTCGGCAACCAAAGCGTCTTGCTCGCCGGCGTGAACGACAATCTGGAAACCATGAAGACGCTTGTGCACAAACTTCTCATGTGCCGGGTGCGTCCGTATTACATTTATCAGTGTGACCTCATCAACGGTTCGTCGCATCTGCGTACTTCTGTCGCGAAAGGCATTGAGATCATTGAAGGCCTGCGTGGTCACACCACCGGTTATGCCGTGCCGCAATTCGTCATCGATGCGCCTGGAGGCGGAGGCAAAGTGCCTATCAATCCCGGCTACGTTCTTTATCACGATAACGAGAAGATCGTTATCCGGAATTACGAAGGCAAAATCTTCGAATATCCGGAAACCGGAAACGAACAGGTCCAGTTCGCTCCTCAGCGTGAATACCACGATGAGTACCTTTATTCGTGACGCGCTTTCCTATTTGGAAGAACTATGCGCCGTAGCGTGAATGGAGCCGGCGGGAGCCGCGCGACATAGACGGGCGGGCCGACAGGTCGAAGCGAGCGGGCGCGAGCGAGTCAATACCACGACGAATACTTGTATTCATAGGCTGCCGTTTCGGGCGGCGTCGTCTGTGCACGTTAGCCTTTAGCGAAGGCGGGTGGATTTCTCAGGAACCATCCCAAGACGGCCTTGTCATGTTGAGCGGAGCGAAACATCTCTGTTTTTTACCCTGTGGGAGCCGGTCCAGAAAACGACTAGAGATTCTTCGCTTCGCTCAGAATGACATTTGTTGAATCCAGAGATACTTGGTGATGCATCTTAACCTTGCTCCAGGAAAGGAAACTTTGATCGATGAAATATCTCACCCTCGCTTTTTTCACAGTCTGGTCGTTAAGCGCTTTCGCGGATCCCCCAAAATCAGTTGAGCTTCGTTTTTGTCCTGCGTCAGCAGTTCGAACCTACCCGCTGGAAAGCCGGCGCGACCTTCAAAGTCTCCTGTTGCAGAACGTCGCCGTGATCAATCACGGCAGCGCGCCGTTCAAGATTGCCGACATCGACATCGAGTTGCTGCAAGCGAACCGGGTCGTTGAGTCGCGCAAGCTGGATCAAGAGGCTGTGCAGCGCCTTGCTGATCGCGGCGCGAAATTGCAGGGGGCAGGCATCCTCGAGCAGGTGGCGTTTCAATTTTGTGGCACAGATTTGGTTGGGCCTTCAATCAAATTAGCCGGAGCCACGCTGGCTCGAGACCAGGCGCTTCTGATAGTTGAGCAGATCTTCGCGTTCCGAGGCGCGCGCGATACACTCCGGGTTCGTGTGCACGGCAACCTCGACGGCCGTACCATGGAATTCACGGGTTCAATCCCAATCAAATCCGAATTTGCACAAAATAATTACATCTTTCCGTTGCGCGGTGTTTGGTATGCGGGCTCCGGGGCTTCGTTTCACACGGATCATCGCTGGGCCGTTCCGGAAGAGTTCGCGCTCGACATTGCGAAGATCGGCGAAAGTGGACTCACCCACAAAAGCGACGGAACACGCTTCAATGATTATTATGCTTATGGCGCGGATGTGCTCGCTGCGGCCGCTGGCCGTGTGACCGGCATTGCGAACGATCAGTCGGAGGATCCTTCGGCAATGCAGCGCCCTAACGAAACCCAGGAGGCGTACTTTGCGCGGCTACAAAAAGAGCAAGCGGAGCGACTAGCCGAAGGCCTAACGGCGATCGCAGGCAACTACGTAATGATTGATCACGGAAAGAATGAGTACTCACTGTACGCGCATTTGCAGCCGGGCAGTCTGCGCGTTCACGTCGGCGATCAAGTGAAAGCCGGGGACGTGATTGGGAAACTCGGTTCATCTGGCAATTCGACCGAGCCGCATCTGCACTTCCAGATCTGCGACAAGCCCAACCCGTTGATGTGCGAGGGCATTCCCATGAACTTTAGCAATGTCACCATTCAATGGGCCGATCTGCCGCGCCCCATCCAAAGCGGCGATGTGGTCACAGCGAAGTAGCGCCTGGTCTCCGACGCCTTGCCACTTCGTAATCTCTTTTCGTTTGGCCCGTTGCGTAAACTTTAAGCTTGCGTATTAAGTATCGCGCCGTATAAAGTCCCGCACTTCAGTTTTTTTCGTCGTTCGATTGTCACTTTTTTCATTTTATGAACCAACGCTTAATCTCGGAAATTGGTCGTACCCAACGACTTGAAATTATTAACTCCCTCAAGCGCACCAGGGGAATGTCCGTCAACGAGCTCGTGGAGAAAATGAAGATGAGCTACATGGGCATCAAGCAGCATTGTCTCACTCTCCAGCGCGACGGCTATCTGGATACGTGGCGTCGCCCGCAAAAGATGGGTCGCCCGGAAATGGTCTATCGGCTGACCCGGCGCAGCCATGATCTTTTTCAGGCCGATAGTCACCAGTTGACTCTCGACCTGCTGAAAGCGGCGCAGGAAATCTACGGACCCAACGCTGCCGAGAAACTCCTCTACAATATTTTTGAAAAAAGGACAGCTGCGCTCAAGGCGAAGGCGAAGGGAGACACAGCCGCCGAGCGCGCCAAATGGTTGGCCAATGTGCGCGATGGCGAAGGTTACATGTCCCAGTTTGTTAACAATCACCAGGATGGTGGGCCCAGGATTATCGAGTGCCATTCGCCGATTCTGAATCTGGTTGATCGTTATCCGATCGTGGGCCGGCTTGAGCAGGACATGTTTGAAGCCGTGCTTCGCACGAAAGTACGCCGGCAAATGATGCGCAACTCGGGTCTATACGAGTGCGCGTTTCATTTCGGCGCGTAATACAAAGGGCGTGTCATCGCGAGCGCGGCGGGACACCTCTCTTTGCCGCGTATTCGATTACACAAGTACGATCGCGGGACATTGGGAATTAGGTGAGGTGCGTCGCTGTCTTCGCGACGCAGGATGACAGTCAGAGAACACCGGGATTGATTGATTTGTCGCGAATATCGGTTGATTGAAGGCCCATGGCTCGGGCTTTTCCTTCCGTTGTCATCGAGAATTTGCAGCCGCTGATTGACGGCGGCCGCTACCCCATAAAGCGCATCGTTGGCGAAGACCTGGTTGTGGAAGCCGACATTTTCAAGGACGGGCACGACGTGGTAGCGGCGATTCTGAAGTGGCGTGTTCTTGGCAAGCGGGCGTGGCGGGAAACGCCGATGAATTTCGTCGATAACGATCGCTGGCGCGGCATCTGCACCTTGTACGATGAGGACATTCATGAATACACGGTCGAAGCATGGACAGACGCTTTTCGCAGTTGGCAGGAGGAGTTCGCAAAGAAATTTGAAGCGGGCATTTCCGATCTTCGAAGCGAAGCGCTCGAAGGCGCGGCTGTGGTAGAAGCTGCCGCCCGACGTGCGCGCGATCGAGCGGACCGCAAGCGATTGCTGGAGTTTTCCCAGCAAATTTCGACCGGTGCCAATTCAGAAATTCGCGCCATCGCACAATCAGCCGAGCTGGCGGTGCTGATGGCGACATATCCCGATCGCGCCGCAGCGACGCAATACGATCCTCCTCTTTGTGTCGTTGTGGATCGGCCCGCCGCGTTAATCGCAGCGTGGTACGAATTTTTTCCGCGCTCAGCCGAAGGCCGAGGTGATCGAGGATCGACGTTTCGCGAATGTCTGCCGCGGGTGGACGACGCCCGGGCAATGGGTTTCGATGTCATCTATTTTCCGCCCATTCATCCAATTGGGCACACCAATCGGAAAGGCCGAAATAACTCGACCACTTACGAACCCGGCGAGCCAGGGGTGCCATGGGCGATCGGCAGCGAAGCTGGCGGACACAAGGCGGTCGAGCCTTCGCTCGGCACGCTGGAAGATTTCGACTGGCTTGAAAAGGAGGTGCGCAAACGCGGGATGGAAATTGCCCTCGATTTCGCCATCAATTGCTCGCCCGATCATCCTTACGTCAAAGAGCATCCCGATTGGTTCTACAAACGCCCGGACGGCACGATCAAATACGCGGAGAACCCGCCGAAAAAGTACGAAGATATTTATCCATTGAATTTTCAATGCGAAAACTGGCGCGAGCTCTGGGCGGAGCTGAAAAGCGTTGTGCTCTTTTGGGCCCATCGCGGAGTGCGCATCTTTCGAGTGGACAATCCGCACACCAAACCAGTCGCTTTCTGGGAATATTTGATAAAGGGCGTCCGCGAGAAGTATCCCGACACGATTTTTCTCTCCGAAGCGTTCACCAGACCTAAGATGATGAAGGCGCTGGCGAAAGCCGGTTTCAACCAGAGTTACACGTATTTCACGTGGCGAAATTCGAAGCACGAGCTCATTGAATATTTTACGGAGCTGACTCAAACCGAAATGAGCGAGTATTTCCGCCCCAACCTTTGGACCAACACACCTGACATTCTTCCGTTTGTCCTTCAGGAGGGTGGGCGGCCTGCATTCATGATCCGCGTAACTCTGGCCGCAACGCTTTCAACGCTTTACGGAATCTACAGCGGATACGAGCTATGTGAGAACGAGCCATTGCCGGGCCGCGAGGAGTATCTGGATTCTGAAAAATACCAGTTCAAAGAGCGCGATTGGAACGCGCCCGGAAACATCAAGGACTGGATCGCCCGACTAAATAAAATCCGAAAGGAAAACCGCGCGCTGCAGTTTTACACGAATTTGCGGTTCCACGACGCCGACAACGACGCCATTCTGTTTTACAGCAAGATGACCGCTGCGCGTGATAACATTATTCTCGTCGTTGTGAATCTTGATCCGCATCGCAAACAGAATTCCTTTGTCTACGTTCCGATTGAGAGTTTCGGGCAAATGGAGAGCGACGTTTATCAAGTACAGGACTTGCTGAGCGGCGCGACATACACCTGGCGCGGCAGTCGAAATTACGTGGAACTCGATCCCGACATTCAACCCGCGCATGTCTTCCTGGTGCGCCGTTGATAATTGTAGGGATCCCGCAACCGCGGGAGACCGTCTGTCCGCTCCGATTCTGCGCTCATGGCGAGCTCTACCAATGGTTCCCAGCAACTTGGCGGGCGCTCTGTGTTTGATCTGTCAGTGGCGCATTTGCATCGGTTGATCGCCCTGCCTATCATTACAAAATTTCCGGCATGAAGATTTGGGTCCTGTTGTTTGCCGCGCTGGCGAGCGCGTCTCCTGTTGTAGCTCAAGAAGCCTCGGCTACGCCCCCGCTGGTGCCTGAGCACTCACCAACCATCCTGGAGACGCTTTTCAAAGCTGGCCCAGTCATGATTCCGCTCGTTTTGCTGTCGATCTTTTTTGTCATGTTGGTCGTGGTTTACTTGCTGACAATCCGGCGTGGCGCCGTGGTTTCGACCGGTTATATGGCAACTGCGGACGCGCTTTTACGTAAACGCGATTATCTGGGATTGCTCGCTGTTTCCAATCGACACGGCGAAGCGATCGCGCGGGTTGTGCAAAAAGTGCTCGATTTCATGACCAAGAATCCGCAAGCAGATCTGCAGCAGGCCCGTGAAATCGCCGAGACGGAGGGAACGCGAGTCGCAGCGAATTTGAATAATCGGGTGATCTACCTCGCAGATATCGGAATGATTGCGCCACTGTTGGGCCTGCTTGGCACGGTCTTCGGAATTATCCATTCCTTCGGCGCGCTGGGAGCCGATGTCGGCTCAGCGCGTTACGTAGCGTTGTCGCGCGGGATCAGCGAGGCGCTGGTTAACACGGCTGCCGGCCTGGCCGTCGGCATTCCTGCGATGATCTTCTACGCATTCTTTCGCGGCCGAGCACAAAAGCTGATCTCCGAATTAGAAGCTGCTTCCACGCATGTGTTGGCTCTCCTTTCGTTGCAGTATGGCAAGCCCCAGCGAACTCCTGTGCTGATCGAGGAAGAACTCTAAAACTGTTTCATTCTCATGAATCTGCGTGGTCACGCGCCTCTACATCATCCAGGTATTCAACTGGCGCCCCTGGTGGATGTGCTATTGCTCTTGTTGATTTTCTTTCTGCTCACGTGGAACGCGGCGCGGACCGAGAATGAGCTCGACGTTAAAGTGCCAAAAGCATCGGCTGCAAAAGAGAAGGCTGCACCGATTGGCGACGTTATCGTTAACGTAAAGGCGGACGGTAACGTGGTGGTCAACCGCCGCACTTTAAGCGGAGCTGAATTGAGCGAATTACTGAAAAGCCTGGTCCAACTAAACTCCGAGCAAGCCGTAGTGATCCGCGGTGATGAAACCGGTGCCTATAAGAACATCATCGGCGTGTTGAACATTTGCACGGAGGCGGGGATAACCAACGTAGCTTTCGCGACATCAAAATGAAAACGAGGCGCAGCGCAGCCAGTCTCCTGGGACTGGCGATGCTGCTGGGGACAGCGAGCATCGCCATTGCGCAATCAGAGCCGGAAGTTCGCCGGGCGCGTCCCGTCGATGAACCGCCAATTCCGCGCGCTCTCCCCGCGGATGAATCAGTCGACAGAGTTCTTCGCTCTCTAAAGGAGGAGTCGGCAGCGCCATCACAGCCATCACAGCATGAAGGTGAGGGAGCAGCTCAGCGTCAGCTCGAGTACGCGAACGGCCTATTCACTCGCAAACTTTACGACTTGGCGTCCCCTGAGTATCAAAAATATCTCGACGATTATCCCGGGCGCGCCGGCCGGGCGAATGCTTACTTCTCGCTGGGTGAATGCTATCGGAACCTCGGTCGCGCTTCGAGCGCTCGCACAAACCTCCAGAAGGTGCTCAACGATTACACCGACAGCGAATTCGCCGGCCCGGCGGCATATGCTCTCGCCGAGATGGCCTTCGCGGACAAAGATTATTCCGCTGCGCTTCCGCTGTTTCATCGTTCTGTCGGAAAATCAAAAGAACCAGCGGTAGCGCTTTCCGCGCATTACTTCGAAGCGCGTTGTCTCGAAGCCCTTGGCCGAAAGGAGGAAGCTGCCAACATTTATGCCGAGGTTGCCGAGGCCGGCAATCCCAATCCTTTCCGCGAGGACGCACGAATTACAGCAGCATCCATTTTCACAGCGCGAGGAAGAAAAATCGATGCGCTGAAGCAATACGAAGCGCTGGCTAACGAAGCCCAGAAACCGGCATTGAAGGCAGAATCGGCCGTGCGTGGCGGCATGATCGCGCTGGATCTTGTCCAGGCCGACAAGGGCAAAATCGACAAGGCGATGACGGATAGAGCAGAAGCTTTGCTGCGGAAAGGTCGCGCTGTCTCTGAAGGTGGAAAATTTCGGGCGATCGCGCAGGTCGGCTTACGTCGTTTGCAATATCAAGCCGGGCAGTACGCGCAGTTGTTAGCAGAGTACAAAAAAGAACAGGGGAACCTGCCGGAGGCTGCCCAGGCCGAAGTGCTGCTACTCGCGGCAAACAGCCAGCGGCAACTTGGTAACTCGAAGGAGGCTGAAGCGTTATATGGCCAGATTATCACGAAGTTTCCGGATCGAGAGGAAGCAAAGGATGCTGCCTATCAGCGCCTGATCAACGTATACAACTCCGACCCCTCCGCGCTGATTTCCGCAGTGGACGAGTTTCTGGCCACGAATCCGAGCGTTGAACGCGCGGATCAGGCGAAACTGTTAAAGGCCGAAGCGCTCTACAAACAACAGAATTGCGCGGAGGCAGTCCCGATTTTCGAGGAGCTGCGCTCTGGTCAGCTTTCTGCCAGGTTACGCGCCGATGCTGCGTACAAATTGGGCTTGTGTCAGGCGCAGATGAAGAATATCTCCGGCGTAATCGAAGCTTTCACGTACTACGTGCAGGCGTTTCCAGATGATCCGCAAGCGCCTGCCGCCCTGGCTCAACGAGCTTTGGCTTACGAACACGACAAGAATTACGCCGCCGCGGTGGCGGATTTAAACACGATCCTCACCAAGTATCCAAAGGCGCACGAGCGGGAGGCAGCTTTGCAGTTAAAAGCTTTGATCCTAGGACAGCAGGAGAACAACAAGGGTATGATAGACACGTTCCGTCAGCTCCTGCGAGAATACCCCAAGAGTTCTGTTGCGGCGCAGGCGCAATACTACATCGGCAAAGCCGCGTTTGAAGCGAAGGACTACAAGACCGCGTTGCCGGCGCTCAACGCAGCCCGCCAACTTAACAAGGAGCAATATTACAACCTGGCGTCGCTCCGGATCATGCTCTCTCAGTTTTATTTGAAAGATCGGGCTGGGCTTACGAAAGAGGTGAACAGTTTCATGTCAAATAGCCCGAACACAAATGTTCCACCGGAAGTTCTGGAGTGGCTTGGAATTGGATATTACAACGAGAAAAATTTCCAAGCCGCAGAAAAATACCTGAGCGCGCTCCGAAAGATCGATAATCCTGGCGGCGTTAAACCCGATTTCTTGTTTTACCTCGGAGACACGGCTACCAAGCTAAAGAACTTGCCTGAAGCCGAGGATGCCTTTGCCAAGTACTTGCAGACAGCGAAAGACCCGGCTGGAACGGCCAAGGTGTTGCTTGCGCTCGGTGCGGTGAAGATCAGCGCCCATAAACCGGACGAGGCCCAGAAAATCGCCGAAGAGATCATGGCGCTGCAACCAGAGGGACGTGTCAACGCGGAAGCGCGCTTGCTCGCGGGCGAAGTCCAACTGGAGCGTGGGAATTTCGATGACGCGGGTAAAGCGTTCAAGGGAGTGGCTTTGCTTTACGATGATCCGGCCATCACTCCGCGCGCGCTGGACAAAGCAGCACTCGCGTATCGGCAAGCGGGCAAAAGCGACGAAGCAGATCGGTTGTCACGAGAGCTACACGAGCGATATCCGAATTACGCCGCCGGCGGATAATCGATCAACACCTCTTCCCAGTTTTCTGATCGTTAATTTCAACGTCGCCGCGTGTTGTTACTTCTCGTTTGCGCGTGCAACGCCCCGCTCTTTCTGAAAATAGCAGCGCGAACAGCCAAAACGCTCGTCGAAGGCAATTGTGCAACAGCGTGTTGCACACACCTACACCCGTTTCCACACGATTTTTACCTGACCCCATTCGGTGTCTGCGTTCAGCACCAACTGGTTCCTCTGGAAGCGGTAATGCCGGACCTGTTGTGTTCCGATGAGATTAGGGAACCAACTCCCTTCAATGTGGTGCGTTACAGTTCCGGCATTTTCATCAATCGTATAGGTTCCGAAATAGCCAAAGTAGTTGCCCCAAGCGGCTGCTTTCTCTTTCTCGCTGGCCTGTTGCCAATCCTGGCTGGCAAAACGCGCTTGATGTTGTCGCATTAATTGTGCTGACATCCTCCCCGACCCATCATAGGAGAGCTGCCCTCGAGCATCTTCTCCAAGCGGATAGGTGACTCTGCCTGTGACATCGCGTGCTTCCCATGATACCAGCCGCCATGCTCCCAGTAATAGTTCGTGAGTTTGATAAGCTTTCTTTTTCAAAATCATCTTTTTCTTCCTCTTTTCCCGTAGTTTCGCGCTAAATTTAAGCGGGATTATTTTGCCCTTGTGGCAATCGCGATACCCCACGGACCGTCGCCGACTTTGATACGGCGCAATTCTTTGCGCGATTTTACATCGACAACTGAAACATCGTTCGATGCACCGTTCGCGGTGTAGAGTTTCGATCCGCTGGGATCCAGCGCGATTCCCCATGCGCGATTTCCGACCGGAATCGTTGCCGCTATTTCGTTTTTCCCAGTATCGATAACCACAACGGTGTTTCCGCGGCCCGTTGACACATAAAGCTCTTTTCCATCCCTCGCCATGGCAGTGCCCATTGGCAGCGAGCCTGTTGCCAGTTGGATTTTTGATAACAATTTGTGCGAGGCCGCATCGATGACGGCAACGTAGCCGCCGTTCTCGCAAGTGACGTATGCGCGCGAGCCGTCCGGCAGAAATGCAATTGACCGCGGCCGTCCGCCTGTCTCGATCGTTGCGACGACGCGCTGTTGATCGGGATCAATTGCGAAAACTTCGCCCTTCTCTTCGCAGGTGACATAAACTTCGCCGTTCTGTGGGTTCACACCAACTCCTTCCGGTTCCTCCGAAACTTTCACCTTTCCGCGAGATTGCCCGGAGCCGAGATCGAGAATCAAAGCGCTCGCATCGTCTTCGTTTGCGATAAAGGCGAATCTTCCATCCTTGCTTATGGCAAATTGTTCCGGGTCCGACCCGGCATGCCAGCGATCAATTAACCTGTGCTGCGCTGGATCGATTACACCGAGCCCGTCGGCGGTTTTGTCCGCAGGCGCGCGATTTTCATCGAGACCGGGCGCCATCCGCGGCGAACCGCTCAATGTCACAAAAAGTCGCTTGCCGTCTGGAGCTGCATGAATTCCTCGGGGTCTTTTCCCTGCCTTAAAAGTCGTGACGACCGCGTCCGTCGCCCCATCAATCACGGTGATATCACCAGAGCGTTCATTACTCACGTAGACGAAATAGCCTGGTGATTCAGCGCGTACTACGATCGCGCCTGCGGCAAGCAGGAGGAATGGAATTACACAACAGCGAAATCTCATTTCGCAACTAAATCGCGCTCGTTTAAGCGAGCAAATTGAACGTTAGACGTTGAGCGCCCGCCGCGCCGTGGCTTGCGAAGGCGGGTTGAACGTTGGACGTTTGCTTTTGTGACACCGCACGACAAGCTTTTTATTCCAGGTCCCGTTGAAGTATCGGAAAAAACCTGGGCCGCATTTTCGCGTCCGATGATTGGGCATCGCGGCGAAGATTTTAAGAATCTTTACCGCGCCATTTCTCCAGGGCTTCAGACATTATTTGGAACAAAGCAGCCAGTGTTCCTTTCGACCTCTTCGGCGTGGGGCGTGATGGAAGCATCCATCCGGAACCTGGTCGATCGCGGAGCGCTCTGCTGCATGTGTGGCGCGTTCTCGGACAAATGGATCGATGTGGCAAAGCGCTGTGGCAAGGAGGCCGTTCCGCTCCAGGTCGATTGGGGAAAACATATCGACCAAAAGGCGATCGATAGGCAACTGGCCACGGGAAAATTCGATACCGTCACTCTCGTCCACAACGAGACTTCGACAGGCGTGATGAATCCGCTCCCGGAAATCTGCTGCACTCTGGCCAAGTATCCCGATGTAGCGCTCGTCCTCGATACTGTCTCATCATTCTCGGGAGTCGAAATCGACATGGACGCGCTCGGTATCGACGTGATGCTCACCGGTGCGCAAAAAGCACTGGCGTTGCCGCCTGGTTTTTCGTTGTTCTCGGTTTCGGAGAAAGCATTTGCTCGCGCAGAGAAAATCCCGAACCGCGGTTTTTACTTCGATTTCCTGGAGTTCAAGAAGCAACAAGCAGAATGGATGACGCCGAGTACGCCAAGCATCGGGCACATGCACGCGCTGCAATCGAAGCTGGATGAAATTTTCGACGAAGGCCTGGACGCGCGCTTTGGTCGTCACGAGCGTACGAATGCCCTCGTGCATGATTGGGTCCGCCGCACTGGATTCGAATTCTTCGCCGAGGAAGGATTTCGCTCAAAGACGCTCACCTGCGTAAAAAACAACAAGGAGATCAACGTCCTGGAGCTGGCGAAAAAGCTTCGCGAGAAACATCATCTGGTGATCGACCCCGGTTACGGCAAAATCCGGGGAAAAACGTTTCGCCTTTCCAACATGGGGGACGAGACCGAAGAAACAGTGGCGCATCTGCTCAGATGCCTGGATGATGTTCTGTAGCAGAGCGAACATACCCTACGCATTCGAATTTCTAAAGGCGGTCATCCCGAGCCGCGAAGGCGGTTAGGGACCTCACAATCGCTGTTTGATCACATGAGCGATGTTTGTGTGTGCAATGGAGATTGTGCGGGGTCCTTCGACTTCACTTCGCTCCGCTCCGGATAACAGAGGAACAACCCGCGGGGTTTTGCACATTTCCATTGGTTATCGTTGAGCAAGTGAACAAGTTGTCGAGCATGAACATTCGGTCACTGATCCCGGTTTTTCCGCTGATTCTCTTTTTCTTCATTCCGCTGCAGGCAATTTGCGGAGATCCTGTAGCGATAACGCAGGAGGAACTGGTTCGCCG
>Ga0184605_10000146_pt1 | contig 20037 bp, 22 predicted proteins | sample PLM0_30_coex_FD_132995 | JGI IMG/M metagenome (GOLD analysis project Ga0184605, IMG submission 132995) | Groundwater sediment microbial communities from an aquifer in East River, Colorado, USA - PLM0_30_coex | ecosystem: Environmental > Terrestrial > Soil > Riparian zone | place: USA: East... | reverse complement strand
GCCGAGCTGATACTAGACATCTTCGCGACGCGGGCGCGCTCGAGTGAAGCGAAGATGCAGGTCGAGCTGGCGCAGCTTCAGTACATGTTGCCGAGGCTGACGCGGATGTGGGCCCACCTCGAGAAATTCCGCGGAGGAATTGGAGTAAGGGGCCCTGGAGAAACACAGCTCGAAACGGATAGGCGGTTGATCAATCAGCGGATCAAGTTGCTGAAGAACCGGCTCGATGACGTTCAGAAGTCGCGCGTGGTACAGCGATCTGGCAGGAAGGACGCGTTTCGCGCTTCACTCGTCGGCTACACGAATGCGGGGAAGTCGTCGATCCTCCGCGCAATCGCGAATGCGCCCGAAGTTTTCGTCGAGGATCGGCTGTTCGCGACTCTCGATCCTTTGACGCGAGAGATAGAGCTCGGTGAGAACTCTCGCGTGTTGTTGACTGACACGGTCGGATTCATTCGCAAGCTGCCGCACAATCTGGTCGCGAGCTTCAGGGCGACGTTGGAAGAAGTCAACGAAGCTGATTTGCTGCTGCACGTGATCGACGCGAGTCATCCTAACTGGGAAGAGCAGCGGGAGGTCGTCGATCAGGTGTTGGCGGAGCTTGGCGCGAAGGAAAAGCCGGTGCTTTGTGTGTTCTCGAAGATCGATGCGCTGCCGGAGCCGGAGCTCCAGGCGCTACAGGTGAGAGTAGGGAATCTGATTCCCGACTCTGTGTTCGTGAGCTCGATTGCGGAGAGCGGGTTGGAGCCGCTTCGGCGGGCGTTGTTGGCAGCGGCGAGGGAAGGGACAGAGATCGCCGAGATTCGGCTGCGCGCGGAAGACGGAAAGCTCCTCGCCGAGATTTATCGAAGCGGCAGCGTCCTCAGTCAGCGCAACGACGACGGGCAGATCATCTTGCGCGCAAGGGTGGACGACCAGCTTGCGAGTCGGTTAACGAGATCGGGCGCGAGCGTGGCTTATCCCCGCTAAAACACGAATGAAAGAGAAAGGCGCCTGAAAGGGCGCCTTTTTATTTGCTGCGAGGAGATCACTGAACCGCGCCTCTTTCTTACGCCCGGAGGGCGGGGGCTTCCTTGGTCGGAGTGTCCTTGACGGAGATCTCTCTACCGTCGGCATCGGATGTGACGATCGGCGGCGAGGGATGGTGATGGAAGTCGGGGACAAGACTCCGGAGGAGTTGGCGCAGCTCTTCGTCCGGATGCTCTGCCTCTGCCGCGGCCACGAGCGACTCGATTCGGCGCATGATTCCTTCCGGCAGAATGCCGTTGCGGGCGCGCAAAACCTTGGGGTGATCCGTCGTGAGAACGTTCTCGGCGCTGAAGAACATCTCCTCGTACAGCTTCTCGCCGGGCCGCATGCCAGTGAACTTGATCTCGATGTCGCGGCCCACGGCCAGGCCTGAGAGGCGGATCAAATCCGTCGCAATATCCACGATGCGAATTGGCTCGCCCATGTCGAGGAGGAAGACCTCACCGCCGCGACCGAGAGCGCCGGCCTGGAGCACGAGCTGGACTGATTCAGGAATGGTCATGAAGTAGCGCTGCATCTCCGGGTGGGTGACGGTCACAGGGCCGCCGGAGCGAATCTGTCGCAGGAAGGTCGGCACTACGCTTCCCCTGCTTCCAAGAACATTTCCAAAGCGTACGGAGACGAAGTTGCGCTCGTATTTCGTGGCTGCGCGCTGGACGATTAGCTCCGCAATTCTCTTTGTGGCGCCCATGACGCTCGTGGGCCGAACCGCTTTGTCCGTCGAGATCAGAACGAAGTGCTTGCAACCGGCTTCAAGGGCGGCGTCGACGACGTTCAGCGTTCCAAACACGTTGTTCGTGATCGCTTCGATCACGTTTTCTTCCATGAGAGGGACGTGCTTGTGTGCGGCTGCGTGAAACACTGCGTGTGGCCTATACATCCTGAAAATCGCTGCAATACGCTTCCGATCACGAACATCGGCGATCACGGCCATCGTGGAAATGTCTGGGAAATCACCGGTAAGCTCGTGCAGGACGTCGAAAATTGAATTCTCGCCATGACCCAGTAGAATCAGACGCGACGGAGCCAATCGTGCGATCTGGCGACAAAGCTCACTGCCAATCGAGCCACCGGCGCCCGTGATAAGCACTGTTTCACCTGTACCTAGCTCGGCCACGGCGGCCAGATCCGTCTGCACCGGCTCGCGACGAAGGAGATCTTGAATCTCAACTTCACGAAGGCTTGTTCCGTTCGTCTTGGCCGTGATCAGCTCGGGAAGACTCGGCACGGTAAGAGTTGGGATGCCGCAATCGAGTCCCGCTCTCACCACTTTTCGGACGACATCTCCGTGAGCCGAAGGCATCGCAATAATGAGCTCTGAGACTCCGTGCTGCTCGACGATGGACTTGATGGAGCTGAGGGTCCCCATGATCGGGAGCTCGAGCAGCATGTGATTCTGCTTCGTTAGATCATCGTCGACGAAGCCGATAGGTTCGAAGCCAAGATGCGGGTTGGCGAACAGCTCCTTGGCGACGAGCTTGGCGGTGTCGCCTGCGCCGACAATCAGGGCGGGACGACCCGGATCGTCCCGCCGCCGTCGGCGATTCTTGACACGCATCGTCCTGACGAGCAGGCGCGGCAGAGCGATCGCTGCAGTCGTAAGAAATGCGTCGATGAACACGACTGAGAAGGGCACGCGAGTCGGCATGATTTGCGTGGCGGGCAAGAACCAGAGACCAATGGCGGCAGCAAAAACTGCTGCGGCAGCGCCCGCGAACAAAATCTGCCTTAGCTCCCCAATGCTCGCCTGGCGCCAGAGTCGCCGATACATCCCGAAATTGTAGAAGACGGCGAGCCGGAGGGGGCCTGCCAGGAAAATGTACGGCAGTACCATCCGCAAGTTGTCGCCGAGCCAGCTGAAGTCCTCGAAGCGAACTGCGAACGCGATTATAGGCGCGGCAACGAGAGAAGCGGCATCTAGCAGGAGGAGATGCCGGTTTCTCATCCGCGTGGGGAGGAAGGTCCTTAGCGGTGTCACTTGCTGGCTTGCGGTTGGTCCAAGCGGATTCGGTGAGTTGATTGGTGTTCAACAGCGGATATATGCGAAGTGACGGACATAAAGTAGCGCGAACCTCCAGAAAGGACTAGTGCGCTGACAGTAGGCGCGTTTAGAGCTCCGGAAATGATTTGACAGTCGCCGCGCGCTCTGAGGCAAAGATGCACTATCGAGATTGACCTCGTTAGCTACAACACTGCGGCCGCACCGCAGCCTCGCCCGTCTAATAGTGGCCGAGTTGCGAAACAATTCAAAGAGGAAAACTTCAACGACTGTGACCTTAAGATCGGACTTGCAGGGGGCCACGGTCACGGACCAAGAAGTGAGCGGGGAAAGCATGGGGGAAAGGTGAGGAGGAGAATGAGAGCGCGAGGGCGGTCTAGACTGAGGGTGAACGTAAGGAGGCGGCACACCTCGCCAAAGGGTTGACACGGTGCGTTCGCACCCTAATGTTGCAAGGTGCTCTTCTCGGTGCCGGTGATCGGCGCGTTTCAATCCGAGCTCGAATTCCTCGAGAAAGCCGAGGTCCCGGACCGATCCTCTCCCCTTTGGGTAATCGCTCAGCCTCGAAGGCGTGGGCTTCCGATGTCCGTCGTCGGGGGCCTGTGTGCTTAGCGACGACACGGTGCGGCGGAACGTCGCCTTCGTGCTGGTGAGCGACATGATTAATGAAGCGGTGGTATTGTTGGCGGCTGGGCGCCGCGCAGCACCAAGATTTTATCAACGAGCTTCCGCAGGATATCGACACCGTGGTCGTTGAGCGGGGCATCCGCCTCTCGGATGGGCACGGCGCGAAGAGCATCCTGATCGTGGCCCACCGCCTCAGCACCGTCGAGCACTGCGACCGGCTCTTCCGGCTCGCCCGCGAGAAGCTGGTCAAGAAAGGCGCGGCGGGGAGACTACTAGGCAAGATGACTTGGGCCAAGTGAACCCTGCGAAGACGCGCGGAGCCGAGGTCCGCTGCTACCTGTGCAACGGAACCGGCTTCAGCGAGCGCAAGGGAACGGTGCGCGACGATCCGTCGCTCCGGATTCTCGAGTGCGACGGCTGCGGCTTGGTCACGCTAAGCTCCCTGAGCCACATCAAGCCGGGGCATTATGAAGACTCCGGTATGCACGGCGAGGAGCTGCGGTCCATCGAGAGCTGGCTCCGAGAAAGTGACGGCGATGATCAGCGGCGCTTCGAGATGCTTAAGCCGGCGATGGCGGACCGGCGAGTTCTCGATTTCGGCTGCGGCGCGGGAGGATTTCTATTCAAGGCGCGGGCGGTTGCGAGCCTGGTCACCGGAGTCGAGGCGGAGCGGCGGGTGAGGGATCATTGGCAGGGTCAGGTACCGCTGTACGGCCGACTCGATGAGCTGAACGGCAAGACCTACGACCTGGTGACCGCATTTCACGTGGTCGAGCACCTGTCCGACCCGCGTTCGATGCTGCGGGACTTGGGGAAACATCTCGGCGAGAGCGGGCGGATGGTGATCGAAGTGCCCAACTCGGACGACGCGCTGCTCACGCTCTACCAATCGGAAGCGTTCCAGAGATTCACCTATTGGAGCCAGCACCTCTTCCTCTTCAATGCGGAGACACTGCGTCGAGTTGCCGTGGAGGCGGGGCTGCGTGTCGTTGCCGTGCAGCAGTTCCAGCGATATCCGCTCTCGAATCACCTGCATTGGCTCAGCGGCGGGCGTTCGGGCGGGCATCGCAACTGGGGATTCCTTGACAGCGACGCGTTGCATGCCGCGTATTCCGCGTCGCTCGCGAGCGTCGGCAAATGCGACACTCTGATCGCGCATCTCGAACGCGGCGTTGTAGACGTCCCCGGAAAGAAGGAGTACTCCCGTCGCTAGAATTCTGCCCCCCCTCGGCTCCTTTCACACGGTCGCGTTCGACTTCGACGGCGTGTTCACCGATAACAAGATCTGGGTGGATCAGGATGGCCGTGAGAGCGTTCGCTGCGATCGAGCCGACGGCCTCGCGTTCGACCTCGTTCGCGCGTTCCAGCGGCGCGGCCTGCTGAGCGCCGAGTTCTTCGTTCTGTCGAAGGAGCGGAACCCGGTTGTGCAGGCGCGAGCGTCGAAGCTCAACCTCACTTGCCACAGCGGCGTTGGCGATAAGCTGGCGTTCATGACCGATTATATTGGAGGCAATTTTCCGGATGACGCCGAGCCGTTGTCCGGGCTGATCTACCTCGGCAACGACATAAACGACCTGCCGGTGATGCGGCAGGCGGGTTATTCCGTCGCGCCAGCCGATTGTCATCCGCTGGTCCGGGACGTTGCCGATCTGGTGATGGAGCAGCGCGGCGGCGAAGGGTTTGTTCGCGCCTTCATCGAGCTGTTGCTGGGAATCAATCACTTAACCAAAAGGGAACTCGATGAGCTTGTATCTGATAGCTGAAATTGGCATCAACCATAACGGCAGCATCGAAATCGCAAAGCAGCTCATCGACGGGGCCGTGGACGCGGGATTCGACGCTGTGAAGTTCCAGAAGAGGACGGTCGAGAAGCTCTACACCAAAGAATTTCTCGACAGCCCGCGCGAGAGCCCGTGGGGCACCACCCAGCGCGACCAGAAGCTTGGGCTGGAGTTCGGGCGGAAGGAGTACAATGAGATCGACCGCTACTGCAAGGAGAAAGGCATCGCCTGGGGGGCGTCAGCGTGGGATCTCGACGCGCAGCTCTTCATCCGCGAGTTCGACGTCGCGTTCAACAAGCTCGCTTCGGCGATGCTCGGCCACCGGCCGCTGATTCGCGAGATCGTGTCGGAGGCGCGGAAGACCTTCATCTCGACCGGAATGGCCACTCTCGAGGAAATCGATAATGTGGTCAACACCTTCCGCCAGGGTAACTGCTCTTTCGAGCTGATGCACTGCAACAGTACATATCCGATGCGGGAGGAAGACGCGAACCTGCGATGCATTCCGATGCTGAGGAATCGGTACGGCTGCGACGTAGGTTACTCGGGTCACGAGACGTCGTTGCTCAAGGTTTGCACGACGGCGGTTGTCCTTGGGGCAACGTCAATCGAGCGGCACATCACGCTTGACCGCGCGATGTACGGCTCCGATCAGGCGGCATCGATCTCAGTAGGGGCTCTTCGCAACTTCGTCGCGACGCTGCGGCGCGTTCCGGCTCTGCTCGGCTCGGGACGTAAAGAAATAACCGAGGCCGAGGCGGCGGTGAGAAAGAAGCTGCGTGTTGACGTCCCCGCGTGATGGCGGCGCGCATCGACGGGTAATTACCGTTCGAGCCAGCTGATCTCGTCTTCCGGAGAAATGTGTTCTTCCACTCGGCGACGGGACAGTGCTCCAGCACGCGCTTGGGCGAGTGGTCGCATCCGGCATCGATCCCATCGTCTGCACGAGTGAGGATGGGACGGACAATAGAATCGAGGAGACGGCCTCCAGCTAAGGGCGTTCGCCCGCCCGTGTTCGTGCTCGATAGGAAACACTAGCCCGGCACGGGGGTTGACACCGTCCATCCTGCGCCCGATGTTCAAGCGTTGAACAAACCCTTTGGGTCCCCGTTCCCGCCTGCCATGCTCGTGCCCGATTCCTCGATTCTACGTGTCCTTCGACTCCTCGATGCGAGCCCACGGCTGACGCAGCGGGAGATGGCGCGCGAACTCGGCGTGAGTCTTGGGAAGGCGAACTATTGCCTACGTGCACTGCTAGGTAGGGGGTTCGTGAAGGTTCAGAACTTTCGCAACAGCACCAACAAGCGTGGTTACCTCTATCTGCTCACCCCAGAGGGAGTGGCGGCCAAGACGAATCTAACGCGGCATTTTCTGGCGCGTAAGCGCGAGGAGTACGACGCTCTCCGGCTCGAAGTCGAGCGGCTTCAGCGGGAGAGCGAAAGCGCTGTAGAAGTACCGTAGTTCGCAGGTCGCTGGGTTTGTCGAAACTTCCACGGTTTTCACGAGAATGTGACTGACCGTGCATCGGGGTGCCCATGATTCATTCCGCCCGCTCTCATGAAGATCGGCCAGATTCTTGGTTCGTGATCTGGACGGAGTCGCGCGCTGAGAAAAAGGTGGAGGCGCGACTCGCCGCGCTGGGACTCTCGCCGTGGCTTCCCACGGTTAAGGAGCGGCACCGCTGGAGCGACCGCTGGCGCGAGGTCGTTTCCCCGCTGTTTCCGGGTTACCTCTTTGCGCGGGCCGACTCGGTGGAGTGGCACAAGGTGCTGCGTACGCCCGGGGTTTTGACAGTGGTCAAGGAGAGGGGACGCCCCGCGCTGCTCCCAGACGGTTTCGTCGCGCGGCTCCGCGAAGCGATCGAGCGGAACGGGGCCGCGCCCGAGCCGGTGGCCGAGAAGGTAGATTACCACCCCGGCGATGAGGTGATCGTGCAGGAGGGGGCGCTCAAGGGGGTGCGCGGTGTGGTCCGCGAGCGGCGGAGCATGAGGCAGCTCGTGATCTGGGTGGGGGAGATCGGGCGCGGGGTCGCGTTCACGATCGGGCCGGCGCTGGTGAAGGCCGCCGGCTAGCGTGTGCCGCGAGTGATCAAACGGGGGGCCAGGTGAACGCGATGTTGCTTCTCGCGTTTTCCATCGGAGTTTTCGTAGTCTCGCTCTGGCTTACTGAGCGGTTTCGTCATTTCGCGATGGCGCGAAGCCTCCTGGATGTTCCCAACGCTCGCAGCTCACACGCGGTAGCGACGCCTCGGGGCGGCGGCGTCGCGATCGTGCTGGCAACGCTGGCCGCAATGCCGTTGTTAGCCTCGACCGGCGCGCTGGCCTGGCCAATTGTGTGGGGTTTTTGCGGTGGAGGGGCGTTGGTTGGACTGATTGGGTTTCTTGACGACAGAGGACCGATAGGCCGGCGGTGGCGTCTCCTCGGACATTTCTCTGCAGCGGCGTGGGTATTGGTGTGGCTGGGCGGACTGCCTTCGCTTACCGTGATGGGGTTGGTGCTGGATCTAGGCTGGCTAGGACACGCGCTCGCCGTGCTGTATCTCGTCTGGATACTGAATCTCACTAACTTCATGGATGGACTCGACGGCATCGCGGGAGTGGAGGTAATCACCGTTTGCTTAGGCGGCGCATTGTTGTACGTGATGGCCGGAACAGCTACAACATCGTTGGCCGCGCCGCTCGTGCTGGCGTCGGCGACCTTTGGTTTCTTGGTCTGGAACTGGCCTCCGGCAAAGATCTTCATGGGTGATGTTGGCAGCGGCTTTTTGGGGTTGATGCTGGCGGGATTCTCATTGCAGGCTGGCTGGGTTTCACCCAAGCTCTTCTGGGGTTGGGTAATCCTATTGGGCGTGTTCATCGTGGACGCGACAGTGACGCTCGTTGGCCGCGTTGTCCGTGGCGAGAAATTCTATGAGGCGCACCGGAGCCATGGTTACCAGCAGGCCGCGGAGTTGTGCCGAGCGCATCAGCCCGTCACGCTAGCCGTTGGGGCGATCAATCTTTTCTGGCTTCTCCCCGTCGCGATGCTGGTCGGGGTGAATTCAGTAGACGGGGTGCTCGGGGTGCTTATCGCCTATACGCCCCTTGTAGCGGCTGTCCTATGGCTGAGGGCAAGGAACCCATCCCCTAGATGAGGCGGCTGGCGAGTCCCCACTTCTCGTACCGCGACGTCCGCCAATTTGCGGTCGTTATTATACGCAGCTAAACTCTTGACCCGTATCTCCAAACTATCTTGATGCCAACGTCATCCGTCGTCGGCCGGCCCCACGAATCGGCTCTGGACCGCACGTTGGGCGGGTACGCCCCCCTTTGCCCAACCGGGTTTCCATTGAGAATCCATGTGTTCGCGGACGGCGCGAATGCCGAAGAGATGCTGAAGATCTACCGCACCGGGACCGCCAGCGGCTTCACGACGAACCCGACGTTGATGCGACAATCCGGGATCTCCGATTATTCCGCGTTCGCGCGCGAGGTGCTCGCGGAGATTCGGGATCTTCCCATCTCGTTCGAGGTGTTCGCCGACGAGTTTCCGGAAATGGACCGGCAGGCGCGCCTGATCGCTTCCTGGGGCGACAACGTGTTCGTGAAGATTCCGATTACGAATACGAGAGGCGATTCCTCAGCGCCGCTGATTCGCGCGCTCTCGGCTGCGGGCATCAAGCTCAATGTCACCGCTATCCTTACGCTGGAGCAGGTCGCGCTGGTGTGCGACTCGCTTAGTCCGGCGACTGAGGCCGTCATTTCCGTCTTCGCGGGGCGAATCGCGGACACGGGGCGCGATCCGGTTCCTATAATGAAAGAATCCGTCGGGCTCGCCCGGGCGCTTCCTCTCGCGCAAGTCCTGTGGGCCAGCCCGCGCGAGGTGTTGAACATCTATCAGGCCGAGGCGTGTGGCTGTCACATCATCACCGTAACGAAGCCGCTCCTCGACAAACTCTCGTCGCACGGAAAAGATCTCGGTCAGCTCTCGCTGGAGACCGTGCGGATGTTCTATGACGACGCGCAGCGGGCGGAGTATTCCTTATAAGTCCGATCGCGCCCGCACCCAGCGCCCCGATGGAGATCTGATGGATCTTGAAATGTTCAGAATCCGCGGGCGTACCGCGCTCGTTACCGGAGCAGCGGGTCTGCTCGGGCAGAAGCACCTGGAGATTCTCGCCGAAGCCGGCGCGAACATCGTCGCGGCGGACGTCACCGAAGCGGTCGCCGGTGTGGCTTTGCGAATCGGGAAGGAGTACGGCGTTGACACAATGCCGGTCGTGGTGGACATCGCCGAGAAGGATCAGGTGACCGCGGCGTTTGGTGCCGCGCGCGAGCGCTTCGGCGGGCTCGACATCCTCGTCAACAACGCCGGGATGACGGTCAAAGGCGCTGGTGATGAAGCGCAAGCCTACTTCGCCCCCTTCGAGGATTATCCGCTGCACATTTGGGAGCGAGCGATCCGCACCAATGTTACCGGCACTTTCCTTTGCTGCCAGGCGGCGGGGAGGATAATGCGGGAGCGAGGTCAGGGCGTGATACTAAATATCGCCTCCGTTGCGGCCTCGTCCGCTCCCGACCAGCGGATCTATCGCGGAGTGGAACCGCCATACGGTTTGGCTGCGTTCAACAACCCGCCCTCGTACATGACGTCCAAGGCCGCTATCGTAGGACTGACGAAATGGCTTGCGACGTACTGGGGTGAGCACGGCATCCGGGTCAACTCGCTCTCGCCGGGCGGCGTCTATCACCATCACTCCGACCAGTTCGTGAGGAACTACTCGAACCGGGTTCCCCTGGGCAGGATGGCGCGCGAGGACGAGTACAAGGGCGCAGTCCTGTTCCTTGTTTCCGACGCATCGACGTACATGACGGGCCAGGACGTCATCGCCGACGGAGGTTTGTCGGTCTGGTAAGCGCGCTCGCGCTCGGAACCGGCGATGCTGACTTCGATCTGCACTTCGTCGTTCTGCACGGACTCGGCTACGGGCATCCGTATATTACTCGGGGAGCGCCGGGTCAGGACGACGTGGTCACGGCCGGCGCGTATCTCGCCTACGTTCCAGCCATGTTCGAGCACACCTATCGAGAGGAATTTACGTGAACGACGAAGAATTTCTGGAGAAGAAGCGCAGAATCAAAGACCCGGTTGCCAAGTATTCCGGGAACGAGCTCGAATACGTGATGACGGTTCTGGATTCCGAGGACCGCACCGCCCGTGAAGTACCTTTCTCCGCGCGCCTCGAGAAAGCGTTTCGCGAACGCTTCGGCGTCAAGCACGCCATAGCGCACAATTCGGGAACCTCGACTCTTCATACGTGTCTCGTGGCAGCCGGGGTTGGCGCAGGAGATGAGGTAATCAGTCCGGCGCACACGGTGATAATGAACACGTTCGCGACCCTCTATGTGAACGCCGTCCCGGTTTACGTCGATTGCGACGAGGACACGTTCCTCATGGATCCGAAGGAGATCGAGCGCAAGATCACTCCGCGCACGAGGGCCATTCAGGTCGTTCACATGCATGGGCTTTCGTGCGACATGGACGCGATCATGGCGATCGCCAGGAAGCACAAGCTCGTTGTGATCGAGGACGCGGCGCAGTGTGTGCTTGGTGAGTACAAAGGGCGCCTCGCTGGAACGATCGGCGACATGGCAAGCTTCAGCTTCGAGTTCAAGAAGCATCTCTCCGCCGGCGAAGGCGGCCTCGTGATCACCAACAACTCGGACTACGCGACCACCATCCGGAAGACCGCCGGACTCGGCTACAAAACACTCACGGCTGACTCAGGGCTTCGAAATATTCTTCCGTCAGACTTCCAGAATCCGCTCTACAAGCGGCATGACTCGCTCGGCTGGAACTATCGGATGCCGGAGATCGTCGCTGCTGTCGCCCTTGCGCAGACAGAACGGATGGACTTCCTGGTGCACCGGCGTCAGGAAGTTGCGAGCTACTATCACGACGCGATCGCCGGCTGTGAGTGGATCGTCCCGCAGAAACTGGTGGAGGGAGCGACGCACACGTACTGGAGCTTTCCGGTGCGCTTTGAGGGAGAGACCGCCCGCGGTGTGACTTGGCGGCAGTTCTACGACATCCACAAGGCGAACGGAGGCCATGGTTTTTACGGCGGACTCTCGGTTGTTCACGACGAGCCGTTCGTGAAGGACGAGAACGCGTATTTGAAGCACTACCTTCCGGACTTCGACCGCCTTTATCGCGACCGCCTCGCCTCCGGCAGGGCGCGCTGTCCGCGCGCCGACTCGTTCCAGCCGAAGTTGATGGTTTTCAAGACCAACTACCGGGACCTCAAGGTCGCGCGCGGAAAGATCGACATTCTGCGTAAGACAATTAGCGACGTCGAAAGGGGAGCCAGCAAGGCTCGCCCGGAACGCGCGAGCACGGTCCCGGCGTGACGAAGCCCTTCGGCTTCCTCACCGTTCGCACCGGCTCGTCGCGGCTCGCGGGCAAGTGCCTGCTTCCGTTCGGGGAAGGAAACGTGCTCGAGCATGTCATCCGGCGCGCGCATCAATTTCGATTCACTCCCGTTGTTTGCACGACGATCCTCCGCGAGGACGACATCATCGAGCAGACCGCCGTGCGCGAGGGCGCGCTCTGCCACCGGGGAAGCGTGACGGACAAGCTCGTCAGGTGGCTAGGCGCGGCGCACCGGTTCGGCGCGTTGGAATTCCACACCATCGACGTGGACGATCCATTTTTCGATGGTGAGCTCGGACACGACAGCCTGATGCTTCTCGCGCAAGGATACGACGCGGTCTATCCGTCGATGGAGACTTTTGGTGGAAGCGTCGGCTTCTCGCTGACCACTGGCCTTACCGAGCGCGTCTGCGCGGAAAAGAGCAGTGAAGACACGGAGATGATGTGGTACCACATCGAGAAGACGCCGTCGCTCAAGCACACCGCGCTGAGCGTACCAAACGCGCGCGTCGACAATTCGCGCCTCAGGTTGACGCTCGATTATGATGAGGACTACTGGATGCTGAAGACGGTGCTGCGGATGCTCGGGCCCTTCGCCAGCCGCACCGCGATCGAGGATCTGTTCGTCGCGAATCCGGACATGACGCAGATCAACCTATTCCGTAACGCCGATTGGAAAGCGGGCCAGCTCGCCAAAAAGATCTAGCCGCACGGGGGCTTACGCTCACGGCGTTGCTGACGGGCGTAGACCCGCCGTATCATTCCCTAGCCGCGATGGAAATTCTTTCTACCGATCTGACAGAATTTGAGGAGTTCGTGATTGATGTCTAAAAAACCCCCGTCCCCTACCGCAACCAGACAGAGAACTGCCATAAACAAAACCTCTGTTTCAAACTGGTCGCAAACTGAAAACCATTTTCAAGATAAGAGAAATCAACTCCTAAGCGTCACAACTGCATTTGAAGTTGCTGGAGCACCGTTCGTTTACACCGATAGGCAGCTCGTCACTACCGCGCTTACACGAATACATCTCTTCGAGAAAATATTGGAGGTTCAGGGAGCAATAGTTGAATGCGGGGTCCATAAGGCTAATTCCTTATTCCTTTATTGCCATCTCTCATCAATCCTGGAGCCGTACAGTTTCAATAGACAAATAATCGGATTCGATACATTTGAGGGATTTAGATCCATCACGTCCAATGATGTTGGTGGTCTATCAGAGTCCGACTTCTCAGACACAAGTTATGAAACAATTGTGGAGTGGGCCAAACTACACGATCTCAATAGAGCAGTTTCACATGTCTCTAAGATTGAGCTCGTACGGGGAGATGCTATTCACACAATTCCGCAATTTGTATCCGATAACCCACACCTAATTATTGCCCTACTCTATTTGGATTTCGATATCTATGCCCCGACATCTGTTGCGCTGAAGCACCTTCTCCCGCTTGTGCCAAAAGGCGGGATCGTAGGATTTGATGAGATAAATTGTAAAAAGTGGCAGGGCGAGACAATCGCCTTAAAGGAAAGTATCGTTTTGAGCGATATCAAGCTCAAGAAGTTTTACTACGATCCTTGGGTTTCGTACTACGTTGTTGAGTAGTTTTTCGCGTTTCCCGGTCCAGCCTCGATCGAGCAGCGGACTGTCTTGGCGAAAGTGGACGTTGTACGGTTCTTGAGCAAGTCGATCCTGCTGCTCTCCATCTTGAGACGGCCGCTTTCGGGAGCCATCCATTCACGTGCGCGAATTCGGCGAATGCAAGCTATGGCAAATAGCTCCGAAACTCTTGTCCACGTTTGCGCCCCGCATGAAGCTGAGATTTTTCGCGAAACCGCGGAGATGATTCTCCTTTCGCGCGAACGATGTTCTTGATCTGCACGGCAGACGAAGCGTTCTGGCCCGAGCATGGGCCGGTGCTGTTCCTGGGCGAATGGTGCAAGGTCTGGGGGCGCCGGGAACGATGGGGCGCGATGACCCACCAAGTTCTGCCGTATCATTGGTCGGATCCGCAGGCGGCGTACGCCGATTATCTGGTGGTGGATGACCTGTATGAGCAATGCCTCGGGAAAATCGCCCGGGCTTTGAACGATGCACACGGCATAGAGCGCTCGGTGCGGTACTGGCGAATCGTGGTGGGGCCGTGGCTGCAGATGTTCATTGCCATTGTCTGGGACCGCTGGCGCAGTGTCCTGACCGCGGAAGAATCCGGACTGGTGACGGACTCCGTCGTCGGCGAATACGAGCCGGGCGCATACACACTGCGCGACAACCTCGAGTTCGGCACACTGTACGAAACTGATTCGTACAACCAGTTTCTCTTCAGCAGTCTTATCGTCGCCGGAGGCCGAATGCCCTTCCGCGCGATTCCGGTTTCGGGTGGCAGACAGGCGCAGCGCACTTGGTGGACATCACCGTCGGCCTTCAAGGGAGTCCTGCGACGCGTGGCGGAAAGGCTGAGTAGGTCGGTTCCGAGCCGGTTGAACCGTGTTGTGCTGGTCTCCACCTCGCTCGCGAATCGCGATTTATTTCGGTTGCAGCTGGCACTCGGGCAGCTCCCGTACGTTCAGCCGCCGATGCTGCCGGCGTCCGACTCTGCGTTCGATCCCAGCCGTCGCGCCGCTCTGAAAATTGACATCGGTGCCGATCGATTCGCTCGGGTGCTCTCGACCCTGATCTCCGACCAGCTGCCGAGCGTTTACTTCGAGGGATACGAGCGGATGCGGGACGACGCGCTTCGCGCATATCCGGCCAATCCGCGCGTGATGTTCACTTCATATGCCTACGACGTCGACGAGGCCTTCAAATTCTGGGCTGCCGAGAACATGGAGCGCGGCGCCAAACTGGTGGGCACGCAGCACGGATTCAACTACGGCATCACACGCTGGTTTCAGGAAGAGGATCACCAGGTTCGTATCTACGACCGATTCTACACGTGGGGATGGGACTCCAAAAAACTGGCGAATGCCGTTCCGCTGGCTGCCGCGAAGTTCAACCGCGCCCGCGCCGTAGTGAAGCCGACGCCGAAGGGACGGGTTCTTCTCACGACGTATGCGTGGCCGCGGTACATGTACAAGCTCTACGCCGTGCCGCAGTCCGCAGCCGGGATGCTGCAATACTTCGACGAGCAGTTTCGATTCGCGGGTGCTCTGTCAGAGCAAGCGCGAAGACTGCTCCTGGTCCGTGCTTGCCCGAGCGACCGAGGTTGGCACCAGGTCGAGCGATGGGCCGTCGCCTGGCCGGACGTGGAATGCCACCCGGGGCGTGGCATCCGCATGTTTGAGCACATGTGTCAGAGCAGGCTCATGGTGACTACGATCAACGGCACACCTGCCATCGAAGCCCTCGCCTCAAACTATCCCTGCATACTCCAGTGGCATTCGGTCTGCGAAATCCGTCCCGACGCCCAGTCGTTTTATGATGAACTGCGCGAGGCGGACATCCTTCACGCCACACCGGAAGATGCGGCGGCCAAGGTTGATGAGATACTTGCCGACCCATTAGCCTGGTGGCTGACCCCCCGAGTGCAACGGGCCAAGGATCGATTCACACGCCGGTTTGCCAGGACGTCGGAGACTTGGCGTGCTGAGTGGGTGCGCGAACTGTCGACTCAAGCGGCGCGCGCGCAACCACGCGTGATCCGCTCACCGGAACGTGAGGCACTCTATGGGGACTTCTAGCAAGCCGACTCTCGACGTGGCGGTATTTCCGCCGCGATTGAGTGGTGAGCGCATCGAGCTCACCGATCTCGCAGAGGATGGTCTCGCGGACATGGCGAGGTATTCACGCGACCCGCGGCTCTACGACCACCTCGAGTTTGCGCCGCATCGCACCGTCGAAGATACGCGCCGCTATCTCGAAACTCTCCGCCGGAGGTCTGACGGCAACACAGCACACTACTGGTTCATTCGCCTCCGGGAAACTTCACGAGTTATCGGAACCTTCGGCGTCACGGCCATTGATTGGCGTATACGGCGCGCAGAAATCGGTTATGGGATTGACCCTGCTCTATGGGGAGGCGGCTACTTTTCAGAGACGCTTCGAGTCGCGCTGAACTTTCTATTCTTCGAGGCGGGTTTTCACCGCGTAGCGGCAAAAACCACTACTACCAACGAGAGATCCATTCGCGGGCTCGAGCGGATTGGCTTCCGGCGTGAAGGCATTATGCGAGGATACTACCTCATGCGTGACGGCCAACGGGTCGACGCCGCGCTACTGGCATTGCTGGAATCTGAGTGGCGTTCGGCGGCATTGCCTTGAGCCGGTAAACTCATTCTTCGCTATGCAATGCGTTTGCTGCTATACCACACTTCCGGACCAGCCCTTAGCTGCTTCCCCCGATGACTCAAGAAAAGTCGGATCAAGCAAGAATCGTCGCCGAACAGTTCCAGAAGATTTGGCTGAGCGACACGAGCGGGTTCGATGAGTTGGTTGGCAAAATGACGGACCCGTCCTTCGTGGTACGCGGCGAGGCGACGATCAATCTCGTGAACCGAGCCGTGATGACAACCGATACATTCTCGAGCACTATCCCAAAGGCAGTACCGTGATCAACGCCGCTTGTGGGAACGGATTCAATTCGGTTTACCTGGCTGCCCAAGGGTATCGGGTCTTTGGCTTCGACGTGGCACCAAGCGCCATCGCCCGCTCAAAAGAGCTCGCCTCGAGAGTTGGAGTGCGCGGTGAGATTTTCACGTGCGCCGATCACAGCGCTCTTCAGGCATATGCCAAACAAAGTGCTGATGTGGTCTGTGCTCTCGGGTTCATGCGCTATCTCAAGACGGATATCCGAGATGCCGTGTATCGCCAGGTTGCGAGAATCCCTAAGCCCAACGGCTGCTTCATTGTTTCGAATGACAACGACCTGTTCAACATGTTCTCGCTGAACAACGAGTCTTTGGCGTTTTGGAACGATCTGATAATCGGATTCAGCGACGTAGAGCAGCTTCTCGAAGGCAAATCGTTGAAAGCCATTCTGGAGGAGAACACCAAGCTACCCCAGCGCCAATACTCGCAGCGCAGTGTCAGCAGGCATATCAAGAAATACAGCGCCAACCCTCTGACATGTGGAGAGGTGATGCGGCCGTACGGCTTCCGCCTTGACAAGGTGGTCTATCCTGATGCTCATCTGCTGCCGCCATTCGTTGAGGCGCTGGTCAACAGAGATGCTCTAGAGGTGATGAAGGAAACTACATGCCTACACCGGGCCGAGAACGATTGGCGGTCGATGCTTATGGGTTTCGAATTCCTCTCCTTCCTGCGCCGCTCCTAACGGGCCTGACGCCAAATGAGACAGCTTACCTGAAGCCGAGCTCAGACGAGGGCGCGGCACTGCCGATGGCCTCGCCCGGTTCGGTGGCGGATATCGGCGACTTGTACTTCGATGTTCCGGTGTCCGCCGTTCCGTCGCTCGGCCGACGATACACCTATAAGCTCGGTGCCGGGATAGTCGGGCTCGCCGCTGCGCTCGGAACGCAGACCATCGTCCCGCGCGCGCTCGGTCCTGAAAGCCTCGGACACTACGCGTTCTTGACGAATTTCTTCGGCCAGTTGGCGGGCATGCTGAGCATCGGAGTTTCCCTCGCCTTCGTCACAAAGCTCGCGGCGCGACCGAATGAAGTGAAGCTGGTGTCGTTTTTCAGGTACGTCGTGATTGGGATAGGCGCGACGATTCTCCTTTTTACCGCCGCAGCATTCGCCATGCGGTTCGATCACCAGCTGTGGCCCGGCGAAAGGGGTGCGTACGTGTGGATGGCGGCGCTGCTCGGCTTTGGCTTGTGGTCCCTGGATTCTCTTGGCGGCGTGAACGACGCGCTCGGATTCACAGTCCCGGCGGAGCGCACAAGGATAGCGACAAAGCTGACGGGCTTGCTCGTCCTCGCTGGCATGTTTCTGCTGGGAGTTCTAACCCTCGGCTCGTATTTCGCCTGGAGCATCGGCTCCGTCGTTTCGCTCGGAGCGTTCTGGCTGCGCCTGCTGCATCGTAACCCGTCTCTCCGCCGTGTCCCATGGGTCCTGGCGCGCGAGGACCGGCAAAGGTACGCGCGCGAGTTCATCGCGTATTGCGGGCCGCTGGCCGCATACGCCGTAGCGAACTCGATCGCCCTTTTGTTCGACCGCTGGCTGCTGCAGAGATTTGCCGGCGCCCGCGAGCAAGGGTTCTACGGATTCTCGTATCAATTGGGCGCGCTGATCTTTCTCGGCACGAGCGCGATCGTACCCCTGCTAACCCGGGAGTTTTCGGTTGCACACGGGCGCAGCGACGTCCCTCGCATGGCCCAGCTTTTCAAGGATACCTTGCCGCGTCTCTTTTTCGTAGCAGCATTCTTCGGGGCGTTCGCGGCCGTGAATGCTCGCAGCTTCGTGTCACTCTTTGGCGGAACGGCCTATGCCGCTGCTGCCGCCCCGGTGGCCATCATGGCGTTCTACCCGATGCATCAAACGTACGGGCAGGTGAGCGGGGGATTGTTCTACGCGACCGGCCGGACCGCGCTGTACCGCAACATCGGCGTGACGACCCTGCTGATCGGTATTCCGATCTCGTTTCTGCTTTTTGCTTCGCGCGACGCCGGCGGCATGGGCCTCGGCGCTACCGCGCTCGCGGGCAAGATGCTCGTTTTTCAGATCGTCGTAGTCAACGTGCAGCTCTATTTCAACGCGAAGATGCTCAAGCTTTCGCTGGCGCCCTTTCTTGTGCATCAGCTTCTCACGGTTGCCGTTTTGGTCGCCGTGGCGCTTGGCGGGGCAGGCCTCGTGTGGGGGGCGTCCGGAAGCTGGCGGGCGATGCCGCAGATGAGCGCCCCGCAACTGATCGTGGCTGGATTCCTCTATGGGGTCGTGGTGCTTGGCCTGGTCGCAGTGTTCCCGCGCCTGGCGGGGCTCCGCCGCGAGGAGTTGCGCGCGATCATCGCGCGGATGGAACGGCTTCTTTCTGCCAGGAGACGCACCGCCCCGTGATTCGCTGCGGAATCGTAGGCTACGGTTACATGGGTGACATCCGCCGGACAGTAATCGCGGCGACCGGCTCGCTCGAGCTCACTGGAGTATACGAGCCGGCTGACGGACCGCGCGCCAAAGCGGTGAGCGACGGATGCCGGACCTTCGCTTCTATCAGCGACCTCATCGACTCCTCGGACGCGGTCTTCGTCTGCACGCCAAACGCAATCACCCCGGAGGTATGCGTCGAAGCGCTCGCGAAAGGGCGCCACGTATTCTGCGAAAAGCCTCCGGGGCGCAACCTGCGCGAAACGCGGACGATCGCGATGGCTGTGACTGGTGGAGAGAAGCTGATGTTCGGGTTCAACCATCGGTTTCATCCGGGGATCATGAGAGCGAAAGTCATCGTCGACGGCGGACGCATGGGAAAGGTGATCGGCGCTCGGGGAACCTACGGGAAATCCGGTGGAGTCAGCTTCCGTGAGTCGTGGCGCAACAACCGCGAGATATCCGGTGGCGGGATTCTGCTTGACCAGGGCATCCATATGCTTGACCTGTTCCGGTTCTTCTGCGGCGAATTCTCGCAGGTGAAATGTCTCGTGAGCAACGCCTTCTGGGGGCTCGATGTCGAGGACAACGCTTACGTGGTCCTTGGAAGCAAGTCGGGCCCCCACGCCATGCTGCACTCGTCGGCGACGCAGTGGAAACACACATTTCGGCTCGACCTCATCCTCGAGCACGGATACCTTACGGTCGAGGGTCTGTTGTCAAAGAGCGGCAGCTATGGTCAGGAGCGTCTCGTCGTGGGCAAGCGGCAGTTCGAGGACGAAGCCGCCGCGGTGGGCAACCCGGCAGAGGAAATCACCTATTTCGACCGCGACAGGTCGTGGGAGCTTGAGGTGTCGGAATTCGCGCGGTGCATCGTTGAGGACGCGCCGGTGTCGGTCAGCTCCAGTGAGGACGCGATCAAAGTGATGGAGCTCGTCGCAGCCGCCTATCGCGATGCCGGAGTGCTTCCAGGGGATTGGACATGAGAAACGTCGTAATCTTCGACGAGTACCGCGAACGCGACATAAAGCCCGCCGCGGCCCTCGAGCGATACATAGAGCTCGTGGGGAGAGACGTGAAGTCTATGATGGCGGGCACGAAGCTGCGTGAGGTGGATTGCCCGGGGTGCCAGTCCGCGGACAGGACGCCGGCGTTCTTCCGCTTCGGCTGCGAATATTCTGAGTGCGGCGGGTGCGGAACCCTGTACG
>Ga0184605_10000144_pt1 | contig 20125 bp, 17 predicted proteins | sample PLM0_30_coex_FD_132995 | JGI IMG/M metagenome (GOLD analysis project Ga0184605, IMG submission 132995) | Groundwater sediment microbial communities from an aquifer in East River, Colorado, USA - PLM0_30_coex | ecosystem: Environmental > Terrestrial > Soil > Riparian zone | place: USA: East... | reverse complement strand
GCGGCGCTGTTGGCAAAAAACTACGATGAAGCTATCAAACAATATCAGGAAGGTCTGGCTGCCGATGCGACACAATCGGCACTGTTAACGAATGAAGCTGCAGCCTATAAAGCTCGCGGAGTATTAAAATATAATGCGGCTGTTTCGGCAAAGGACGATACAGAGAGAAACACTGGATTTGAAGCTGCGAAGAGCGATTTCAAAGCGGCCGCGGCGGCAAGTACGCAAGCCACGACGCTGATAAAGGGCTCGACGGTTCCTACCGAGGCTTCAGAGCTTGAGCACTATAACCGGAATAAGCTGGCGTCCTTCAGTAATCATGCGGAATCAATGCGCTTGCTGGTTACAAAGGTTGATGCAACTCAAGCAGACGCCGCACTGACAGCTTTCAAGGATTACGTCGCAGTCGAACCCGATCCGGCTAAGAAAGAAAAAGCGCAGCTGGATGCCGCTCAGATGCTTTTGGACGCGGGCGCTGTCGACAAGGCCTACACTGAGTTTCATGTCATTCTTGAAACGCAACCCAACAACGCAGATGCAAATCTGGGCGCCGGGTTATCATTGTTTGCAAGTGGCGACAAAACAAAATACCAGGACGCAGCTAACTATCTTCAGCATTACGTAGATGTGGCTCCCGATACTCACAAGTTCAAGTCAGATGCCAAGGCAATTCTGGCTGAACTAAAGAACACGGAAAAGGTGGTGCCGGAAAAGACCACCGCTCCCGCCCGCCGTCGCCGGCCCTAATTTTTTGGTAAATTTCAATAAGCCGTGCTCCGGTTTTTAACCGAGCACGGCCTTCTTTTTCGCCTTCAGGTGCGCCTCACAAAGGGGCTCAATCACTTTCGCCAATACCGAAAACTGCGAGCGGAGGGCCAAAAGCAAACAATCAGCTGCAGAACTTCGGTCTTGACACTGGTGTTACTCAACTTGTATTATCTTTGGCCAACGGTGTTTAGCACCGTTCCGCTGTTGTCCCAATCCCAGCCTGCATAGTCTTTTTAGGCAGTAATCGCTGGCCCGTCCCGTTAATCACTTCTTGGATATCTCAATACTGGGGTACAAATGTCCGCAAAACTAGGCGAAATTCTCGTTCGGGAGAATCTCATCAGCCCACAACACCTGCGTGAGGCGCTGGATTACCAGCGCGAGCATGGCGGACGTTTGGGCTACAACCTTGTCAAACTTGGCCTCGTGTCTGACGACATGATCACCGCCGTACTGTCTCGCCAGTACGGCATTCCTTCCGTAAATCTGGAGCTCTTCCAGATTGATGAACAAGTCCTCCACCTCATACCCCAAGAGGTAGCACAGAAATATTCGGTGCTGCCTCTCTCGAGAGTAGGCGCTAGTCTCACCCTGGCCATGGTCGATCCCACCAATGTATTTGCGATGGATGACGTCAAGTTCATGACTGGTCTTAACGTCGAGCCCGTGGTGGTCGCCGAAGCAAGCATCCAACAGGCAATTGCCCGCTACTACGGCACTTCAAAAGAGATCGAATTGTCAGCCGTTGGGGTTGACGAGGTGGTATTCGAAGGGGCCGGCACCAAAGGCTCCAACGGCGGTATCACTCACGCCGACCTCGTTTCTTTGGACACCATCGACTTCGATACCGATCGCACAGAAGACGTTGAAGTCTTAGAAGACAACGAAGAGATCGATCTTTCTACGCTCTCTCGAATCAGCGAAGACGCTCCAGTTGTGAGATTGGTAAATGTGCTCCTGGTAGACGCCCTGCGTCGCGGAGCGTCAGACATTCACATCGAACCCTATGAAAAGGAATTACGCATCCGCTTCCGTATTGACGGTGTACTCTACGACGTGATGCGTCCGCCACTGAAGATGCGCGACGCGCTGATTTCGCGCGTCAAGATCATGTCGAAACTTGACATCTCTGAGAAGCGTTTGCCTCAGGATGGTCGCATCAAGATCAAAGTGAAGGTTGATGCGCGTTCACGCGAACTTGATTTCCGCGTTTCCACTCTGCCCACCTTGTTTGGTGAAAAAGTTGTGCTTCGTCTTTTGGATAAAGAGAACCTGATGCTTGATATGACGAAGCTTGGTTTCGAGCCGGAGTCGCTGGTGAAATTCCAGCGAAACATATCCAAGCCTTACGGCATGGTGCTGGTAACCGGCCCGACCGGAAGTGGTAAAACCAACACTCTTTATTCCGCACTGCAATCACTCAACACCGTTCAGACAAACATCATGACGGCCGAAGATCCGGTCGAGTTCAATTTGATGGGCATAAACCAGGTCCAGATGAAAGAACAGATTGGTTTGAACTTTGCGGCCGCGCTCCGTTCATTCCTTCGTCAGGACCCAAACATCATCCTGGTCGGCGAAGTTCGCGACTTTGAAACCGCAGAAATTGCTATCAAGGCCGCCCTGACCGGCCACCTCGTGCTTTCCACGCTGCATACAAACGATGCTCCCTCCACCATCTCCAGGCTGATGAACATGGGTATCGAGCCTTTCCTCGTTGCCACCAGCGTGAACTTAATTCAGGCCCAACGCCTCATTCGCCGCGTCTGCAAGGACTGCAAGCGCGAGCACCCCACTCCGCCGGAAGCGCTGATGGAAGTTGGTTTTTCCGCGGAAGATGCGAAGAACCTCAAAACCTACAAAGGCAAAGGTTGTTCGACTTGCAACAACACGGGTTACAAAGGTCGCATTGGTCTATATGAAGTAATGGAAGTTAATGACGACATACGCGAGCTGATCCTAATCGGCGCTTCTTCCCTTGAATTGCGGAAGAAAGCAATCGAAGACGGCATGATCACCTTGCGCGAATCCGGCCTGCATAAGATTCGTGCCGGTTTAACCACGCTCGAGGAAGTGGTCCGCGAGACCGTGGCCTAGAAAGAAGGAAGAATTATGTTACGAACAGTGACGCTTTCACTTTTGATGCTGATTTCCGTAGGTGTAATGCTGCCCTTTGCGAGCTCCACCGCGCACGGCATTCGCCAGACTTCCGTATCACATCATCATCACCGGCGCTATCGTCGACATTCGCGCGCCTGGTGGCGACGTCATCGTGCTCGTTTAAGAATGCGCCGCGCTGCAGCAATGGCACATCGCAATGCGCCGCTTGGCCCGGCTTTGACGCTGCCAGCAAGTAATCTGCTGCCGACCGCTGTCCTTCCCAAACTCCCCAAGGGCTGGGACAAACCGGTCATCGCGAACAATGGCGAGATCAAATTCAAGAGCGAAAGCGCCGCGCCCGCGCCCAGCCAGGCTACACTTTCCGTTGTTGCTCGCAGCCGTCCAAACCCTGCTTATTTGACGCAACGCGAAGAGCGAAGCATGCTTGCCGGTGTCGCCTTCTCTGACCTGCGCCGCACGGTGATCGAGAAAATGATCAATGCCGGTGGCTGGGTAATAAACGATTACCAGCGCCAGGTTAATGGCGCCAGGGTTTTCGTAGTTGTAGCCCAAACCCCGAGCGATGGCCGTTCGCAAGAGAAGGCCTGGAACTTTTACTTCGCCGAGATCGACGGAAAAATCTACAGCCTGAGTCTGAATACGCCAGTTCAGTATTCAGACAGACTAGCCGCGGAAGGCGAAAAATTTCTCTCCTCTTTGCGCGAAAAAGCTAACGCTACCGAAAAACGGTGAACGGATAAAACGGCGCTACAAAAGTACGGAATTCAATCCCCGAGGAGCTGCGGACTGATGCCATTGAACGATTCGACCCCACAAATTTCCCTCTCAGAACTGCTGCGCAAGTTGTCGGAGCAGGGCGGTTCGGATTTACACATCACGACAGGCTCGGCGCCCCAGGTGCGCGTTGACGGACATCTGCGGCCGCTGGAAGGCTATCGCGAGATGACTGCCGCTGATACGAAACAACTGGCTTACTCAGTGCTTACCGATGCTCAGAAACACCGCTTCGAAGAAAACCTTGAACTCGACTTTTCCTTCGGAGTAAAAGGCCTCTCTCGCTTTCGCGCCAACCTTTTCAATCAGAGAGGCGCCGTGGGCGCTGTGTTCCGAGCCATTCCTTACGAAATTAAAGCATTTGAGGACCTCGGACTGCCGCCTATCGTAAAACAGCTTTGCGAGAAGCCGCGCGGTTTGATCCTGATCACTGGGCCAACGGGTTCAGGTAAATCAACCACGCTGGCGGCAATGATCGACAAGATCAATCGCGATCGGCGCGAACATATTTTGACGATCGAAGATCCCATCGAATTTCTGCATAACCACAAGAACTGTTTAGTGAACCAGCGGGAAGTCAACGCCGATACTCACGGGTTTGCAGCCGCCCTGCGCACTGCCTTACGCCAGGATCCAGACATCGTGCTGGTCGGCGAAATGCGCGACCTGGAAACGATCGAGTCAGCGCTCCGCATCGCGGAAACCGGACACCTTACTCTAGCCACGCTGCACACTAATTCTGCTGCGTCCACTATCAATCGCATCATCGATGTCTTCCCTTCCGATCAGCAGGCGCAGATTCGCGCTCAGTTGTCGTTAGTACTTGAAGGCATTTTGTGTCAGGCACTGCTGCCGCGTGCCGAGGGTACGGGGCGCGCCATGGCGCTCGAGATATTGGTGCCTAACACCGCTATCCGAAACCTGATTCGCGAGGACAAAGTCCATCAAATCTACTCAATGATGCAAACTGGTCAGGATAAGTATGGAATGCAGACCTTCAATCAAGCCCTTGCGACTCTTTATCACAAGCGCTCGATCAGCATGGATACCGCCTTGCAACGATCATCGAATGTCGATGAGTTGAAAGAGCTAATCGAACGCGGGTCGGGTCTCAACACCGGCAACGGCAATAAACCTCACCCCAGCCCTTACGCGCAGGGTCGACCAATCGGAACTAGACCAGCGGTTAGATAAACTGCCTCTTCTGGAGCTTCAACGCTATGCCAACCTACGTATTCAAAGGCCGTAACAAACTGAATGAGATCATCGTCGGCGAACGTGTTGCCGATAATCGCGATGCGCTGCGACAGATATTGCGCCGCGAACAGGTGACGCTCACTTCCGTCAAGGAAAAAGGACGGGAGATAGGAATTCCCAAGATCGGCGGCCGAAAGAAAGTGAAGTCCAAAGATCTTTCAATCTTCACGCGTCAATTTTCAGTGATGATTGATGCCGGCCTGCCGCTGGTCCAATGTCTTGAGATTCTGGCCCAGCAGCAGGACAACAAATACTTTCAGCAGATCCTCCTGCAGGTGCGGCAGGATGTTGAGGAAGGTTCCACTCTGTCGGCAGCGATGGCGCGCCACCCACGCGTTTTCGATCAGCTCTACGCCAACATGGTTGAAGCAGGTGAAACGGGCGGTATTCTGGACTTGATTCTGCAGCGCCTTTCGACCTTCATCGAGAAGATTGTCAAACTAAAACGCGATGTAATCTCGGCAATGATTTATCCGGCGGCAGTGATCTTGCTGGCAATCGTCGCGGTCGCTGTAATCATGGTAGTGGTAATCCCACAGTTTCAGAATATTTTCCTCGGCTTGCTTGGACCAGGCGAACAACTTCCGTTGCCTACGCGCATCGTTGTCGGCATCAGTAGTTTTCTGGCTGGCTGGGGTGGACTCATTATTCTGGCTTCGATCATCGCATTTGTGATCGCGTTTCGCTCTTATTATAAAACCTCGGGTGGACGCAAGAACATTGACCGCCTTACTCTAAAGCTTCCAATCCTGGGGGACATCTTCCGCAAAATTGCAGTGGCGAGATTTTCTCGAACTCTTTCGACTCTGCTTTCTTCAGGCGTACCGATTCTTCAGTCGCTTGACATTACCGCCCGCACGGCTGGAAACGTAATCATTGAGGAAGCAATTAACAGCGTGCGTATGGGTGTAGAGCGCGGCGAGAATTTCGTCGACCCGCTCAAGGCAACCGACGTTTTCCCGCACATGGTAGCGCAGATGGTAGGAATCGGTGAGCAGACGGGTGCACTCGATGCAATGCTCGGAAAGATCGCGGACTTTTATGAACAGGAAGTTGATGCCGCGATTGCAAACCTCCTGACGCTGATGGAACCTCTGCTCATAGGCTTCCTGGGTGTCACGATCGGTTCAATCGTGATTGCTATGTACCTGCCACTCTTTACGCTGATCGGGAAGCTCTCGCAGGGTCACTAACCGTTCAGTAGCTGACGCTAACTTTGGGGGGAGACTGGATCGGGTCTCCCCTTTTTTCTTTGGTCGGGAGCAGTAGCGGTTTCAAGGAAAAACGTTGTCCGCTCCATCAGTTCTCTGTGATAGGCTTTTTGCGGTGGGAATTCCGGAAGACGCAATAGCAGGAAAACACTCGTTGGGCCGCAGGCTATGGTGGCTAATTTTTGGTCGCCTGGCCGTAGCGATATTTCTCGCGCTGGTACGCATAATTTGGATTGCCGCGCGCAACGACGCGGCCTGGTCACAAATACTGCCGGCACTCTTGATTGTTTGCGGTCTCACCGTTGTCTATGCCCTGGCACATCGAATTTCCAGCACACTTCCTTTTCAGGTCCGACTGCAATTTGCGCTGGATATCATCCTGATAACCTGGCTTAACTGGACCACAGACGCTATTCATTCACCTTATATTGCGCTCTACATCGTAATCATCGCCACTTCGAGTTTGTTCCTTGGTCCTCGCGACGCCATTGTCACGTCGTTGGGTTGCGCGGTCGCCTTTACGGCCAGTGGCTTCGCGGTACTTGCTGGTTATGGCGCCCATCCCGCGCGTGAATTGCTGGAGGTTAGCAGTTCTCAAACCGCCCAGACTGTGGGACTGTTCGATGTAGCGTTTTTGGTGGTCGGATTGCTCTCGGCGCGACTGGCTGAACGTCAATCGCGTTCGGACGTGCGATTGATTGCCGCAACCCAGTCACTTGCGAATCTGCGCGCGCTGCATGAAAGGATTGTGGAATCGATTCGGTCGGGGGTCGTCACGACAGATCTGGACGGGCGAATCTACACCTTTAATGCGGCGGCCGAGGAGATTACTGGCTACAAACAACTTGATGTACGCGGTCAGGATGCATCTATTTTCTTTGGTGAGATCAAAGAAATCATTGCCAGCTCGCTCGACATTCACAGCACCCAGGCCAGTCCTCGATTTGAAGCAGACTGCCTAACAACAGATGGCCTGCGGTTACGTCTCGGTTTTACCATCTCGCCGCTTTTTTCTGAGTCAGGTGACACAACGGGCACCGTGATCACCTTTCAGGATCTGACGCACATTCGCGCTCTTGAAGAAACTTCTCGCCGTCAGGATCGCTTAGCTGCGATTGGTCGCATGGCCGCATCCATAGCTCACGAGATCCGGAACCCGCTGGCGGCGATGCGCGGTTCAATTCAAATGTTGCGGGCAGACATGGCGAGCGAGTCATCGCAAACCGAGTTAATGGGAATAATTTTGCGCGAGTCTGATCGTCTCAACCGGATCATCAGTGACTTTTTGAGCTATGCACGGCCGCGCTCAATAATTCAGACCAAGGTCAATGTAGGAGAACTGTTGCAGCAAACGTTTATGCTGCTGCGCCACAGCGCGGAGATTAGTCCGAGCCACTTGATCGAAGAACAGGTACCGTCAGACCCTGCATTGATCAATGCAGATTCCGAACAGCTCCAGCAGGTCTTCTGGAATCTTTCCCGTAATGCACTTCAGGCAATGCCGGCGGGCGGAACGCTACGCGCAACTGTTCACGAAGACTCTAACGACCGGTTACGGATCACTTTTTCCGACAGCGGACGCGGCATGGCCCCGGAACAGGTGGAACATCTTTTTGAGCCGTTTTCTTCAACTACGGGCGGAACCGGACTGGGCCTTTCGATTGTTTATCAAATCATTCGCGATCATGGTGGTACAATCAACGTGCGTAGTCGTGAGGGGCATGGGACGACAATAACGATTGAGCTACCGGGAAGCAAAAGCGAAGGACAAAGCCAATGATGCTCTTCGTCAGATTCCAAACTCGTGACTTCTGACCTCTGATTTCTGACTTCTGACTTCTGTATCAAAGCAATGGCCAACCTGTTAATCGTAGACGATGAATTGGGAATGCGGCAATTCCTGACGCATCTCTTCCAGCGTGAGGGCCATGTAGTCCGGGCTGCCGAAAACGGCCGACAGGCAATGGAGCTGCTGGGTTCTGCGCCATCTGACCTGATCATTTCTGATGTGCGCATGCCGGACATGAATGGCATTGAATTACTGCGATCGGCCCGTGAGCTTTTTCCTGGTATCGAAGTGGTTCTAATGACGGCATTTGCCAACGTTAATACCGCTCGCGAAGCTTTCCTGCTTGGCGCCTACGACTTTGTTCAGAAACCTTTCGATAACGAAGTTCTGAAAGAAACAGTTACGCGCGCCTTAGAGAAAGTTTCACTCGTTAAAGAAAAAGAGGCGCTGCTTGAGGAGAACAAAGTCCTGATTCAGGGACAGCGCACGCGCGGCAAGCTCAACAACATAATCGGAAGTTCGCCCAAAATGCAGGCGCTTTACCAGATGATTGAGACGGTAGCGCAGGTGGCTTCGACCGTATTGGTGACTGGCGAATCGGGAACGGGAAAGGAACTCGTTGCTCGAGCTATTCATGATCTCAGTCCGCGCGCCGAAAAGCCGTTTGTTTCAATTAACTGTGGTGCATTTACTGAAACGCTGCTCGAGTCGGAATTGTTCGGTTACGTAAAAGGATCATTCACTGGTGCAAACACTAATCGGAAAGGTCTTTTTGAGGCCGCTAATACCGGAACAATTTTCCTGGATGAGATTGGCGAGATGTCGCCGGCGATGCAGGTAAAATTGCTGCGCGTCCTGCAAGAGCGAAAGTTCCGGCCGGTCGGCGCCACGGATGAGACCACTGTTGACACCCGCGTCATTGCTGCCACCAATCGCGACCTCGGTAGCATGGTGAAGGACAGCGCTTTTCGCGAAGACCTCTATTACCGCATCTCCGTGATCCCTATTGAGCTTCCTTCTTTACGCGAAAGGACGGAAGACATTCGCGGACTGGCGCAACATTTCATTGAGAAATTTTGTTCGGGCACGGGACGCGAGTTGTCGATCAGCGAGAACGCTTTGCGTCTGCTGGAAACCTACATCTGGCCGGGTAATGTCCGTGAGCTGGAGCACGCAATCGAGCGGGCGGTGGCGCTCGAGACAACCGACTCTATCCAACCAGAGCGCTTGCCGGAAAAGATTTCCAACTACAATCCTTATCGCATCGCTGAAAGTTTTGAATTTCCTGAAGAGGGTGTAAACCTCACTGCCCATTTGGACCAGCTAGAGAAGACGTACGTGCTTGAAGCGCTACGGCGAAAAGTCGGGAACCAAACCAACGCCGCCGAACTGCTGGGCCTCTCTGTGCGATCACTGCGGCACTTACTCGACAAACACGGCATCCGCGGGCTGACGGCCCAGATGCGAGATGAACGTCGAAATTCCGATTCAACACCTCGCCGCCGCTCTTCCGATCCCTCGACTCGTCGTCGTGAAGATGACGAATCCGAGTTTGCCGTGAGCGCCGGCGAACCTTGATCTCGACCACCCATTGTTAACCTGCCTGACCGTTATTGCCGGAAACCGTCATCTGGTTGCTGACGAAATTTGTCAGCAGGAAGAATTCCAACCATGACAACTAGGCCGCAACTGCAAAAACATCAACAGTTCCTTTGTTTTCTCAAGCGTGAGCATGGCACGGTCATTGTATTGACCTATCTGACGTATCGCGCTCAGTGGTCACTATAGTAGTGATGAACAAGGGGCGTTGATGAGAAAGCTTATAACTCCCGCTCCAAAATGGAGCACGAACAGTCATGAACATGAACCAACGCCAGCAAGGTTTTTCACTGATCGAGTTACTCCTCGTAGTCGCGATTATTAGTATTATCTCCGCTATCGCCGTACCGAATCTGCTTGCTTCCAAGCGGGCCGCGAACGAAGGCTCAGCCCTCTCGTCTCTCCGCACGATCACAAGCGCCGAAGCCACCTACCAGGCCACCGCTGGCGCCGGCTCTTACGGCACGCTTTCCGACCTAAATCTTGCGGGCCTGGTCGACTCTGCCTTATCCGGCAGCACCATCGCCGCCCCGAAGAGCGGATACGCTTTCGCTGCGACCCCGGATGTCGCGACCCCGAAGGCGCAATACCTGACTACCGCCTCCACATCCAGGCCCAACGGCGCCACAGCTACCGGATCTCGCAACTTTGCCTCTGATTCAACCGGCGTTATTACCTCTGGCGCTGCAAGCACGACTGCTCTGGCAAACAACAACGGAACACCCATTGGAAATTAGCTGAACACGAAATTATTTCCTCTGTTAGTGGGGACGTGAGCATAAAGCTCCCGCCCCTTTTTCTTAACCAGTGAAAATCGAAATAGAGATCAGCGAATTGCACAAGAGTCCGCGCAAACTTTGCCGGAAATCGTCATTGGGAAATTGCCGGATTTTGTCACTTACGCGATTGACAACTGAACCGGGAAAGCAGGCAATGCTCAAAACCTCAATGTTTCAACTAGTTTTCTCAAATCTCCGCCTTGGCACAGCCCTTGTTATTAGACCAACCGACACTTCGCGCTCTGCGCGGCACACATCGTGATGACGAGGGCCGTTGGCGCGAGAAACCCTAACCACTTTCTCTCTTAAGGAGCACGAATAAAGAAATGAATACGAATAAACGCCAAGAAGGCTTCTCACTAATTGAGTTGCTCATCGTCGTCGCGATCATCGGCATCATCGCCGCCATCGCCATCCCCAACCTGCTTGCTTCCAAGCGTGCGGCCAACGAAGGCTCTGCCATCGCATCTGTACGCACGATCACAAGTGCTGAAGCCACCTACCAGGCCACTTCTGGCGCCGGCTCGTACGGCAACCTCGCCGCGCTCAATGGTGTCAACCTAGTGGACTCAGCCTTGGCCAGCAGCACGATTGCCGCCCCGAAGAGCGGTTACGCTTTCGCAGCCACCCCAGACGCCACCACCCCCAAAGCCCAATACCTGGTGACCGCGTCAACGTCCGTTCCGCCGCCTAGTATAGCGGCTACCGGTACTCGGAATTTCGCGTCTGATGCCACTGGCGTCATTACCTCTGGCGCGGCCAGCACGACTGCTTTGGCAGACAACACTGGAACACCGATCAACTAATTGGAACTGAAGTTAGTTCCTGACTCTCTTCACAGGGGGGCGCAGAGCTTAATGCTCTCGCCCCCTTTTTTTTGATTGTTAATGGATCTGTCCGGGCCTGGTCCAAAGGACTTATATCCCTTTCGCGCGGCGCAGCTCTGGCGTTTTGACGCGGCGAATGGTTCTTTTTGGCAGACAGAATGTCTGAAACAAAGTGCATTGCTGTTGTATCCGGGTATGATATTTTGTGCGCGCGTTGTATTAAACTTATTAATAGAAGAGAGAGAGAATAAGCAGGTTCTTCAAACCGACTTGGCTAACTGTGAAAATGGCGGAATCACTTGCACAGATGAAACCGGACGGCAGTACGACCGGTTGGAAACGAATCGCCAGCATTACACGCAACACTTTTCGTGAGGCAGTGCGCGACCGAGTGCTCTATAACCTCGTTTTGTTTGTGCTGCTGCTCACGGGAGCAGCAGTTTTCATTGGTGAACTCTCTGGCGGACAAGAGCGCAAGATAATCGTTGACCTCGGTCTAAGTGCAATGTTGTTGTTTGGGGTGTTCATCGCAATCTTTGTGGGCGTCGGACTGGTTTACAAGGAAATTGAAAAGCGAACTGTTTATGCGATATTCGCAAAGCCGGTCGGTCGCGGCGAGTTTTTGGTCGGAAAGTATCTGGGCCTTTGCCTGACATTGCTGGTAAATGTGATCGTCATGGGAGTCGGGGTATCGCTGGCGCTCGTGTATGTGAGTCGCGGCTGGGACCCATTGGCGCTGAGCATTTGGCCCGGGATTCTAATGATATATGTGGAGTTGATGATTCTCACTGGTTTCTCATTGCTCTTCTCTTGTTTCTCATCACCGGCTCTTTCGGCGCTGCTCACTTTTTCTGTTTTTATCATTGGTCACTTCAGCGCAGATCTGAAGAGCCTCGCGAACTCAATGGGAGGCATCGCCGCGCGCTGGCTGTTCAGATCTCTTTATTACCTTTTGCCCAATCTCGCGAATCTCAGCTTTATTACGCCGGCAGCTCACGGGCAAATGCCTGATGCTGTACGGGTGGGCGCCGCGATTCTCTACGCTCTTATTTACATCGCCGTGATCCTGGCTGCAGCTACGTTGATATTTAGCCGACGCAATTTCAAATGAGAGACAAACCTTCAGGCCGTGACGGCATTTTGTTGTTCGTTATCTTGTTCGGGCTTGCGAGCGTGGTCTGTCTATCACGTCGGATTGACGCCTACACGCCACCGGTCAATGCGGCGGTTGAGGAAGACCAACTCTATCTCAACGGCGCCACCGTAAGACGCGCCAGTCTTGGGTTCAATGGATTGGCTGCAGACTGGTACTGGATGCGATCGCTGCAATACGTCGGCGGCAAACTCTTGAATTCGCGTGAGAAGATCCGGTTGGATGATATGTCGCCGTTGAATCTCAAGTTACTGGCACCTCTCCTCGACGCTGCCACCACATTGGATCCTGAATTCATGGAGCCCTACGAATACGCGGCGGTTATCCTTCCCGCGGTTAAAGTCGAAGACGCCATTCGCATCATCAACAAAGGCATTGTGGCAAATCCCGCCGCCTGGCGACTCTACCAACATCTTGGCTATATCTACTGGCAGCAAAAAGATTTTAAGGCCGCAGCAGATGCTTACGGGCGTGGCGCTACAATTCCCGGCGCACCGCCCTGGATGCAAGCGATGAAGGCGAAAATGCTTGGTGAAGGCGGTAGCGTGGCCACTGCTCGGGAAATTTACTTGCACATGTTTCAGGAAGCTGGTGACGACCAGGTAAAAGAAATGGCGCAGCGCCATCTCATGCGTTTGGATTCGCTGGACGAGCGCGAAGGGTTGCGGAAGGCCCTGGCCACTTACCAATCACGGTCGGGACGTTGTCCCTCATCGTGGAAAGATATGGAGCCTGTCTTCCGCGCATTGCGCGTGCGGATAGACGCTTCCGGCGCTCCGTTCGATCCGTCTGGAACTCCTTACATTTTGGACAACAAAAAGTGTGAAGTGCAGCTGGATCCAAAATCCGAAGTGCCGCAGAACTAATATTTGAAGAGACCATCAATAAGTTCCGACAACTCTTACTTATGACCTGCGTTGTTGAAATAAACAATTTGCGAAAAGATTACGAAGTCGGGTTCTGGCGCAAAAAGAAAGTGCGCGCGCTCGATGGCCTCTCGCTGACAGTTAACCAGGGCGAGATATTTGGTTTCCTGGGTGCTAATGGCGCCGGAAAAACAACCACCCTAAAATTGCTAATGAGATTGATATTTCCTACTGAAGGCAGTGCAAGAATCCTGGGTCATGACATTAGCGAAGTTTCAATGCACCACCGCATTGGATACTTGCCGGAAAATCCTTACTTCTACGATTACCTGAGCGCGCTCGAGTTTTTAAACTTCTGCGGCGAGATCTTTGGTCTTTCAAGTGCAGAGCGAAGCGCCCGAGCAAGAGCGTTCCTATCGCGCGTGAAGCTGGATGAGAGCAAGTGGAACACGCAGTTGCGAAAGTTCTCCAAAGGCATGTTGCAACGCGTTGGTCTGGCCCAGGCACTAGTCAACAATCCGGAGGTAGTGTTTCTCGACGAGCCCATGAGCGGTTTGGATCCGATAGGCAGGCGCGAAGTGCGCGATCTGATTGCCGAATTGCGAGCAGAAGGCAAGACCGTTTTCATGTGTTCGCACATTCTTTCCGACATTGAGGTGCTTTGTGACCGGGTCGCAATTCTGAAAGGTGGTCGTCTGGCAAATGTCGGTTACTTAAACGAGCTGCGGCAACAAGTCGCTGGGCAGAATCTTATAGAGGTTGTTGTCAGCGGCACTGACGAAGCTCGCTTGAAAGCCCATTTGCCGTTGGGCAATGACTTTCAAATCACTTCAATTCCCGGTGGAGTGCGAGTCGAAATTAAGGAAGAGAACGACGTCGATACCGTATTGGTAGCATTGCGAAAGGGTGGCGGGAAACTGTTGACAGTGCAACCTGTGCGGCAGTCGCTTGAAGAACTTTTTGTTGACGGAAAATAGAAGCAGTTACCGCCAGATGAGTTTTGGCCGGCTTACTTGAAGGTAAAAGCGGTTACTTCCATGCGAATGTTCGCCCGATCATCCGCCTCAGTCATCCCTTCCAGCATTATCTGCACTGGCATCGTTTTGTTCGGCTCCAGCTCCACCTGTCTTGCCGGAATGATCACCACCGTGCGCTGCTTCACCGGTTGTCCCTGATGATCCACAACTGACCCGGTTATCTCCAGACCATTGAGTGTTCTACCGCTGAAGTTGCGTATGGTGCCGTGCAAACTCATCACGATATCGCCCAGCGCTCGCTTCGCCTCATCCGCTTCGACCTCATCCACCGCAATCTTTGATTGAAACTCCGTGAACTGTGGCGAGCCTGCGCGAATGGCGTTGGACAACGTTGGCTCAACCGAGCCGCCGCCGCTGGCGCGCATCAGGAAATAAAAGACAATAGCGATTACGATAGCTGCAATGATCGCAACGATAATGATTAGTTTGCGACGAGAGTCGTCGTCCGTTCCTGAAACCTGTCGCTCAGATGTGGCCATGGAAGTTGATAAATTCTAGTTGCTGGTGATCCACTTTTGCAATCCCGAGTCGCGGTTCGACGCAACTTTAGACAAGCATAACTTTAAATATTTTTCCATGATTCACCCACCGCCGGGATTATGTGCAGGGTGTTATTGGTCTCTCGACATCATGCGGCTCATTACTTCTTCAAGCTCGGAAAAATCGATTGGCTTCGTAATGTAGGCGTCGCAGCCGGCCGCAAGCGCCTCATGATGGAAGTCGGCGGTATCGTGCGCGGAAACGACAACTATGGGAACGTTTTTCAGCCCGGGTAAATTGCGAATCCGCCGAGTGGCAGCCAACCCATCGATAAAGGGCAAACTAAGATCCATCAGAATTATCCTGGGATTTTCCCGCGCGGCAGCTTCCACTGCCTCTTGGCCGTTGGTAGCTTCGACAACCCTGAAACCGCTCATGACAAGCAGTCGTCCCATCATTTGCCGGTTGTCTTCCGTGTCTTCGACCAAAAGAACCGTTGCTACACGGTCTTTGTTGTGCACCGGTATGTGCCCTTTTTCTTCGGTGGATTCCGCAGTCACATTCACAATTTTTTTACCCTACAAGATATGGAATCGCTGTATCACTAGAATACGCCACTCTTTTTTGCTAAGATCGCGCACCGAAATACGACATACCGAATGCAGACTGTTTGAGCTTAATTGGTACACATTGCTACCCCCCGTACCGCTCCCCCAAGACCATCAGAAGGAACCTGGCGAAGTCGCCTGCTTTAAATGAAGCCATTATTGTCAGAATCCGAAGACAATCACTCCTTGCAGGCACTCGGACGGGCTTTGGTCCAGATCGTTCACGATCTCAAAAATCAGCTAAATGGTCTCAAACTCTATGCCACGTTTCTTCGCAAGCGGCTTGAAAAGGGAGAGCGGCCGGCCGATGAGTTGGAGACAATTAATAAATTGATCGCTGGTATCAATCGCACTGCGGAGGATCTTTCTTTACTTTCGGAGTATGGGCAGCCGCTTGCACTCAGGAAGCAAGGCGCCGCCGACTTGCAGAAAATACTTTGCGGAGTGGTTGCGCAATTAAATGGAGATGCAGTGGCAGAAGAGGCTGATGCACAACCGATAGTTATTGATGCTGGACCCGCGCCGCTTCTGGGTGAGGTCGATACCATGTTGATGGCTGAGGCATTAAAGTCAATCTCAATTGGCGCCGCAAAATTATTCAAAGGTCGAAAGAAGGAAGGTTCATTGAAAGTCCAGTTGAGCTGCGACTCGACAGGATCGCGGCGCAACGGCGTAATCGAGTGGCATGTGTTGGATTCGCTGGATCACGATCCGTTCCGGTCGTTTGCGGGGACCGATGAAATTCGGATGTCGTTGGCAGCAAAGATAATTGAGGCTCATGGTGGTTCGGCCGATCGGTGCAACGGCGTTTTGCGTGTGCGGCTACCGCTCGTTAATTAGCTTTTTTACAAATGGGTAAGCAAAGGGGTTCGGTTCGGGGGAGGATGTTTCGTGGACAATAAGGAAGTGCGAATCTTAATAGTCGATGACGAGCCGACGATGACGGAGTCGTTAAAACAGAATTTGGCCGAAGAGGGTTATTCGGTGGACACGGCGGCGACGGGCGCTGAAGCCATTGAATTTTTCGATCAAGGGGGTCATCACCTGGCAATCTGCGACCTGCAACTGCCGGATATTGATGGTCTCGAAGTGATGCGCCACATCAAGGACGCGCGACCAACAACTGAAGTGATAGTGATCACCGGCCATGGCTCGGTTGCCAAGGCTGTCGAAGCAACTAAGGCAGGCGCTTTTGATTTCGTAGACAAGCCATTCGATTTTGAAGAACTTCATCTGCGAGTCGAAAACGCATTGAAGCAGCGCGAACTGCTTGCAGAAAACGCAAACATGCGCCGCCAGCTTTCAACACGCTCGGAATATTTCAACATTATCGGTGCAGCGAAATCGATGCAAACTATCTATGAGACGATCGAATCGGTGGCCAAGTCGGACGCAAACGTTTTAATTGTTGGTGAGTCCGGTACAGGCAAAGAATTAATCGCCAACGCAATTCATTACAATTCGCTGCGGGCGCGCAAGCCGTTCATTAAGGTTAACTGCGCCGCCCTGCCGAAAGAGCTTATTGAATCGGAACTGTTCGGCCATACAAAAGGTGCCTTTACCGGGGCGCACGCCGACAAGGAGGGACTGGTACAGCACGCTGCCGGCGGTTCGCTGATGCTGGATGAAATCGCGGAAATGCCGGTAGAACTTCAGCCCAAACTGCTGCGGGTCCTGCAGGAGCGCAGTTACCGCAAAATAGGTTCTGAAAAGACTTATGCAGTTGACTTCCGCCTTATCTCATCAACCAATCAGCCCCCGGCAGACGCCATTCGTGACGGGCTGCTGCGTGACGATCTTTTCTATCGTATCTCAACCATCACGATCCACGTCCCACCCCTGCGCGAGCGAAATGAAGACATACAATTGCTCACTGAACACTTCCTGCAAATGTATGCCCAGAAGTATGACCGCCAGATCAGTGGTGTATCTCAGGCCGCATATCAAAGACTGTTCTCGCACACCTGGCCAGGCAACGTGCGCGAGTTACAAAATGTGATCGAGCGCGCCGTATTGCTTGCAAAAGCAAATCGAATTGAGCCCGTTGACTTGCCGTTTGATAATGGCTCGCTACCCGACGGATCGCCGGCGGGCGCGGGCTGGGATGTACCACCAAATATGACGCTCGAGGATATTGAGCGCCTTGTGATCGAGAAGACGTTGCAGCGCACTGGCGGGAATAAACAGGCGGCGGCTAACTTGCTGGGCATTTATCGCCCGCGCTTGTACAGCAAAATAAGAAAGTACAATATTGACGTCGGCGCGTTGCTGTCGGCATAAAGGCTCGAAATCACAACCACCTCTCGATTTGCGAAACCGATAGACTTTTGCCTCGACGTCGCAGATGAAACCGCTTCAGAACCTGCCGGCAACAGGCCGTTTTCAGAGCATTGACGCCCTGCGTGGCGTGGCCGCGCTCGGCGTCGTGCTTTATCACGCCGTACCGCAGACTCAAAAGGCCGTGCCACAGGACTTTCTCCGGTTGCCGGTGAAGCTGATCCAGTTTCTGAGCTCGTTCGGCTACATCGGCGTCTTCCTTTTCTTCGTGATCTCCGGATTCTGCATTCATCTGCAGTGGGCCAAATCGAAGGCAGCTAGTCAGGAAAAGCCAGTCCAGTTTGGTTCATTCTGGAGGCGTCGCATTCGCCGGCTTTATCCGCCATACCTGATTGCGTTTGCGTTGTTCATGTTGATGGCCGCGCTGACCTCCGGCATGAATGTCACTCATTTTTTTATCTACGACGTAGTGATGCATCTGCTGATGCTTCACAATCTTGATCCGCATACTTGCTACAGCATCAACGGGGTTTTCTGGACGCTCGCAATCGAAGAACAACTTTACCTGGCTTACTTTCTATTGTTGTTTTTGCGAAAGCGCTGGGGCTGGGGAACGACTTTGGCGATCTGCGCGCTGGCACGCATCGGCTGGTTTCTCTTTAGTCATGCGATCTGGGTTTCGACCAATGTCGGTGTACCGGTGCCCGAAGCTGCCGCCGTGCATTGGTTCACGTGGGCGCTGGGCGCAATTGCGGTTGAGGCGGCCTTTGGCCTGGTGAAACTGCCGCGCTGGTGTCGAAATATTTGGATTGGTGGCGCGGCCATTGTTTTAGCTTCAGCGATTTCAGAGGTGCTGCCAAACACGCCGAAGGACACGCTGCCACACAATCTAGCGTGGATGCTGATGCACCCGCTGTGGGGATTCGGTTTCTTTGTGCTGGTAAATCGCGTGGTTACTGCAGAACATTCATGGCTCACGCAACTGCGCGAGCCGGGAGCCATTCGAAAGCTCTTTGCAAAAAGCGTTGGCGCTGCCGCGACCGTGGGAGTTTTTTCCTATTCTCTTTATCTCACGCATGAACTGGTGATCATGCAGTCGTGGTCGTTTACCATCAAGGAACTACAGCTGATGGTGAATGCGTTTGCGATCGTGGTGCCGGCAACGATTGGTTTTGCCTGGTTGTTCTTTAGATTCTGCGAGAAGCCCTACATGCGAAAAACTGTCAGTAAGGCAGATCGAGCAGAAGTACGGCGAGCCCCAGATTATCGAGAAGAGGAATCAGCGCCAGTGTTTGCGCAAAGCCTGCCGGTCATGGCTGACGAAGCGTGAAAAGCAGAAGGCAGTAGGCAGAAAGCAGCGACTAAACTTTTCTTTCTGCCTACTGCCTTCTCCTTACTGAATTTCGTAGGTCGCCACACTCGTCGGCGTTTCAAAACACCTGACTTTATAGATCTGCACGCGCTCGTCGCCGACCTTGGAGGCAACTCGCTCCAAAACATATTTAGCCAGGTTTTCCGCCGAAGGTTGCAACTCGACAAACGGATCGAGCTCGTTGATATTTCGATGGTCGAGATATTGGACCACTTCGTCGGCCGCCGCTTTCAGTTCCACAAAATCAACCAGCAAACCAATGTTGTCCAGCTCACGGCCGCGCGCATATATTTCGATCTTGTAATTGTGGCCGTGCAGGTTTTCACACTTCCCCTTATAGCCGCGCAGTTGATGCGCGCTCGAGAAGTTGCGCTCGATCATTACTTCAAAAAGTCCCGGCATGACCTAAGTCTAACGTCCAACGTCCAATGTCCAAAGTCCAAAGTCCAAAAACGTTATCAAAGGCCAGCGACATTGGACATTGGACGTTGGACATTGGACTGCGATTCGAACATCTCCGCGAGTTCTTCAATTCGCGACGTCACTCGACACTGCGGCAAGCTCTTCAGAAATAATCTGCCGTAGCTTTTTGTCTTCAGACGCGGATCGAGCACTGCCAATACGCCGCGATCCGTTGTGCTGCGGATCAGGCGTCCCAGCCCCTGCTTCAAACTGATAATTGCCTGCGGCACACTGTATTCAAAAAAACTCGAGCCGCCTTCGTCTTCAATGTAGCGTTGCCGCGCAGCCACAATCGGATCGGTCGGCACCGCGAATGGCAGCTTGTCGATGATCACGCAGGACAATTGCTCGCCGCGCACATCAACGCCCTGCCAGAAACTCGACGTAGCAAACAGCACCGCATTTGGAGTCTGTCGAAACCTTTCCAGCAAACGTCCCTTTGAAGCGCTGCCCTGCAACAGGCACGGATAATCGAGTCCCGGCATTGCCAAATCATAAAGCGATTGCATGCCCGCCAAGCTGGTCGACAACACAAACGCGCGCCCCTGAGTGGCGTTCACAATCTTGATTACTTCGTCGGCGGCCGCGCCCGCCCACTCGTGCGAACGTGGGTCAGGCATCTTCGGCGGCAAATATAAAAGCGCCTGGCTCTGATAATCGAAGGATGATTCGGCGATCAAATCGTCGGCTGCATCAAGTCCCAGCCGCTCGCGAATAAAAGAGAAGTTGCCGGCGCTGGAAAGCG